>SXGT01827737.1_pt1 | contig 14506 bp, 20 predicted proteins | sample 3176221 | NCBI WGS metagenome assembly SXGT01 (sample SAMN11356862, study PRJNA531348) | freshwater metagenome | isolation source: freshwater sample F1-120 | place: China: Fuxian Lake, Yuxi | collected 2017-12-25
CACCCGCCTCAAATACACCTACGCCGACACCCTCCACACCACCGGCAACACCCACGAAGCCCTCCAATGGTTCCACCGCGTCATCGCCACCGACCCCCACCACACCACCGACGCACCCCAACGCATCACCCAACTCGAACACGAACTGGGCATCAGCGGGGAGCAGCAGGACTGACGCGTCCCGAGCGGGGGAGGGGGTTCTCCGCTCAGGAGCGGCGTGGGCTGCGAGCGCAGTCGACGCAGCTCGTGGCGCGCGGGAAGGCTTCCTGGCGCGCGCGGCCGACGGGCGCGCCGCAGGCGACGCAGACCGGGTAGAGGCCGCTCTCGAGCCGCTCGAGCATGATGTCGACCTGGCGCAGGAGCTCACGGTCCTGCGTCTCGATGAGGACGTCGAGCTCCGTCTCGACGCCGAGCTCCGCGCGGTCGGCCGAGTCGCCGCTGACCGGTCCCGAGCGGTGGTGGTCGCCCACCCGCTCGAGGAGCCGCGACCTCTCCTCGGTCATGGCGTCGTGCAGCCGGTCGAGGTCGGCAGGGGTCCAGGCGGTGTCGTCCATGGAGGCTGACGTACCCGATCCGCGCCTCGACACCGACAGGTGCGTGGGGGACCGCCGTCGGGGTACGCGTCGGTCACCCGATCCGAGGAGGACCGTCATGACCACGCCCCATCCCGAGGCACCCGCCGAAGGCGCCGAGCCCGACGCCGACGCGGAGGAGCTCGACCCCGGCCAGGACCCCGATCAGTCGTCCAGCCTCGACGACCAGCGCGTGCAGCCGCTCGTGAGCACGACCTGACGGTCGTCGGGCTGCCAGCTCAGGTCGGCGACGTCGACGAGGTAGGACCCGCGCTGACGCCACGCGAAGAGGTGCGCGAGCAGGGCCGGCCGACGCGCGCTGCGTCGCTCGTAGCCCAGGAACGCCGTGCCTCGTCGCGGACCGATGACGAGACCGACGACCTCGGGCGCCGACCCGTCGTCGGGCACCAGGAGCCGTGCGTCGACGACCACGCCGACCCGCTCGCCGTCCTGCAGGACCAGTGCGCCGAGCAGCTCACCGAGGATCATGACGGCCTCCGGGAATCCGTGCGACGACCACATCGCGCCACCACCGCTCCACCCAGAGCAGATCGAGCTCCTCACGGCCGACGGCGAGGTGGACGGCCGTGTCGATCGAGGCGACGTCGTGCCAAGGGACGCCGCGGCGCCGCCATGACGGCGCACGAGCGCCGAAGAACCGCGTCAGCAGGCCGGAACCGAGCAGGAGACGGTCGACCTGAGGCCGCCCGGTGGGTCCGGGGCGTGGCCACGTGATCTCGAGGTCGTCGACCGCGAGGACGGGGAGGCCGTCGCGGTCGAGCACCTGACGGTCGAGCAGGTGCAGGTTGACGTCGACCAGCCGACCCCGAGCCGGGTGTCGCGGGCCCTCGGTCATGTCAGGCCCCCATCCTGGTGAGGACCATGAGCGGCACTGCTGCCACCGCGGCGACGCCGATGATCACGAGGTAGACCAGCGCGACCGCGTTGACGACTCGCCCGTTGACGTGCTCGCCGACGTAGTCAGGATCGTTCGCGACCACGAGGACCGGGAAGTACGTCAGGGGGAGGGCGACGGCGCTGAAGACGACCGAGAACTCGGTGACCATGATCGGATCGACGCCCGTGGCCAGGACGACGCACGCCAGGGCGACGGCGCCAGCGACCACGACGTGGAACTGCGGCGCCTGCACCGGCCGCAGACGCTTGCCCCAGGGCCAGCCCGCGTACTGCGCGATGGAGTAGCCGCACGCGAGCGCCGTCTCGAGCGCTGCTCCGGTCGTGGCGGCCACGACCCCGACGAGCACCACGACGACGCCGACGACGCCCAGAGCGACCGCGACCGGTGCCAGCACCTGCGAGAGACTCGTGACCGCGATGCCCGCCGGGAGGAGCACGACGGCGGCGCAGCCGGCGATGGCGAGCGAGAGCACACCGCCGAGCGGGAAGCCGACCAGCACGTTCAGCCGCGACATCCACAGGTCGCGGGAGGTCCATCCCTCCTCGGCCGCGCCGGAGGAGAAGAAGAACACCTCGTACGGCGTCATCGCGGCCCCGAAGAGGGCTACGGCGTAGTAGGCGTAGGTGAGACCGCTCTCGCCACCCCCGGCCGGGACGGAGGGGACGAGCTGCCGGCCGAGAGCCGTCCAGTCGGGGTCGAGGGCGACGAGAGCGACGACGAAGCCGACGAGCAGCAGGCCGAGGAGCCCTGCGGCGTTCTCCATCCAGCTGAAGCGCACCCGCCAGACGATCCACCAGACCGCGAACGCCAGGGGAAGCACGATCGTGAGCGGCGCGACGCCGGCCAGCAGCTGCAGCGCCAGGGCGATCCCGCCGATCTCGGCGGCGAGCGTCAGCAGCGTGAGTGCCATCGAGCCGCCGAGGTTGACCAGGGCGGCGCGCGGCCCCAGACGCTCCCGGATGATCTCGAACGTGGCGCGTCCACTGATCGCCGTGACCTTGCCCGACATGTGCGCGAACAGGACGATGCCGACGACGCCGACCACGACCACCCAGGCGAGGGAGAGGCCGAAGCGCGATCCGACCACCGCGTTCGTCACCAGGTCGCCGATGTCGACGAACCCGCCGATGGCGGTGAGGATGCCGAGGGTCGCAGCGAACAGGCGGTTCACGAGGTCGCTCCTCGCGCGTCGGCCGACAGCAGCGCGAGGCGGTTCGCGACGTCGTCGAGGCGGGCAGCGGTCCGCCGAGGTACGTCGCGTCCCGCGCGCACGAGGTCGGACACGCGGTGCAGGAGGTCGAGGGTGTCGGCACCGACGCGCAGGGCCTGGTGGCGTGGTTCGACCTGTCCTGGCTGCACGTCGAGCGAGGCCGTCCGGCGTAGCGCGTCCGACGCGTCAAGCGTCGCGTCGTCGAGCTGCGTCCTGACCGCTGCGGACGTCGTCCGACCCTCCGCGTGCAGCTGGACGGCCAGCGACGCCGAGCGCGCGGACGAGGTGAGCTCGTCGACGGCCGACGCCAAGGGATCGTCCGCGACGCCGCACCCGGCGGCGACGAGGAGCGTCGCGACCGCGAGGGCGACCCCCGCGCGTCTCCCGCTGCCGGTGGGGCGCATCAGGTCCTCCTCACGTCCGTCGCACGACGTACCCCGTCCCGCGTCCGCCACACGGCGGTTCCCCGACGCCGTGACGGGAACACGAGGGGCATGACCAAGAACATCGCCCTGGACCACCCCTGGCTCGATCGCAGCCCGCTCCTCCTGCTGGACGGCTACCGCTTCTCCGAGCGTCGTCGTCGGGACGCCGAGGACGTCACCCCGACCCGGGTCGCGGGTGCGCGGGCGCTGATCGTGCGCGGCGCGGAGGCGGCGGCCTGGTTCTACGGCGACGAAGCCCTGCGACGGCGCGACGCCGTGCCGGGCCTCGTGGCTCAACCGCTCTTCGGTCCGGGTGCCGTGCACACCCTCGATGGTGAGCACCATGCCGTGCGCAAGCACTGGTTCGTCGACGTGCTCGACGCGGAGGCGGTGCGAGCCTCGAGCGCGCGTCTCGGGACGGCCTGGCGGGAGGAGGTGTCCGGCTGGGACGGCGAGGTGGACGTGTTCGAGCGGGCGAGCGCGGTGCTCACGCGCGTCGCCGTGGAGCGGGCCGGCCTGGCGGTCGACCCTCGGGGGTGGGAGCCGCTGCGGCGCGACCTCGTCGCCATGGTCGACGGGGTCGGTGCCGTCGCGGGCCCTCGCCACCAGCGTGCGCGAGCCGCGCGGGCCAGGACCCAGGCCTGGGTCGTCGACCAGGTGCGCGCGGCGCGACACGGCACGGAGGCCTCGGGCCTGGTGCGCGCGGTGGCGGACCTGCGCGACGAGGACGGGCGACAGGTCGCCGACGAGGTCGCCGCGACGGAGCTCCTCAACGTCGTGCGCCCGCAGGTGGCCGTCGCCTGGCTGGTGGCCGGTGGGGCGCGAGCGCTCGACGAGCACCCGGCGCTGCGCTCGGCCTTGGCGGACGGGACGCTGTCACCGATCGACGTCGCGCAGGAGGTGCGCCGGACGACGCCGTTCGTCCCGCTGCTCGCCGCTCGCGCCGGGCGGGACACCCGATGGGGCGACGTGAAGGTGCCGGCAGGCACCCTGGTCGTGCTCGACGTGTGGGGAACGGACCACGACCCGCGCAGCTGGGCGCGGCCCGACGTCTTCGACCCGCTCCGGTACGCCAGGGAGCGGGTCACCGCCGTCAACCTCGTGCCGCAGGGCGGGGGCTCGCGGGAGCGCGGCCACCGGTGTCCCGGCGAGGACCTGACGCTCGCCTACCTCAGCGTCATGCTGCCCGAGCTGGCCCGTTCAGGCGCCGTCGTGCACGAGGGCACCGTCTCGCTGCGACGGATGCCGCCGCGCCCGCAGTGCCGGGCACGGGTCGAGCAACGCCGCTAGGTTGTCGGCCAGCCCTCGCGAGGCTCCCGGACGTCCTGGCGGTACTCCTCGGCCAGCCAGCGCAGCGCCTCCTGGTGTGCGTGGTCGTCGTCGGAGGCCACCGCGCCGCCGGCGAGACTGACCCGGAAGTCGTGCGCGTACGCGCTCGCGGCGGTCATCGCGACGCACGCCTGCGTGGCGACGCCGGCGAGCAGGAGCCGGTCCACGTCGTGGGCCCGCAGCACCTCGAGCAGCTCGGTGTCGAGGAAGGCGTCGTCACGACGCTTGGTCACCAGGATCGTGTCGACGTCCGCCAGCTCGGAGACCGGCCCCGCACCGTCGGTGCCCTCGAGGGCGACGGGACTGTCGTCGTCGCGCATGTTCAGCGCCCAGGTGGCCGGGTCCCGCGGCAGCACCGTGCGGACCTCGACGACGGGCGCACCGTGTCGATGCGCCTGGCCGACCCACCAGTGCACGGCGGCCAGCAGCCCGGCGCGACGTCGGGCGAGGCCGGGCGTGGAGAGGAAGTCCTCCTGGAGGTCGATCAGCACGAGGGCGGTGCTGCTGGGGCCGGGCGTGCTGGGCCCGGTGGTGCTGGGCTCGGAACTGCTGGGGTCGGTCTCGGGGGTCGTGGGGGTGGTCACGCCGTCGTCGTACCCACGTCGTCCGCCTGCATGCCACGGACCTCGCCGGGTACGAGGAGGGTCGCGACACCCGACGGACGGAGCAGGCATGACGGCACGGACGAGCTGGCACACCGAGGCGAGCCTCGCACCGACGACACGGACCACCCTCGGCGGCATCGTCGACGACATCGTCATCGGTGGCGGTGTCGTCGGCCTGAGCGCGGCCGTCGAGCTCGCGCGCCACGGACGGCGGGTGGTGCTCGTCGAGGCGCACCCGACGTTGGGCGCCGGCACGTCCGGACGGTCGACGGGCAAGCTCAGCCTGCTCCAGGGCACGCGTCTCTCGACGATCGAGACCCACCACGGGCCGGCGACGAGCGCGCGGTACGTCGAGGCCTGCCGGGAGGCGCAGACGTGGGTCGAGCAGCTGCTCGACCACTGGGACGTCGACGTGCAGCACCGCCCTGCGGTCACCTGGGCGTCGGACGGCGACCGGACGTCCGACACGCGAGCCGAGGACGCGGCCGCCCGGCGCGCAGGACTTCCCACGCGCTGGCAGCGTGAGGTACCTGCTGGCCTGCCCGGCTACGGAGCCGTGGTGCTGGACGACCAGCCGCAGGTCGACGCGCTCGCGTACGTGGCGGCGCTCGGCGCCGAGGCCGTCGCCGCGGGGGTCGACGTCCGGCTCGGGCGTCGCGTCCGTCAGGTCAGCGGCGGCGCGAGCCCCTGCGTCACGCTCGAGGGCGGTGAGGAGCTGAGGGCCGCTCACGTGCTCGTCGCCACCGGCATCCCCGTGCTCGACCGGACGGCCGCCTTCGCGACGGTCAAGCCGCACCGCTCGTACGTCGTCGCCTTCGAGACGAGCGAGGAGGCGCTGCCGATGGCGGTGTCGGTCGGGTCGCCGTCGTGGACGGTTCGAGGGGTGCCGCGACCGGGTCGGGCGCCGCTCGCGCTCGTCGGGGGCCACGGCCACGTGGTGGGCCGCTCCGGACCCGCAGGGCGTCACCTCGAGGCGGTGCGCCAGTGGGCCCGCGAGCACCTCGACGTCGGCGCCGAGGTCGCCGCCTGGTCGGCACAGGACTACCTGACGCCCGACGAGGTGCCCATCGCCGGACGGGCCCCAGGACGGGCCCCGGTCCACGTCGTCACGGGTCTCGGAGGATGGGGCCTCCTGGCCGGGGTGGCAGGTGCGCGAGCGGTCGCCGCGGCGGTCGCGCAGGGCCGTCGGCTCCCGCTCGTGCCGCCCGGTCGGCTCACGGGACCGCGCTCGATGACGTCGCTGGCCCAGTGGAACGCCGCGGTCGGCGGGCACCTCGCGTCGGGCTGGCTCGGCGCCCTCGCACGCCCGAGCGAGGTGCCGGGGGAGAGCCAGGGCGTCGTCACGCGGGGCCGGCCGCCGGTGGCCACCTCGACGGTGGACGGGTGCGTCCGCTCGGTCTCCGGCGTCTGCCCGCACCTGGGCGGCGTGGTGCGCTGGAACGACGTCGAGCAGACGTGGGACTGCCCCCTGCACGGGTCGCGGTTCGAGCCCGACGGGGCGCTCGTGGAGGGTCCGGCGACACGCGGCCTCGGTCCCGCGTCGGCGCCCCGTCCCGCGCCGTGACGCGCGCCCTACGGCTCGTCGACGTCGGGTCCGTCGGGGTCGCGTGAGGTGCGGCGGTCCGTCGCGGCCCTCGCCTTCAGGGTCGTGACGACACGCGAGGCGGCCGCGGCGATGATCGCGACCGGCAGCACCGCGTAGGCCCAGGCGCGGGGGAGCACGTCCTGGTCGACCAGCACGATCACGACGATCGCCGCCACGACGAGCACGGCGATGCCCAGCACGGCCCAGCGCCAGGCGCCGACGCCGGTCTCCGAGCCGCCCGTTCGCATCGGGGGGTTGTACCAGGGTCGACGGGTGCTTCCGCTCCAGTCGTCGTCGGGCTGGTCGTCCATGGCGTTCTCCTCGGTCGGGGTCGCGGGGTGAGTACCCCGGCGGGGCCGGGACGTGCAGGCGACCGCCTCAGTCGTCGATGCCGTGCGCGCGCATGACGAACAGCAGCGTCGTGCCCACCGTGCCGAGGACGGCGAGGGTGAGGAACAGGTAGCCCCAAGGCTGTGTCAGCGGGCCGTAGCGGACGACGGCGGAGCCGGCGAGGCCGGCGACGGCGAGCGCCAGGGTCGCGGACACGCCCAGGACCCACCGGAGACGGGGTGATGGCACGAGGACCTCCAGACATGAGGGTGCGGACCCGCCAGGGGGACGGGCCCGCACCGTTCGGGGCCCGCCAGGGGGACGAGCCCGTGCTGGTCGAGTACCCGGCTCGTGCGAGGTCATGCGTCGACGTGCCGCCGGCGGGTGCCGCCCGGCGCCCGGTCCGCCTACGATCGACGCATGTCCGTCCGTGCCTGCGCCAGCGTTGCCGCCGTGGCAGCTGCCACGGCGACGGCCGCGCTCGTCGCGGGATGTACCAGCCCCGAGCAGCCGGGCGGCGGCGAGTCGTTCTCCGCCGCGACGCTGCCGAGGCTGGAGGCCGCGCCGGCGTCACCCTCGCCGGCCCCTCGTCCGGACGTGCGGCGGACGATGTCGGCGGCGGCGACGCTCGCCACCTTCAAGGCGCCGCTGGACGCGTGCCGCGGCCCGGTGGCGATCGACGTGCAGGAGGAGGGCCGTCCGCTGCTGGTCTCCGAGCACGACTACTGCGGCGGGGCGGCCTGGATCCCGGCGCTCGACCGCGGTGACGTCGTCGAGCTGGACGGCCCCGGTGTCGACGCCGGTCTCTACCGGGTCGACCTCGTCGACCGGCACCAGCGTCGCGACGTGTTCGTGCGCGACCTGCGCCCGAGTGCAGACGTCGTGCTGCAGACCTGCGTGTCGCAGACCCAGCTCGTGCTCGTGGCCCTGTCCAAGGTCCCCGACCGGGGCGTCTGAGAGCACTTTCTCGCGGGTTTGGTCACCCTTGCCGGACTAGTTCGCCTACGGTGACGATGTCCGGAGGAGGGCACGATGACCCATGACGAGCGCGGCGCGACCGCGGTGGAGTACGCGTTGCTGGCGGTGTTCATCGCCGCGGTGATCGCTGCGACCGTGGGCATCTTCGGCCAGGACGTGCTCGAGCTGTTCGAGCGCGTGCCCCCGTTCTGAGACCTGCGCCACACCATGCATGTGACGAACGCCATAGTCCGACCGGACTAAGAAAAGATGGCCCGTAACTCGCATGACAAACAGGACTTTCGGACTTAACTTTTTTCTCAGGGAGCGTCACCAACAGGGGTGACGGAGCAATCGGGGAACCGGGGCTCGAAACATCTGAGGGAGTTACATCATGTACGCACTGTCGACCATCCTGGCCTACTTCGCGACCGCGCAGAACCGTCGCGACGAGAAGGGCGCGACCGCCGTCGAGTACGGCCTGCTCGTCGCCCTGATCGCCGCTGTGATCGTCACCATCGTCGTCACGCTCGGCGGCCAGATCAACGCGGCCTTCACGAAGATCAGCGGCAACCTGCCCGCGCTGGGCTGAGTCCGGAAGACGCGGCGGCGCGAGCTCGGGCTCGCGCCGCCGCCCCGGCACACCACGGACGGTTCGAAAGATCTGAGACTTTCGGACCGTCCCCGCCGCCCACCGGAGAGGGAGCCCGGAGGGCGGCACATCAGGCAACAGGGTGAGGGACCGTCCCGCGACGGGGTGCAGCAGCATCTCGGGGCGTCCTGTCGTGATCCCCACCGCCCCCGCGTCCCGGGGTCACGGGACGCACGCTTCACGGGAACAGGGAGATTGTCGTGAACAAGCAACGACTGGCCATCGGCGCTGCGGTGCTGCTGGCGGTGCTCGGCTTCGCCGCGCTCGTCGTCTACGCGCAGGGCGCCGACGACCGCGCCTTCGAGGGCACCGAGCGCACCACGGTGCTGCGGGTCACCCGGGAGGTGGCGACCAAGACGCCGGCGAGCGAGCTCGCGAAGAGCGTCGAGACCGTCGACCTGCCGAAGGCGGCGGTGGTGCCTGGAGCACTCACCGACCTGTCGGACGTCGAGGGCGAGGTCACCCAGGGCGTGCTCGTGCCGGGCGACCAGCTCACGGCGGCCAAGTTCGCCTCGCCCGACGACGTCAAGGGCGAGACCTCGGTCCCGAAGGGCATGCAGGAGCTCGCCGTCCAGCTCGAGAGCCAGCGCATCGTCGGAGGTGCGCTGGCCCCGGGCGACCTCGTGGGCGTCATGGCCAGCTACGAGGGGCGCACCGCGGTAGCGGTCAACCGGGTCCGTGTGCTCGCGGTCGCTGCGGGCGTCGGCGACGCGCAGGTGGCCTCCAACGCCACCGTCACCGTCGCCGTCCGGACGCTCGACGCCGAGAAGATCGTCAACGCGATGGAGTTCGGCAAGGTCTGGCTGACGAAGCAGACCACCGACACCGACACCGGCGGAGGCCGGACGATCGACAGCCAGGTGGTGGCGCCATGAGCCTCGTGCTGATCGTCGGCGGCGACGACGAGCTCGCCGGTCGGGTCGAGGGCACCATCGGCCACCAGTGCGTGGCGCTCGGGGCGGACGCCATGCAGGGCGACTCCTCCAGCTTCCTGCGCGGGCTCGACCCGACGGTGATCCCGGACGCCATGATCCTCACCGCCGCGGTGCCCCTGCAGGCCTCCATGGCCCTGGCGCGCGAGGTGGCCGCCGTGCGACCCGACGTCGACCTCGTGCTCGTCGCGGCGACCGAGAAGGAGGTCATGCTCGAGGCGATGCGCTCCGGCATCCGCGACGTCGCGCCGAGCATCGACGACCCCAACCTGCTCGCAGGTCTGCGAGCACGGCTCGACGCTCGCACGCCGGCCACGACGAGCGACCCGCTCAAGCTCGCCAGGCCCGCGGCGCCGGTCGACTTCCGCTCGCGCACGCTCACCGTGCTCTCGCCGAAGGGCGGGGTCGGCAAGACCAGCATCGCCACCAACCTGGCGGTCGCGCTGGCGCAGCAGTCGCCGATGGAGGTCGTGCTGGTCGATCTCGACCTGCAGTTCGGTGACGTGTCGACGGTGCTCGACCTGCGCCCGAGCCACACCCTCGAGGACGCGTTCGGCCCGGGTGCGCGCGACAACCTGCTGCTCAAGACGTACCTGACGGTGCACACCGCCGGGTTCTTCGTGCTGTGCGGTGCGGAGTCGCCTGCCGCAAACGACCACGTGACCGCCGAGCAGGTCACCGCGCTCGTGCGCCAGCTGCAGGAGCAGTTCCGCTACGTGGTCGTCGACACCGCCGCAGGGCTCGACGAGGCGACGCTCGGGGCGCTCGAGGCGAGCGACGACGCGGTGCTCGTGAGCACGATGGACATCGCCTGCCTGCGCAGCGTGCGCAAGGAGGTCGAGCTGCTGAGCGAGCTGGCGATCCTGCCGGCGTCGCGTCACGTGGTGCTGAACTTCGCGGACAAGCAGTCCGGGCTCAAGGTCAAGGACGTCGAGGCCATGCTCGGCCTCCCGGTCGACGTCGTCATGCCGCGCGCGAAGGAGGTGCCGGTCGCGTCCAACAAGGGCGTCCCGCTGGTCGTCAGCAGCCGGTCGAACCCGTTCGTGAAGTCGGTGAAGGCCCTGGCCAAGAAGGTCTACGACCGGGCCCGGGCCGCCGAGGCCAAGCCGGGCCACAAGCGGCTGGAGGTGGCCTGACATGCGGTTGAGCGACCGACTTGCCAGTGCGCGCGAGGCCAGCACGTTCACCAGCGCCGTCGTCGAGACCGAGGAGCTGGAGGACGTCGACGGCTCGGGCGCGTTGGGCGATGCCTACGCGTCGATGAAGGCGCGTGCGTCCGACGCCCTCATGGGGCGCATCGGCGCACGCATCAACGACCCGAGCCTCACCGAGGACCAGCTGCACGCTTTCGTGCGCGAGGAGCTGACGTCGGTGATCGAGGGCGACCAGCAGCTGCTGCTCACGTCCGACGAGCGCCGTCGACTTGTGCGCGACGTCGAGGACGACGCTCTGGGGCTGGGCCCGCTGGAGCGGATGCTCGAGGACGAGAGCATCACCGAGATCATGGTGAACCGCTTCGACCAGGTGTACGTGGAGCGGCGCGGTCGACTCACCCAAGTGACGGCGCGCTTCGCTTCCGAGGACCACCTGCGTCGCGTCATCGAGCGCATCGTCAGCAAGGTCGGCCGTCGCATCGACGAGTCGTCGCCGCTCGTGGACGCCCGGCTCGCCGACGGCTCCCGCGTGAACGCCGTGATCCCGCCGCTGGCGGTCGACGGCTCGTCGCTCACCATCCGCAAGTTCAGCAAGGACCCGTTCACGGTCACCGACCTCATCGGCTTCGGCAGCATGACCGAGCAGATGGCCCACCTCCTGCAGGCCTGCGTGCAGGCGAAGCTGAACATCCTGGTCAGCGGCGGTACCGGTACCGGAAAGACGACGCTGCTCAACGTGCTGAGCCGCTTCATCCCGGCCGGCGAACATCGAGGGCCAGGGCGAGGTGACCATCCGCGACCTCGTGCGCAACTCGCTGCGCAGGCGGCCCGACCGCATCGTGGTCGGCGAGTGTCGTGGCGGTGAGGCCCTCGACAAGCTGCAGGCCCTGAACACGGGCCACCACGGCTCGCTGTCGACCCTGCACGCCAACTCCCCGCGCGACGCGATGTCACGTCTGGAGACGCTCGTGCTGATGGCCGGCATGGACCTGCCGCTGCGTGCCATCCGCGAGCAGGCGGCCAGCGCGGTCGACCTGATCGTGCAGATCCAGCGGCTCCGCGACGGGTCGCGCCGTGTCGTGAACGTGACCGAGGTGATGGGCCTGGAGGGCGACACGGTCGTGCTGCAGGACATCTTCACCTTCGACTTCGCCGCCGGCGTGGACGAGCACGGACGGTTCCGCGGCAACGCGGTGCCGACCGGCATCCGGCCGCGGTTCAGCGAGCGGTTCGCCGACCACGGCATCGCGTTCGACCTGGACAACCTGGTGCGCCAGGGACGGGTGGGGTGAGCGCGATGCTGGTGATCGGTGCGGTGCTGGTGATCGGGTCGCTCGTGTGCGCCTACCTCGCGGTCGTCGGAGTGCCGGAGACGCGCGGGACGCGTGGGCGGGTGGCCGCCTATGCGGTGGTGGAGCAGAAGCCGCTGTTGCGCCGGGCCAACGATGGGGCCGTCGAGGCCGTCGAGAAGCTGCTGAGCCGACGCGGCTGGCGGCCGTTCTCGGCCGAGGAGCTCGAACTCGCCGGTGTGCGCCGCTCGGTCGCCTCGCTGGTCGTGACCGTGCTCGTGCTGGGAGGGGCCACCTTCTTCGGGCTCGTGATCCTGCAGCTGCCGGTCGTCGCGGCCTTCCTGCTGTCGCTGCTGGTCCCGGTCGCGGCCAAGGTCGGCGTCCGCGTCAAGGTCGCGCGGCGGCGCAAGCGGTTCGCCAGCCAGCTGGCGCCGCTGCTGCAGATGATGGCGTCGTCGCTGCGCGCGGGCCAGAGCCTGCCGCGTGCGATGGACGCGGCCTCCCACGACGCAGAGGCGCCGATGTCGGAGGAGCTGTCGCGGGTCGTCAACGAGTACCGCATCGGGCGCGACCTGGTGGACGCGATGGAGGACGTGGCCGACCGCATGCAGTCCGAGGACTTCCGGTGGATCGCGCAGGCCATCGAGTCCCAGCGCGAGACCGGCGGCAACCTCAACGAGATCCTCGACCAAGTGGCCGAGACCATCCGCGAGCGGCACCACGTGCGTGAGCAGGTGATGGCGCTGTCGGCCGAGGGCCGGCTCTCCGCCTACATCCTCATGGGGCTCCCCGTGGGTGTCGGGATCTACTACTCGATGGTCGCGTCGACCCAGATGGGCGTCTTCGTGGACGTGTTCATCGGCAAGGTGATCATGGTGGTGTGCGGGCTGATGTACGTGCTCGGTGGGTTCTGGATGCGTTCCATCGTCCGGATCGAGTTCTGACATGGTGATGCTCGCAGCCTTCCTGCTCGTCTGCTCCCTCCTGCTCCTCCTCATGGGCACCGGAGCCGTCGCCACGCCCGGCGGGGGCGGGGTGCGCAAGCGCGCCCGCAGCCTGTCGGCGGCGGCCGAGGCGGCTTCCGACACCGGCGTGGTGAAGGTCGACCGCACCCGTGCGGACCTCTGGGAGCGGTTCACGCCCAGCTCGACCCTGCGCCGTCTCGAGCGGAACCTGGTGCTGGCGGGTCACCCCGAGGGGTGGACGCGCGAACGCGTGGTGCTGATGAAGCCGGCGACCGCGGTCCTCGGCCTGCTCTTCGGCGCGCTGCTCGTGAGCAAGACCAGCAACCCGCTCATGCCGCTCGTCGCCCTCGGCATCATCGGCTTCTGCTACATGGTCCCGGACCTGCTGGTCTACAACCAGGCCACCAAACGACAGGCCGAGATCCAGAAGCGGCTGCCGGACATGCTCGACCAGATCGTCATCTCGCTCGAGGCAGGCGTCGGGTTCGAGGCGGCGCTGTCGAAGGCGGCGGAGCGGGGGACCGGCCCGCTCGCCGAGGAGGCGTCGCGGCTCATGCAGGACATGAGCCTGGGCATGGCGCGAAGGGAGGCCTACCTGGCCCTCGCCGAGCGCACGTCGGTCGACGAGCTCAGGACGTTCTGCAAGGCCGTCGTGCAGGCCGAGGAGTTCGGCGTCTCCGTGGCGTCCGTCGTCCGCAGCCAGGCGCAGGAGATGCGGCTCAGCCGCCGCCGTCGGGCGGAGGCCAGGGCTCAGCAGGTGCCGGTGAAGATCCTCATTCCCCTGATGACCTGCATCCTGCCCGTGCTGTTCGCGATCGTCATGGGTCCTGCCATCGTCTACGCCTACGCCATCAACTGACGCCGCACCCGACCACAACCGAAGACACCGGCTCGTCCGGTCCCCAGGCACCCCGGACCGCGGTTTCCCTGTTGCCCCGGTCCGGGGCCCTCAGCGGGCCGTCCCCGATCTCCCAATCGGGGGCGGCTCGCCCCTGTCTCGACGTGACACCGCTCACTTGACACTCCTCGAGGGGTTGTCAAGTCACTTGACAGTCGGTACCGTCCTGTCAAGTGATCCACGCCGCACCCCGCCGCAGCGTGACCGGCACCAGGAGGTACCCATGACGCTCTCGACCACGGTCGACGGACGCACCGTCGAGTGGACCGACAAGAAGCGCTACCTGTGGCTCATCGGGGCGATCGTCCCGCTGATCCCGCTCGTCATCTGGGGCGCCGTCGCCGCCACCGGCTGGCACGTGTGGTGGTACTTCGGACCGTTCTTCCTGTTCGTCGTGGTCCCGCTGGTCGACCTGGTCGCCGGGCTCGACCCGAACAACCCGCCGGACGAGCTCATCGAGTCCCTCGAGGAGGACCGCTACTACCGCTGGGTCACGTACGCGTTCATCCCGCTGCAGCTCGCCGGCTTCCTGTGGGGCTGCTTCCTGCTCGGCGACGGCACGATCTTCGGCTGGGACCCGTTCTCGGCCAGCGTGCTCCCCGGGATCACCGACCCGCTCACCTGGTACGACAAGCTCGGCCTCGCCACCGGCATGGGCATGGTCGCCGGCATCGGCATCAACAC
>SXGT01012682.1_pt1 | contig 14505 bp, 11 predicted proteins | sample 3176221 | NCBI WGS metagenome assembly SXGT01 (sample SAMN11356862, study PRJNA531348) | freshwater metagenome | isolation source: freshwater sample F1-120 | place: China: Fuxian Lake, Yuxi | collected 2017-12-25
GGCCTACAAGGCTCATGTGGAGGACTTGCTCAACATGGCCCGCCAGGCCGTGAAGGATTCCGAGGCGGGCTCCAGGGCACGAGAAACGGCGCTGCGCCTATTGATCGACCTTTACAACCGTACGCTCCAGTTCACCAAGGTGCCGTACCTCGGCGAGCAGTTTGTGACCGAGTTTCCCAAATCCAGGCAGCGGCCAAGTATCCACCTGGCAGTTGCCGGCGCGCTCCTGGCGTCGGGGGCCTGCGCCGAAGCCGTCGCGTACCTCAACAAGGTGATCAAGGACCATGTGGACGATCCCGAGTACGTCCACTACAACGAAAAGCTTTTCGACGCACTCACCTGCGTGGGAGATCTCGAAGGGATGGAGGACCTCATGCACGTCGTGCGTGCGGAGTATCCATTGCGCTTACCAACCCTCAAGGAAGGCCACTACCTGCGCAACCAGTACGAGCAGTGGCTCTGCATGTCTCCTTTCTGGATCGGGTTTGTAAGAATGGCCCTTGGCGACGTGGATGGGGCACGCAAGACGTTTCACGACCACATCGCGGAGTATGTGGTGAGAACTGAAAAAATGAAGAAAGAGGGAAAACCAATCGGATCGGGTGACATTTGCACGATCACGGTGGATTACCGCACGAGGGACATGCTTGACGTCCTCGACAATTTCTACGGCAAGGCGCCCACGAATTGCTTCAAGCTCGAGAACTTCTGGGTCTCGGAAAAGAAACTCGACTGGAAGGAGTGTCAAGGAAAGATTGTCGTGGCCGTGTTCCGCTCGCCGGGAGACGTACGTGCGGAAAAGTTCCTCCAGGAGGTCAATTCGTTGGTCAAGGCCCACGAGAAGGATGGGCTCCTCGGAATTACGCTGGCCTTCCGCGCTGGGCGACCGGGCGAGGAAGCCGATTCCAAGTCGATGCAAGATTTTCGTGATGACTTGAAGAATCTCGGTGTCACTTTGCCCGCCGGCTTTGACCCCGACGACCAGGGCCACAAGCTCTTCCGTGAGGTGCACGCGACCGTTGGGACAGCTTCGGTGGTGGTTTTCAACCGAAAGGGCGAGATCAGTTGGTTCCTGGCAGATCCCAGGGACATGGACCGGGCCATCTTGCGCCGTGTCATCGAGCGTATGTTGGCCGAGAAAACCGCAAAGGGATAGAGACGGGTTCAAGGCGAGGGCTCTGCAGTTACTTCTCGCGGGGGAGGAAGATCTGCCCCGGACTGGTCCGCCTGGCGGCGTCCCTCCCCCTTCTCTACGGTCCACAAGCGCCGGGGGCTTCCGGCGCCGGTTGTGGGGGAGCGTTGGCCAGGATGTCCCAATCAATGGCCGCGAGGAGTATATTCTCGACAAGCAGCCCGAGAGACCTCGAAAATTAGGGGATCGACCCTACAAGCTGCGAACAGTGGAGTCGTTCATGCCCTTTCCATTTCCCGCCTCTGTCCTCCTACTGACTGCCCTTGCCTCAACTGGCTGTTCTTTCTTCCCGAGGGACGAGGCCTCCTTGCCCGTTTCCGCTGCCGCCACGGAAGCGAGCGAGACGGTCCCAGCCGTTGTTACTGCCGAGATTGCCGACGCGACAGAGGACCCCAAGCCTACTGCCGTCAAGGTTGTGACGGGACTCGGCAACCCTCTGAAACGCGAGGAGCGCCCCCCTCTCGCCAGCATCGAGAAGCTCCTTCCTCCTGAAGGGGACGAGATCCTTCAGCAAATCCAATCGCTGGACCAGCGTGTGCCAGCAGGCTTTTGCGAAGTGAAGCGACCCGCCGAGCAGTTCCAGATGGACATGGATGCCGCCATCGAGCTCTCCAAACGCTTTCTTGTGGAGTACCCCGATAGCGACCCGGTCTCCTGGGTCAGGTCTGTCCTCGTCCGCATGGAGGTGGCCCGCCTCCCTTGCTACCGCGACTCGCTCCTGGCGCTCGGCATGAGCGCCCAGGAGATGGCGCAGAAGTACAGGGAGCACGTCTGCGGCATCCTCGCTTTCACAGAGTCCAACGCCGACGGCTGTCTGAAGGGATCGATCTGCCGGAGCGCCTCACTTCTGGCGAGCCTTTGCCTTCAGGAGCAGCTCGAAGAGTATGAGGAGCTTCGTTCGACAGCGGAGATTCTCCTCGCCGAATATCCCGAGCACGAGGCTCGGCCCAACGTCCATGTAGCTGTCGCGCAGAGTTTCATCCGTGAGAAGCGCTACGAGGAGGCAGTCAAGTATCTCGAGAAGGTCATCCAACTCCACTCGAAGGACCTGGAGTGTGTGCTCTACAACGACCGGCTCTTTGACGCACTCCATGGAGCGGGTGACCTCGAGGGCATGGAGGAGCTCTTGCGCCACGTGCATGCCGAGTACCCCAGTCGCATCTTGCAAATCGAGGAGGGACACCACCTTCGTCAGCAGTATGAGCAGTGGCTTTGTGTCTCGAGCTTTTGGATCGGTCATGTGCGACTGGCACTTGGCGACCCGAAGGGGGCTCGTGAGGCCATTCAGCAGCATATCGCCGAGGGTGACATGCGGGCCCAGAAGGCGGAGGCAGAAGGCCGCAAGCCTGGCCAGGACATCTGCTACACCACGCTGGAATTTCGCTCGAAGGACCTCCTCGACTTCCTCGACAACTACCACGGCAAGATCCCAAAGATCGACATGGACTTTGGGGAACTGTGGGCCACAGAGGAGAAGCTCACTTTGCGTGAGTCGAAGGGAAAAGTTGTCGCCCTGGTCTTCCGCCCGCCCAAGAACCGCACGGCAGAGGCCCTTCTGCAATGGGTCCAAAGCCTCGTGACAGCCCAAAAGGGTTTGCTGGTTGGAGCAACGATTGGATATGCCACCAAAGAAGCTGACCCCGTGGAGGATGAGCTTCTGCTTCAAAAAATGCGCGATGACTTGCAGCGCCTCAGGGTCAGCCTCCCGGGCGGATTTGATCCCGACCGCAAGGACCAGCGATTTTTCCGTGAGGTCCACGCGGTCGTTGGCACACCGTCAATCGTTCTCATCAACAAGAAGGGTGAGGTCAGCTGGTTCCTGAACGACCCTCGACAAACCGACCTGGCGATAGCACAACGCGTGATCGAACGGCTGTTGAAGGAGTAACGGCCGGTGCATCCAGGCAAGAGCTCTGGCGCTGGCGGTATCTAGTGCACCGAGCCCAATAGCTCGAGCGGCTCGTCCTCGCGCGAAGCCTCGTCGAGCTCTGGAAATTCTTGGAGCAGGGATGCAGCGGAAGCAGCGGCAGGCTCGCGGATGGAGTTGGCGTAGATGCGGTTGGCTCCGATGACAACGACTCCACCCTTCGATACGGTGAAGTCGCCCGATTGCCATTGTGAACCAATGCTCATGCCAGGCGGCACTCGGACTCCCTCCTCGACAATCACGCGCTTGAGTTTCGTGCCCTCGCCGATCTCGGCGTCGGGGAGAATAATGCACTCCTCAAGCTCGCATCCCTTTCCGATGGACACCCGGGGCGAGAGGATGCTGTTGACGACTTGTGAGCCTTCGATGTTGACGCTGTTTGAAACAAGGTTACGACCCTGAACGGTACGGCCGTCGATCATTGCGATCGTGGAGTACCGAGCTGGCACCCACTCTCTGAACCTCGAAGTACGGGCCCACCGCGGATCGGCCAAGTCGAAGGCGGGGGGAGACGCGAGGAGGTCCATGTTCGACTCGAAGTAGCTGTCGATGCTGCCCACGTCTCTCCAGTAAGCCTTCTCGTCCGGGCAGATGACCTCGAGCGGGCATGAGAGTACCCTCCCACGCTCCACGGACGTCGGCAGGATGTTCTTTCCAAAGTCGTGGGACGTTTTCTTCTTCGCATCCGCCACGAGGCGCTCGACCAGGAAGGTCGTGTTGAAGCAGTAAACGCCAAGATTTATGAGACAGCGGCCGCCGACCGCATAGGGCAAAGGGTCGGACGGTTTCTCGACAAAGCGGCTGATCTTGCCGCCCTCGGCAATGTTTACAACGCCGAAAGCCGAGGCCTCCGCGGGCTCGACGTAGCCGGTCAGTACGGTGACATCGGCCTCTCTCTCGATGTGCGTCTCGATGAACTTCATGTAGTCCGCGCGGTAAACATGGTCGCCCGAGAGAATCAGGACGACATCCGGGCGGGATCTGTCAAGGAGATCGAGATTGCGGTAGATCGCGTCGGCGGTGCCCTGATAGACGCCAGTTGGTGCGCGCATCTTGGGGGGGACAAGATCGATGGACTCGCCCAGCTCGCTCGAAAGGAAGTTCCAACGTTCGGATTGGTGCTGATTCAGGGACTGCGTGTGGTATTGCGTGAGGACATGAACATTCCTCAGCCCAGAGAGTACGCAGTTCATGAGCGTGAAGTCGATTATCCTGAAGTTGCCCCCAAAAGGGACGGCAGGCTTGCAGCGATTCGAGGTGAGAGGGTAAAGCCGCTCACCAATGCCACCGGCGAGGATCATGGGGAGGATATTGATCGAACGCATGGATGTGATTCCTTTCCGCGGCCTCGATCTCGAGTCAATCGAGCGTGCCGACTTGATTCGAAGTGAGCAGGTTTCGCACTGTTTCCTTGAGCTCGGTGAGGTCAGACGACTTTGTGACGTACGCGTCTGCGGACCAGCTCAAGAAGCTATCTTTGTAGGACGAGTAGGCTGTGTTGATTACGACCGGAAGATCGTTTTGCTCCTCGAGAATTCTTCCCATGGCCTCAATGCCGTCCATGCCAGGCATGCGGATATCAAGAATCAGGAGGTCAGGATTGTTTTCCCGAGCCATGCGAATGGCTTCCTGCGCGTTCGAGGCAAAGAGCACGTTATATCCCTCGCGAGTGAGTTCGCGCTGAAATAGCTTGCGAATACTGAGCTCATCATCGGCCACGAGTACCGTTTTCATGATAGACACCTCCCAATTACGAATAAAAAAGTTTGATCAGAGAAAGCTTCTCTCTCCACTTTGAAATCCAGGTTAATTCTGACGGGCGTAAGCCTCCTCCCGGTCTGTGAGGGGCACCGTTAAGCGGAACAGAGTGCGAAAATCAGGATTGTCCTCGAGCTCGAGACAGCCGCCGAGCCCGCGAATGTTCTGGGAAGCGACGGAAAGCCCGAGTCCTGTCCCGCCCTGCTTCGTCGTAAAGAACGGATCGAAAATGCGCGGGCGCACTTCCAGCGGGATCCCCGGCCCTGTGTCTCCCACGCAGATTGTCCCCAGCAGCTCGCTCTTTTGGACTCCAACGAACAGCTTTCCGCCGCCCTTCATGGCCTCGATGGCGTTCTTGATCAAATTCGAGAGCGCGTGGCGAAGAAGCTCTGGATCCGTGAGGCAGGCGACGGGCTCCTGGGGGATGCGTGAATCCAGCTCGATCGAGTTCTCAACCATCTCGTTCCGGAAAGTAGCAAGACACTGCCGGACGATCTGGCTCAGATCCATCGCGACTTTTCCCACCAATTTCGGCTTCACGAAGTCCAGTGTCTCGCGCAGAAACCTCTCCAGCCGAGTCACCTCGGCCACGATGATCTGTAGGGTTTCCGCCGTGTCAGGATCGTGTTGGTCACTGATCAGCGAGCGAGCAAGTCCGCCAATCGCCACCAGCGGATTGCGGATCTCGTGCGAGACGTAGGCGGCGAGTTCTCCGATGGCTGACAGCTTTTCAACCTGGAGCAACTTCTGCTGGCTGGTCTTCAACGTGTCATTCGCGGCCTGGAGCTTCGCAACGCTCTCGCGGAGCTCGTCGTAGAGGTGCGATCGCTCCAGCGCAACGCCGGCATACCCTGCGAAAGTCTTGAGCACGTTGAGATCAGCCTCGGTGATCGGTTTGCGAGTGATCAAGTTGTCCGCGATGATCACGCCAGCAAGCTCGCCTCTGACAAGGAGCGGCACCACGGCCACGACGTCGGTCGCAAGTTGGCTGAAAAGAATCCGGTCGACTTCCGTTCCGGGATCCGAGGCGTTGAGGCGAGCCGGTTTGCCCCGGGTGAGCACGCCAAGAATTCCCGGCTGAGAAACGATCGTCTCCGAGCCCCAGCCGAATCTTTTCAGCTCAAACTCAAGCTGGGTGGCTATTTCTTGCGTGCGCGGGTCAGGCACGCCTCCGCTGCAAGTAAAGTCGTGGTAGACCTCGCGAAGGCTCGAAAAATTGAGTGACGATAGCCGGCTCCAGATCGCATGAGCTTCCTCGTGATTTGAAGGCCCGATCCCGATTCGTCCTCTCATGCGTCCGCCATTGCTCACCTGCAAGAAGAAGGCTCGGTTAAAACCGAAACCCATCTGTGCTGTGACAGCGATGAGGCACAGGTAGACGACCTCCGGCGTGCTCAAGGACTCGTAGAGTATGTCCACGATTTCCTTCATGTTCTTGAGCTGCTGCATGTTTTGGAGGTAGTGATCCTCCTGGCGCTTATCTTGCGAGACATCGAGAAGGCAATGCAGCGTGGCGTGTGAGCCGGACTCCTCAATGGGTAGCGAGAAGTGTCGGTAATATCCGCCGGAGTTGGAACGACGCAATGAGTTCGCGGGCTCCAGGCTGCCGACGTCGGCCCGGTTGTGTTCAAGGCAAGTCACGCGGTCTAGCCTTTCGGCAAAGGGCGCGGCTTCGTCAAAAGCACCGGCGAACTCGCTGCGAGCGAATGAGCTTGACCACTGGATCAAACCGCCTGGCCCCACGAGCACCGCAGCCAGTCTCGAACGGGTACAAAGCCCTTCGAGGATGACCCGATAAACTTCTTTGGAAGTCGGAGGAATCATGAGCAACTCCTGATGCGCCGCCCTGAAGGCTCCGCTACCTTTCGGGCGAGACCATCGACCGGTGCTTCTGATGCTCAATCCCCACGTTCAAGTTTCGGCGGCGTTCAGGCGCTCCGAAGACCCGTAACAGACTGTTACAGAAGGTTTCAGGAGCAGACTAACTGGCGGCTAACTGCAAATCAAGAAGCGTCTGAGAAGCTTACGCGTCTGGAGAATGAGGACCTGCTACTCCCGGACGGAGGAGCCAATCTCGCGAAGTCTCTATCGACCGAGCCGGGGAGCCTTTTGAGTCTGTTCCTCGAAAAAAGTATGCCGCTATAACTTACCCGGGCTTTCCGATCGGGACGCGGATTTTTCCAGGGCCAGCGAAGAGAACACAGAGGGCCATCGCCAGGAGAGCGAGGCAGTATTCGTATCCGTTGGGGATATAGCCCGCCTTCTCCGCGGTAAGCTTCATGAAGAAGCCATTGGCCCAGTGGACTTTGACGATCGCGACGACCATGACTCCGGCAAGGGAGAGCGCTCCCAGTCGCGCGAGAAGGCCCAGCACAACCAACAGACCACCTCCAAGCTCGGAGGCCACTGCTGCATAGGCCATGGGAAGCGGGGCGGGTAACCCCAAGTTGGCGACCGTATTGGCGAAGCCATTGACACCACCCTCCGCCAGGAGCTTTCCAACTCCGTGCGCAATGAAGATGCCCCCCAGCGCCAGCCTCAAGATCAACAGCCCAAAATCAAGCCCTGCCTTCTTTCCATCTGACATGCGATAATCCTCCTCAAAACCGGATCACTTCTTCCTGTCGAAGAACACCGAACGCCAGCGCACTGGTGGTGCCTCCGCAACGAGCCAGCATGATATACTCCGCGCTGCCATGAGTGAGACCTCCTGAGCAAGGCTCACCCGCCTCGGCGCCGGCGGCGACCGGTGCGGAGGAGGTCTCCCTCCAACGCGAAGAGTATAAGAAGCTTCTTGCCACTTGTCCGCATCTTTCAACTCAGGATTCCTGTATGAACCAGGTCTCAGCCCGACTCGAGAGCCTACGGGAGATGTACAAGAAGGAGCCCAGGGATGGGTTCGTTGCCTACGGCCTTGCCATGGAGCTGGCCAAGAGCCCAGCTGCCGAGGACGAAGCTGTGCGCACATTTCGAAAACTTCTCGACGACGTCCCCGAGTACCTGCCGGCTTATCTACAGCTCGGTCTGTTGCTCGTGCGGCGCGGCGAGGAGGCTGACGCGAAGAAGGTTTACTCGCAGGGAATTGCGCTTGCCCACAAGCAGGGCGACCGCCACACGCAGGCCGAGCTCGAGACTGCGCTCAACATGCTTTGACTCAAACGTGATCGGCACGAAGGCAGGTGCCAATCCATTGAGAGGATGTGCCGAGAAACGATGCAGTACCAGGGCGTTCCCAGCGCCTTGGCCGCCATGACGAAATCGCACGCCTTCAGCCGCAGGAATTGGCCCCGAGAGTACCGGCCCACCGAGTCCCACCGCGTCAGCCCAATCACCACCATGATGTGGAAGGGACTTGGCCGTTCCACGATCGAAAGCAGCGCCAGGATCAGGACCAGCGTGGGGGACTTCTCAAGAAACTGGTCGAAATTCCCCTTGTCGACGTGTTTTCACGGCTGGAGCGGCCTCCCTTCGTATCAGGATCAACAGGTAGGCGCCAGGCCGATGCAAATCCCCCAGGAGTTGTGCCCCAGAAAACTCTCAAGGACTAAAGCTTTACGACCGATTGGGTAGACATGCGTAACTCTCGGTTAAACTGGACGACGGCGTGTCTTGTCAGCCTTGGGATTGTCCTTGTCGGTAAGTCCGCTCGAGAGCTCTGTGGGCCCCGGCGCGAGCTGAAGGCGGAGCCAAGCCGAGAGGCGCAACTTGCCCAGGAGCTCGGGGACCTCTTTTCGCGAGTGGCCGAGGAAGTGAAGCTTTCTGTCGTGTCCATCGAGACCCAGGAGCCAGCCGCTGGCGACGACAGGCCTCTTCGAGTTGAGACCCACCCCTCGGAGAAGGAATCGATTGGATCTGGCTTCATCATTGACTCTCGGGGTTACATCCTCACGAACCATCACCTGGTGGGAGGCGCCGAGAAGATCATCGTGCGCCTGAACGACAACCGGGAGCTTGCCGCGAGGTCGATTCAGTCCGATCAGTCGAGCGATCTCGCCTTGATCAAGATTGATGCCGAGGATCTGCATGCGATTCCGCTGGGAGACTCGGACTTGGTCCGAGTTGGCCAGTGGGTTCTCGCGATCGGCAACCCTTTCGGCCTGACCCAGACGGTCTCCGCCGGTATCGTCAGCGCTCTCAAGCGCTGTGACTTGAAGATTCTTCCACAAGAAAGCTTCATCCAGACGGACGCCTCGATCAACCCGGGAAACTCGGGAGGACCGCTGGTCAACCTGCGAGGCGAGGCGATCGGCATCAACACGGCGATTTTCGCCAGCTCAAGTGGTGGCAACCAGGGTATTGGGTTCGCCGTGCCCATTCAGCTTGCCAGGACGCTCGTGAAGCGATGGATGGAGGGTAAGGGAGCGAGCTACGTCGGGGTGATGCCTTCCAAGGTCGACTCCGACATGGCCCACTACTACGGCTTGAAGGAGCTCACCGGAGCATTTCTGGCCAGAGTGGACCCCGAAGGTCCCGCGGCCACAGCGGGGCTTCGTGCCAAGGACGTCATCCTCGCCTTTGACGGCACCGAGGTGCGTGACGAGAGCCACCTCCGAGTGCTTATTGCTGGATCCACCAGCAATGAGCCACTGGAAGTGCTGATCCTGCGAAACGGAAAGAGAGAGACCCTGAGGGTCGTGCCGCGGGAGCGTGAGACTCCGCCCAATAGCCCACGCAATGCAAACCCTCAGGAGGATGAGCCTGCGAAGACGCGGCTTCTGGGTATCACCGTGACGCCCGTGAACCAGCGCGTGGCCGCTCAATTGGGCCTGGAGCCGGAGTCGAAGGGCGTGGTCATCCTCGAGGTGCAACCCGGCTCGGCGGCGCAGAAAAAAGGCCTTCGGCCAGCCGATGTCATTGTGGAAGTCAACGAGCGCCCTGTGACCGGTCTCGACGAGCTCAAGGCGGCTCTCGAACTCACCAGTAGTGTCGCAATGTTGCGAGTGGAGCGCGGCAATGGCGAGCTGGGGTACGTCTTCTTGCCAAGGTGATCCGGGCGGCGTGGGGCACGATACCGCGTCCGGAAACGCTGACTCGGCCATCACCCGTCCCCAGGTGCCCAGTCTCGCGGGGAGGCCCGTACGGTCAAAAAACTGTGCGTCCAGTCAAGGCTGGTGTGTTCAGTGGGAGTGAAACCCACCAGGGGAAAAGCCAGCTCTCTCGACTGGCCAAGATCAACAACGGAGCCCCCGGTATCGACGGGGTCACGTTTGAGGTCATCACGGGAGAGTAGTGCGGGCAACCCGCATGCTGCGTTCGACGAGGCGCGGGCTGGAGACGGTCTGACCGTTGTAGTCTCGAGTAGCCGTGTGCGGCAAGAGAGATGAGGATGGCTCCAGGCAACGCGACAGCCTCGACCCTACCATCCGGCACCCCGATGGTGGTACTTGAGCAACCCGCCAAGTGGGTCGTGACATCGGATGGGGCCGTCTCGAGCGCGGTTCTCTTCCGGGGAAGGAAACAGGATGACATTGCCCCTTCCCTGGCGGGGGCGCTCCAGGTGACGATCCGCGCAGAAGTTCGCGAGGGCTCGACCCAGCGATGCCTCACCGAAGAGGACTATTCTGTCGAGGCATTCGGATTTCACCGAGCGCATCCTGCCGGGCTTACCGCGCTGTTTCGAGCCGTCGAACTTCTTGGCGATCAAGCGGCGATGCCAGGCGAGAATGGTCTCCGGCGAGACGATGGTTGCAACCTCCGCGAGGACCTTGCGGCTGAGCCGCTTACCGATCTCGGCCAATTTTCGACGTTCTCCGTCGCTGAGCTGGAGACGGCCGCGGACCTGTCCACGCAGAATGCGATTCTCCGTGGCGAGGTACTCGCTACGGAGGAGTAGCTCCTCGCCGACGGAGCCGGTGACGTAGGCGAGAAGGCGTTTCCAGAGCTTGACGCCATGGCCGCCCATGCACGCCGTGAACCAGGGGCGGTTGTGGCGAGAGCGTAGCTCGGTCAGCTCCCCAAGTCTTGCCCTGCCTGAGCGTTCGAGTATTCTGACCCCACGGGGCTCTTTCTCCGTTATCTGCGGCAATCGCCAGAAGTGTCCAGTCTTTCTTGTCCATGGCAGTGCTTTTGGCTCGCGTCGACATTGCCGTCCCTGTCCCGGCCGAAACCCAGGAGTTTTCCGACCCCTTTCCGATTCCACTTGGGCCCCGAAAGAGCCCCCGACAAGAAAACAGGACTTCGGGTTTTCCCAAAGTCCTGGTCTTGTATTGGAGCGGGTGATGGGAGTTGAACCCACGACAACCGCGTTGGCAACGCGGTGCTCTACCGCTGAGCTACACCCGCCGAGGTGTTCAATTCTCTTGTCGTCGCGTCTCGGTAGACAACGCAACAGAGGGGCAAATTATCGAAGAACGGGTGGAAGGCGTCAAGGCAGAAAATCCTGCTTCTGAAAGAGGGACCAGAGACGAATCCCATTTTTCGCCAGAATCTCCCTGCCGCCCTCCTCGCGGTCGATCACCACAATGGCGTCCGTTACCTTCACGCCCGCCTCATCCCTGAGAGCATCTCTCGCCTGGACAAGCGAGCTGCCCGTCGTTACCACATCGTCCACGAGCGCCACCCTCATGCCATGCTCCAGCGGGGGGCCTTCCACCTGTTTCATGGTGCCATGCCCCTTCGGCTGCTTTCGTACGTAAAAAAGCTTCATTGGCACGCCCCTCTGGTGCGCCAGGACGCCAATCGAGCTCGTCAGGGGATCTGCCCCCGACGTGAGCCCGCCGACAGCCTGGATCCCGAGCCGCTTGAGCTCGTCCAACATGAGCTCTGCGATCAACACCGACCCCTCGGGCTCGAGTGAAACGAGCCGCCCATCAAAATAGAAGTCGGTCTCCTTGCCAGAGCTCAGCGTGATCTTGCCAGTACTTACGCACCGTTTTAGCTTCTCTTTTAGCCGACCGCGCACATCTTTCATGGGCTCAACCTGACTTCTCTCACAAGTGTTTTTCAAGTCGAAGAATGTTTCCGCAGCCCGAATATTCGATTCGGTCCGAGCACTTCCTCATTAGAAGGATTCCCAGGCCACCTCGTTCTCCATTTTCAAGTATGTGCTTCTTGGCCTTTTCAAAGGCTTCCTTGTCGTCGATTCGTGAAAGGTAATACTCATAGTCAAAGCCACCACCTTGGTCCTCAATAAGCACAATGAGCTTTTTCTTGTCCACCAAGATGTTGACGTCAATGGATCGGGAACTCTCGGAGTGGTTCCCATGTATCACGGAATTATCCAGTCCCTCTTTCACCGCCGCGTAGAAGGCTGCGGCATCTTCCTGAGCCATGATCGATTCGTGAATCACAAGGTCACAGAGCTTGCAGGCCTTCTCCAAGTTATCCTGCGCCATCTTGAACTCAAAATGCACCTGCTGCTGAAATACCTTCTTGTCCTTGGGGACACGCACCAGCTCGGCTTCGGTCAGGGTAAACAGCTCAAGGACCTCAAATGGTTCCACGAGATAGTCATTCTCCCAGATCTTGAAGTCAAGTGAGGCATCAAGGTCAGCACGGCGTGGGTACATCTTTATGATGGATGTCAGGCTTCGTTTTTTTTGAATCTTGATCCGGTTGACAAAATCTCCTTTCGGATCCGACCGGTCGTCGACGACGACCAAGTCGGGAGACAACTCTTCGTACCGTTCCAGGGCGTCCCGGATGTCATGCACCAGGTGATAATCGCCGTTGAGGCTGCTGAAACGTAAACGAAGGATCCGCGTGAAGCGAGACTTGACCGGTGTTATCACCAGCACCTTCGCTCTCTTGATCCCCGGAATATTTCGACGACGGAGGGGAATCCTTCGAGGTGATAAGGTCCCCTTCGGAGTCTTCAAGGCGGACTTGATTCCTGCTCCGAGTTCGTCTGCCAGATGAGTCCCTGAAGACGTCAAGGTTATGGCTCCTCTTCCCTGGCAAGAGTCCTGGATGAACTGGCGAGCGGCAGCAACGTCCTTGAGGAAGGGAAGGAAACTGGTCAGTCCGAGCAGATGCATGGAAAGGCCAACGGGCTTCGCCACATTCGCGAGGCACAGAGCTCCGTTCCTGCTGCGAAAGAGCGCATCCGAGCGAATGATGGCGCTAATGCCAGTTGAATTAATGTAATGAACGTGAGTAAAGTCAATGATAGCAAATCTGTGGCCAGTTTCGTGGGCAGCTGACAAGGCTCGCTCGAAAGTCTCATAGCTTGCTGCATCTATGAATCCTTCCAGCGAGACCTCCACGACCTTGCTACCATCGGCAGGGCATTGCCAAATAGAAGAACGTGAGTGCAGTTTGGGCATTCGCGCCAGGGAGAGAGTGCGCCGCAAAAATGGCGGATTAAAGCCGAGGGATTTTAAGGCGGATGGGGGTAGTGTCAAGCAAGGTCGATCGTGTAAGCTCTTTCAAAATCATGGCACAGAAACTACTGTATGACGTCAACAATCTCGATCTTGAGCGCTATGAGCACACGATTGATGACATACGGAAGGTGAACCCCCACCGCCACGAATTCGAACAGCTCACCGCGATCCTCCGATTCCGACCCGAAGAGAAGACCATCGCGGGTCTCCGCATCATCAGAAATGACGAGTTCTGGGTGAGGGGCCACATTCCTGGACGCCCGATTTTTCCTGGAGTCTTGATGCTCGAAGCTGCGGCCCAACTCTGTTCCTTCTATTGTGGGACCGTGCTGGAAGGAGACGGGTTCCTGGGATTTGGAGCCATTGATGGCGTCCGATTCAGGGGGACGGTTTCTCCTGGTGAGCGAATGGTGCTTCTTGCCCAGGAAAAAGTCTTGACCCCATCCCGGTGCCTTTTCGAGACGCAGGGTGTTGTCAATGGCAAGCTCGTCTTCCAGGCGAGCATCCTGGGCATCCGAATCAAGTGAACGCAACGCACGCGCCGAGGCAAGGCCCCGGCGCAGCCCGGTAAACCAGGCAGCTCAACCCGACAGACCAGAACGAAATGCTGCGCGACACCGGCCCTGTCGCCTTGCCGCCATTCTGCCCGGCCATGATTTGACCGCACGGGAACTGGGTCCATGGGCCGGAGAGCAATTTCCCTCCAGCAACAAGGCTGAAATCAGAGAAAATTGGCGGAGAGGTCGGGATTCGAACCCGAGGTACAGGTTTTGCCCATACACCGCATTAGCAATGCGGCGCTTTCGGCCACTCAGCCACCTCTCCGCAGCGTGCGACGTCTTCTGTTCGTTCAGGAATTAGTAGCCGGCAACTGACTTGCTGGAAGGCCCCAATTCCTTGCGACCCCCCTTGAGGTCATCGCGCGGATTATGCACTACTCTTCCGAACGCCGCAAGCAGCGATTCTGACTGCCCGACTCGCACACTTCCCCAGGACGGGTTGTTTTCTCGCAAGGACTTACGAAGGCGGAAGACCCACGGGTTATACCGCACGCGGGCAGTGATGAGACCTTTTGCAGCCTGCGAAAGGTTGCGGCTGCTCGCGCCAGAGGCGCCCGGCGCCCATCCGGCGCCGAGGAGGGAGAGGCCGCGTGTCGCGGCCGACGTGGGGGAGGGTCCGCCTCCCCCACCAGCAGAAACGAGCAGCAGACTTGAGATGGTCTTCCTCTGCCCATTCGGAATGTCTCATGTGTGGGCGCGCGAGGTAGAAATACGATTACTGGTTCGCGAGAAGAGGAATCACCA
>SXGT01503050.1_pt1 | contig 14502 bp, 10 predicted proteins | sample 3176221 | NCBI WGS metagenome assembly SXGT01 (sample SAMN11356862, study PRJNA531348) | freshwater metagenome | isolation source: freshwater sample F1-120 | place: China: Fuxian Lake, Yuxi | collected 2017-12-25
CGTCCTGGGCATCCGCCCTCGGCAAATCGAACGGGACAGCAACTACTGCAAACAACGCGAAAAACAGAAACGATCGTTGCATAAGAAAACTCCTGTTGATTTGGGAATGGGACTTGCTGCTTGCGTCTTGACAACCTATGGGCGGGGCCATGGCGACCCTTTGTCGCCTTGCATTTCCTCGCGAAACTCTTCCAGTTGGCGAGCCACGTCGGATAGTCGTTGCTCGAATGTTGATTCATGGGGCGCTGGCGCCACCTGGAAAGGCGTCGCCTGGGCCGACGTGAGCGAATCCACTTCCTGCTGGATCCGTTGAATGTCAGCGTCAAACTGTAACTCCGCGCGCCGAAACGCCGCGTACTCCTCTGGCAGCCGCTCGACGTCGAGTGGAACTTCATCCGTCGGCGGATTGTCCGCGGACTCAGGTCGCACGACTGGCTCGATCAACGGCGACGCCTGCGGACTTGCCACGTCGGAAGGGGCGGATGTGACAAGCAGGTGCTTTATGCCAAACCCTCCCACCGTGACCATCGCAGCTAACACCGCGAGCGTCCGCACAATCGATCGTACCGACGGCGACGCGGCGCGACGCAGCCACCCATCGAACCAAGGCCGCGCACGATCCCACCACGCCGCGTTGGCAGGCGCTCGCAACGACAAGCCTCCTTGCTGCCAGCGGGCCAGCAGGTGGCCCAATTCACGATCGGCGATCTCGGCCGATGCGACACGATCCTCCGGAGTTTTGGCCAACAGACGATCGACGAACTCCGACAACTCCAAGGGCGTCTCTGGATTAACTTGATGCAACGGCCGATGCGGTTCGTGGCAGATCCGCTGCAGCACGGCCATGGCCCCCGACGCACGAAACGGAGGTCGACCGGCAAGCATGAAATAGATCACGGCCCCCAAACTGAAGAGATCGCTGCGATAGTCGATCGCCTCCCCTTGCGCCTGTTCCGGCGACATGTAGTACGGAGTCCCCGCTACGATCCCGGTCCGGGACAACGAGGCGTCGTCGATGGCTCGTGCCAAACCAAAGTCACTCAGTAAGACGCGATCGACATCCCCCTCCAACAGGATATTGGCAGGTTTCACGTCGCGATGCACGAGCCCCTGCGCATGCGCGGCGGCCAGACCGGCGGCCGTCTGCTGAGCAATCCGCAAGATTACCTCCACCGGCAATGCCCCTCGTTCGTCGACGCGTCCTTGCAACGAATGCCCGGCAACGTACTGCATCACCAAATACGGTATCTTTCCATCGGATTCGACGTTGTAGATCGGAATCACATGCGGATGCACCACCGCAGCGGCCGCCTGGGCTTCGCGCGAAAATCGGCGACGCGCCGAAACGTTATGAGCCAAATGAGGTGCAAGCACCTTGATCGCAACGGTGCGATGCAATTCACTATCGTGGGCCTTAAGAACGACCCCCATGCCCCCCGTCCCCACAACCCGTTCGATGTCGTACCTTCCCAGCCGACCCAACAACTCGGGATGGGACGGCGTGGTGAGAAAATCGAGCGCCACAGGCTCTGCATCAACAGCATGGTCTTCCGAAGTCCAGGGTCCCAGTTGCACGATCACCGAACTGCTCTTCGGCCCGTCGCCTATCGCCGGCAATCCTTCATCACTCCAACAAGCGCACGCCTCGTTCCACCACCGGCTATCGACCTGGGTCAATCGCTCCAATTCCCGACGGCAGTCAGGGCAGCTTTCGACATGACGCGAGGCCGCTTGGACCTCGACGCTATCGTCGTCACCGTGCAGCAGCAGGTCTACAAAGTCTGGTTTACAGGGCACCGTCTCGCTCCCATTGCTGAATCTGTTGAATGAGTCGGAGGCGTACGCGACTTCGTGCGATATAAACGGCGTCGACGCTCATGCCGATCTCTGAGGCGACTTCCGGGATCGACCGCGCCGCAATATAGGTCTGCCAGAACGCCTGCCACGTTGTCTCACGAAACGAAGTTCGAACAACGGCTGCCGCAGCGCGAAAGATCTCCTGCCGGTACTCCGCGTCGAGTTCGTTCGTCAACGCATCGGCTTGCGCAATCGATTGCAAGCGCATCCATTGACTGGTCTTACCCGATCCAGCGTCCGGTCGACGCTGGGCGAGCATATTGATGATTTGATTGCGGGCCACTCGAAAGAGCCAAGCTCGAAAGCGGCCTCGCTGCGGATCGACGCGCCAACGCGAGACCGAATGAGCGACGGATACCATGACGTTTTGGACCAGATCGCGGGCGTCGGCGTCCTGCAAGCCACGGCGACGGGCGAAGCGATAGACCAAGGGCTCGTAAATGTCGACGAACTCGGTCCACGCGTCGACGTCCGACAACGTCGGTAACCGCAGGATCAGGCTTTCGCGGGTATCGCCGTTCAAGGGCAAGCCTTTGGAAAAAGGCATTTTTCGTGATGACTGCGAGGAAACCGCTGCCAGCAGCCAGGGACGGCTTGCAGTACGCCGGCCAAGCTGAGCGGCCCTCATTTCATATACACAAGCAAGTCCGCCCAATCTATCAGGAATTCTAGCGAGATTCCGAAATTTCCCATGAGGGGTGGATTGGGATACCAGTGGCATAGGCATCTTGCTCCCAGTGGCATAGGCATCTTGCCTGTGGGCCTAACCGCACGAGCTGCTCCGCCGGCGCCTGCGGCTGGGCGGTAAACGAAGTGGCACAGGCAAGATGCCTATGCCACTGGTGACTTCACGCACACAGCGGATCCGCGTTGTCCCAGCGGTTGAAGCTGACGTCGTGGCCAGCCACACGCTGCCGCGCTTCATGCCACAGGTGACGCCAAGCCTCGTGCGAACGAAGTTCGCTGGCCGGGTCGCGTTGGCTGCGGGCGACGAAGCCGGGAAACCAAGGCCGCCCAGTGGGATCGCCAATGCGTTGGTATCGCAGGTCGAAACTCCAGCGAATTTCGTCGCTGCGATTCGTCAGGCCTCGGTGTAGTGTGCGTCGGTGCATGAATAACACATCGCCAGGATTCATTGGCAAGGGAACCTGGTCGGGATCCACCAGCGCGTCGGGGATACAAACCTGGTTCTTCGACGTGTGTTTGAAGTTGCTACAGTGCAACCGCATGGGGGGTAAATGACTGCGTGGGGCGACGCTCAAGCACCCATTCCGCACCGAAGTGGCATTCATGGGAAACCAAACCGTGAGGATATCGGTTTGATCCCCCTCGGGAACGATCACCGCCTGATCTTGATGCCAGGCAATGTCACCCGTGAGACCGTTGAAGGCTTCCGGAGGGAGCTTATCCACTGGCAGTTTAAGACGGGTATGCTGCACCGGGTTGCTATAAATCTCCGGCCCGACAAATTTTTCGACCCAATCCAATAAACGTGGGCTGCGCAACAGATTAAATACCGCCGGTCCACAATGAATGGGCGTGGTGTCCGTGATTCCCTTTTGCGGCAGCGAGATATCAAAATGCTGGCCGTAGGAAAATCGTGACTCGGATACGAATTGGATCAAACGCGGCCCGAAGGGGAGGCCATCGGCCATGCCCGACCATGCGGATTGGGGGGACTCGGCGCGCCACGCTCGAATTAACTCGTCTAGAACGGTCTCGTACTCGGCGCGAACGGGTGCCAGGTCCAATGTTTCGTCCAGCACGCCACGAACGACGACGAAGCCCTGCTCGTTAAATTCTTGCAGCAAGTCGGTTGACGGGACCATCTTCGCCTCCGGGCCAAGACCCGCTCCACCCATTCGATCGTGATATCGCGGATTCGATACCGGATCAGGCAGGAGGGCTCGGCCGCCCTGTCCGCTACCATGCAAATTACCGTAACTCCAACCAGACCGGCTGTCAAACCAAGTTGGTAAAAGGTGCGGCAGCCGGCAGCCGGCAAACTCCGTTCGGATGGCGGCATCCCGAACCCGTTGCCAATTGGGGCTCGGACCGCGACAATTGGAGCTTCCGCAGGACGCCAGACTACGCCGTTTTCAAGCCACTCACGCTGGACCGTATCCACCCCAATACCAAGGAGTTTTCGATTATGGGCCGTCTACTGACCATGGTTACCGCACAATGGGCCGATCTATCCTGCGAGGATATCTGCCGAAAGATCAAGGAATTCGGTTATCGCGGCGTGGAGCTGGCCTGTTGGGGGGACCACTTCGAGGTCGACAAGGCCCTGGCCGACGATCGGTATTGTGCCCGCAAGCGCGAGTTGTTGGAGAGCCACGACTTGGAATGCCAGGCGATCGCAGCCCACCTGGTGGGTCAGGCGGTGCTGGACCGGATTGACGAGCGGCACAAGGTGATCCTCCCCCCGTACGTTTGGGGTGACGGCAAGCCGGCGGGCGTCAACCAGCGGGCCATTGAGGAGATGAAGAACACAGCTCGTGCGGCGCAGAAGTTCGGCGCCAGCATCGTGACGGGCTTCACGGGTTCGAGTATTTGGCATTTGAACTACTCATTTCCCCCCGTGTCGGCGGCGATGATCGACGACGGATTCAAGCTCTTGGCTGAGCGATTCCATCCGATCTTGGACGTTTTTGGGGAATGTGGCGTCAAGTTTGCGTTGGAGGTGCATCCAACCGAGATTGCGTTTGATCTATATACCGCGCAGCGGGCCTTGGAGGCGTTGGATCATCGCGAGGAGTTCGGCTTCAACTTCGACCCCAGCCATTTGCATTGGCAGGGCGTCGATCCCGTCGAATTCATCCGAGCGTTTCCGGATCGCATTTACCACGTGCATATCAAGGACGCCGCCACCACCTTAAACGGCCGTACGGGCATCTTGGCCAGCCATTTGGACTTTGGCGACCCGCGTCGCGGCTGGGATTTTCGGTCTCCCGGTCGAGGCAGCGTGAATTTCGAGGAGATCATCCGCGCCCTGAACGTCATTGGCTACACCGGACCGTTGTCGGTTGAGTGGGAAGACAGCGGCATGGAGCGTGAGTTCGGTGCGCGCGAAGCCTGCCAGTTCGTAAAAGAGCTGGACTTTGCCGCGAGCGGCCGAAAATTCGATGCGGCCTTCGAGAAGTAAAGAGAAAATCTAACAGGAACGCCATGTGGCACGTGCGCAGAGCTGGACGTGGGCTGTCTCGGTGCTCGCCGGAGCGGTCCTCGTGGGAACCGTCTGCCGCGAGGCATATGCCGACGCGACGCCAACTCGCGACGACTTGCTGACGCTTAAGTCGGCGTGCGATGCCGATTACCAGCAACAGCTCGTGGCGTTAGCGCAACAATTGGCGCAGCAAGATCCCCCTGGCCCGGCCGATGAGGTTCGCCGCTGGGCGATTCGACGCGCGCCAGACCGGCAGTACATTTTTCTGAACCACTCGAATGCGCCGGAGGGAGAAGACGCTCCGACCACCACCACGGCGTTTCAAGACTTGCGGAACCAGCACGCCGATCGGCTATGGACGTTGGCCCTACAGGCGAAGGAGGCTGGACAAGTCGAGTTGGCCCTGCAATGGCTGCCAGAAATCGTCCGTGAAAACCCTCAACATGCCGAGGCCCGTCGGATTCTCGACAAGTTGGGCTACCCGCCCGCCGGGAAGGAATCCCCCACGCCACGCGTTCGACCGTCCCGAGCGCGACATACCGAACTCAAGTGGTCGCCCAACCGCTACTGGTATGTCGATTCGCCGCACTACCAAATTGTGACCAATCATTCACAACAGGCGGGTATCGATTTAGCGCAGAAGCTCGAGCTCCTGCACGTCGCTTGGCGACACCTTTTTTTGAGGTATTGGTTGCCCGAGGAGCAATGGTCGCGCATCTGGGAGGCGGACTCAAAAGGGCCGCGACTGCAGCGGCAACGGTTGCATCGTGTGGTGTTGTTCGCCAACCGCGCGGAGTACTTGAAACATCTGCGACCAACCGTTTCTCAAGTGGATATCACGCTGGGCATGTACCGCGATGGCAACCAAACGGCCTACTTCTATCACGACGATGAAGATCGATCGGCCACATGGCGACATGAGGCCACGCATCAGTTATTCCATGAAATCGGCCAGGGCGGGCGTGATATTGGGACGAAAGGTAATTTCTGGATCGTCGAAGGCATCGCCATGTACATGGAGTCGCTACGGTCCTTTCCGGGCTACCTGACGGTGGGAGGATTTGATGCCCCCCGATTGCAGTACGGTCGCTATCGAGCCCTGAGTGACAAATTCTATATCCCGTTGTCGCAATTGACCGTTCTGTCTCGCGATCAACTGCAAACCGCTGAAAATATTCGGCGACTCTACAGTCAGTCGGCCGGACTCACGCATTGCCTGATGGACTACCAACAAGGCATACACCGAGCGGCATTGATCGACTTCGTGCGTCTGGTCTACAAGCAGCAAGACGACGAAACGTCGCTCCGCCGCCTGACGGACATGACGCTTGAGGATCTCGACCAGCAGTACTTGGAGTTCTTGCAGGTCCGAGACGGCGACTTGGGATTTCTGCCTATGGAGCCGGTTGTTCACCAATTGGCTCTTGGTCGAACGCAGGTTACCGACAACGGATTAACTGGCCTCGCACGACAAACCCAACTGACTTGGCTGGACCTTGCCGACAATACGGTGGGAGATGCGACCGTATCGCAACTCACCGGACTCAAGCAAATGAAGCAGTTGAATTTGGAGGGGACCAAGATCACCGATGAGTCGTTGGCGGTCGTCGGCCAAATGGCCCAATTGGAAGAACTGGACCTTTCCCGGACTGCAGTCACGGACGCTGGGCTGGGCCATCTGCAGGGGCTAACAAAGCTACAAACGCTCTGGCTCACAGCGACGGCCATCAGTGACGAGGGGCTGGCACACCTTCGCCCGCTACGGGATTTGAAGACGTTGGAGCTGGATGGCACCCAAGTTACCGAGGCAGGCCGACAGAATTTGCGGCAGGCGCTCCCCCATTGGACGGCGCCGTGAAGGATGATTGGATGGGGCCCCCCCGCGGCACCCAGACTTGTCTGGTACGACGAGGTGGCTTAGACTCAAGGCTGACGGTGGGTGTAGCTCAGTTGGCAGAGCGTCAGATTGTGGCTCTGAAGGTCGTGGGTTCGAGCCCCATCATCCACCCTGTGGCACTCTATCCGTGTGCCCTCGTTTGCTTCCAGGCCCCAGGGGAGCCCGGCCGGTGCAGCTGATTTCCTTAAATGTCAGCGCGATCCAGGCCGTGTTCCACCGTGGTCGGCTTGTGGAGACCGGCATCTTCAAGCGGCCGGTCCTGGATCGGCGGCGCCTGACACGCATGCGCATCGAAGGCGACCAGCAGGCCGACCTGCGTCATCATGGTGGGGTCGACAAGGCTGTGTATTGCTATCCCCAAGAGCACTACGCGTACTGGAAAAAAGAATTGTCGCGCGACGACCTGAGTCCGGGGGCATTCGGAGAAAATCTGACCGTCACTGGACTGGACGAGACCGAGGTCTGTATCGGGGACGTGTTTCGTATCGGCGACGCCGTCGTCCAGGTGAGTCAACCGCGCACCCCCTGTTTCAAATTGGGGATTCGGCTGGAGCTACCTGCGATTGTCGAGCTGTTTCTCCGCAGCGGCCGGGTGGGATTTTACGTGCGGGTACTCGAAGAGGGGAACCTCGCGGCGGGGGATCCGATCACGGATATCGGTTGTGGCATCGGCCGCCTGACCGTCCGCGACGCGTGGCACCTGATGCATTTTGACCAGGCCAATCTCGAAGCCGCCGCACGGGCTGCACAATTGCCGGGCTTGGCCGACGACTGGAAGCAGACGTTTGGGCAGCGGGCCGGCGCGGTAGACCGAAAGCATCACATCGAATGAAAGCCAATGATATTGCCTTCGGTATCATGAGCGAGAGCGATGAAACCGTGATCACCAATAGAGAATTTTTCCTTCACGATGTTGCCGCCATTTTCGGAAACGCGAGCTGCTTCCACCGCGCAGTCGTCGCAGCTGAAATACACCAACGTGCCACCGCCGCCCGATGGGCAACCTGCCATTTTGACCAGCATCCCGCAGGCACCGTAGGTCGTGGGACTGGTTGCCTTGTCTGAAGGGAATGCCCACATTTCCATATCCCCTAACTCAGGAGTCGGTGAAGGCATTTCGACCAGCGAAATTGCGAGTACGCTTTCATAAAATTTCTTGGCACGTGCCATGTCCTGAACATAAATCTCAAACCAGACGACTGAGTTACTTTTCATGGCCAAACCCTTCCTTATGTTGTTTTTCCTGGTTCGTCTTTCATAATGGATCCGATGCGGGAAGAGGAAGAAGAGTCCGTCGGTAGCTGAAAACGCGCACCCCGTTCGTTGATGTTTAGCCGGATCAATCGAAGAAATCAACCCCTAGGACATCGGATGCCCGCACAGTACAATATGTCCTGCAATGACTCGTTCAAATCGACTCCTCCTTCTGCGTAATTCGTGTCCCGTGGCAGGCGTCTCGACCCGCTGCAGGCGTGTGCGGGTGTTGGTTCTGGCTGCGGTGGCTGCTGCCATCGGCGTGGCCTGCCTCGCCCTGCCGGTTGAAGCCCGGCCTCCCTATCGGCAGAGCCTCAAGAAGGTCTACGGCAATCGGCTGGCTGCCGCCGTGCATCAATGTGCCACGTGCCATCTGACTCGAGAGGAAGCTGACGCTCCCGAGGAATTCGATCCGGAGTACCCGCCGCACAACATGTTTGGCGAACGTCTGCGCATTCTCGGAGAACAGGCCCTCGGAGGTGGCAACTCCGGTCGCCCCCTTGATATCGCCGCCCGACTGAAGCAAATCGCCGACGAGGACACCGATGGCGACGGCGTCGCGAATGAGGTGGAGATTCTCGCTGGCCTTCATCCTGGGCGCGGCTCCCAAGTTCCTGCGGGGGATGTGCTCGCTGCGGCCTTGGCCGCGCAGACGGCATGGCGTGCTGAGACAACCGGCTACGCGTGGGAACCGTTCCAGACTGTGCAGCGACCGCCGGTGCCCTCGTCTGTCGAGGTCACCGATCAAGCATGGATTCGCACTCCGATCGATCGATTTGTCGCCCGTGCGCACCAGCAAAAGAGATTGTCTGCCGCCCCACCCGCTCCACCGCATGTGCTGTTGCGACGAGTTTACCTCGACCTGATTGGACTCCCACCGACAGGCGAGCAGGTGCGCGCGTTCCTCGCGGATCCATCGCCGGACGCCTATGAGCGAGAAGTGGATCGTCTGCTGGCCAGCCCGCAATACGGCCAACGATGGGGACGCCATTGGATGGACATCTGGCGCTACAGCGACTGGGCGGGATGGACCGACGGCAAGCAGATTCGCGATAGCCAACCGCATATCTGGCGATGGCGTGATTGGATTGTGGAGTCGCTCAATGCCGATCGTCCGTATGACGAAATGCTCTGCAGCATGTTGGCCGCCGATGAATTAACTCCTACGGATCCTGATGAGTTACGCGCGACCGGTTTTCTGGTGCGCAACTTCAAATTGCTCAGCCGCGAAAAATGGATCGATGATACCATTGAGCACACGGCCAAGGCCTTCCTGGGGCTGACGTTGAACTGCGCCCGATGTCACGATCACATGTACGATCCGCTAACGCAGGAAGAGTACTACCGTTTTCGCGCAATTTTCGAGCCGCATCAGGTGCGGGCCGATCGTGTTCCGGGGGAGGCCGATCCAACGGTTGACGGTATCGCTCGTGTCTTCGATGCCGAACCCCAGGCCGTCACTTATTTGTATGTGCGGGGGGACGATCGCCACCCCGACAAGAACCGCCCTCAGTCGGCACTTCCCCCATCCATGCTTGGCGGGGAATGGACACTGAAGCCCGTTTCACTTCCTTTGAACGCCTACTACCCAGGCATACAGTCGCATGTGCGGACTTCCCTGCTGAAGGCGGCCGAGTCTCACGTCGCCGCCGCACGCGGCCAGTGGGAGGAGGCAGAACTGGCCAAGTCAAAGGCAAGCGCACTCGCCCAAGCCACATCGGCGACGGATGCCGATCGTCTGGCCAGCGCGAAGACTGAACGAGATTTCCGCCTGGCAGCAAGCCGACTGGCCGCAGCCGAAGCCCAGCGCGCCTCGACGATGGCTCGACTGGAAGCCGACCATGCGAAGTATGACGAAGCGGAACATCCGCAGGCGTTGGATTTAGCGCGGGCGGCCGTGCGCGCCGAACGAAATGCAGCCGTGGCCCAGGCCGCACTGGAATTGCAAATCGCGGAAAACGTGCTGGCCGACTGGCAAGCCAAAGTCGCTGCGGGTGATCCCGACGCCCCGCGTCGCATCCAAGGGGCCACCGAGAAGCGGGATGCGGCTGCTAAAACGCTTACCGAGGCGTTGGCAGCTCAGGCCAAAACAGACGGCGACTATTCTCCGTTGGTGGAGAAGTACCCCAAAGAAAGTTCCGGGCGACGCGCGGCACTCGCCCATTGGCTGACGTCGCGCGATCAACCGTTGAGTGCCAGGGTGGCGGTGAACCACATCTGGAATCGGCACTTTGGTCGAGGCCTAGTGGAAACCGTGTTTGACTTTGGTCAAAATGGCAAACCTCCTTCGCACCCGGCTCTCCTTGATTGGCTCGCCGCAGAATTTATGGAGCCGACGTGGGGTGCGGCGTCGGGGCCACCCCAGGATCACCCCTGCGCTCCCTGGTCGATGAAACACATCCACCGCCTGATCGTCACCAGCGGCGTCTACCGTATGGCGTCCCAAGTCGATACCGCGCATCGCGAACTGGATCCGGAGAATCTCGCCTACACACGTATGACGCCAAAACGAATGGAAGCGGAACTCGTGCGCGACTCCGTCTTGTATGTTGCGGGGAATTTGGATCTATCCGCCGGCGGCGCGGACATCGATCACGCCCAGGGATTCGCCGTGCCGCGACGATCGCTCTACTTTCGCCAGGCCGCTGAGAAGCAAATGACCTTTCTAAAAATCTTCGATGTAGCCGCCGTCACCGAGTGCTACCAGCGAAAATCCAGCATCATGCCTCAACAGGCGTTGGCGATGGCCAACAGCGAACTGACAATCACGCAAGCCCGTCGACTGGCCCGCGCGTGGGAGCATCGACCCTGTTCCTCCCCCGAGGAGTTCGTCGCGGCCGCGTTTGAACATGTGCTCGCACGCCCGGTCACACAGGCAGAGTGCGACATGTGTGTGCAATTCTTACACGATCGGACCACAGTCGTCCGCCAACCAACCGCTGGGCAAGAACTAAAATTGGAAGTATTGGAATTAAAGGTGCCGGTTGCCGATCCGGAATCGCGTGCTCGCGAAAGCCTGCTACATGTTTTGTTGAACCACCATGACTTTGTTACCATCCACTAGATCATTCGTGACGGCGGCCTGGTCCGTCGTTCGAGACCGAATTTCGCCATCCCGTCAACAGAATCGCGCAACATGAAAGACGATTCAATTCACGGCGGCGGTGTTCGTTCGGGCTGCGGGATGGCTCGGCGCACGTTCCTTCACAACACGGGCATGGGATTCACGGGGCTGGCGTTGCAGGCCATGTTGGCCCGCGATGGTGTCGCGGCCACGACCGGCGACGTCGGCGAACACCTGCCCCTGCACTCACCGCGTGCCCGCAGTGTAATCTGGATCTTTCTCTGTGGTGGCGTGAGCCACATGGAATCTTTCGACCCAAAACCGATGCTCACGAAGTACCACGGTATGATGGCCGAGGAGACGCCATTTCATCGCTTGTTCGATCCAGCGCTCGTCAACAAGAACCTCGTGGGCATCAATCCCTCGCATGGCAGCCGCAAACAATTATTCGGATTGCAGGCTGGGTTTAAGAAGTACGGCCAGTGTGGTTTGGAAGTGAGCGATTGGTTCTCCCACATCGGCCAATGCGCCGATGACCTGGCGGTCGTTCGTTCGCTTTGGACCGTGCACAACGATCACGGCACCCAACTGACATGGCACACCGGTCGTCATCCACGCGAGGGAGCATTTCCGACAATCGGCTCATGGGTTGCCTACGGCCTAGGGACACTGAATCAGAATTTGCCGGAGTTCGTGGTGCTCGGTACTCCCACCGGCGATTGCTGCGGCGGAGAATGGACGCACGGCGGTGGCTATTTGGGCCCTGAATACGCAGGGGTCCGTCTGGGTGTGGAGGACCAGGATCCGCTCCCCTACGTCTCGGCGCGACCGTGGGGTGTTTCGCCCGAGGAACAATCGGCCGAATTTAGCCTGCTCGGACGCTTGAATCAATTGGCGGGCATCGACTATCCCGACGATCCTCAACTTCGCGCCCGCATCAAGGCCTACGAACTGGCGTTCGGCATGCAGATGGCCGTACCGGAATCGCTGGAATTTCAACAGGAAACAGCCGAGACCTTGAACCTCTATGGCATGCAGGACAAGACCACTGAGCCCTTCGGCCGACTGTGCCTGACAGCACGTCGATTGGTAGAACGGGGCGTGCGCTTAGTGCAAATCTTTCATGGTGGGGGTGGCGGCGGGGAATGGGATGCGCACGGAGAATTGAAGAACAATCACAGCGAACTGTCGGCGCAAGTCGACCGCCCCATCGGTGGCCTGTTGCGCGATTTGAAACGGCGGGGCCTGCTCGATGAAACTCTGGTGGTGTGGGGCACCGAATTTGGCCGGTCACCCGGCGCGCAGGGGACGGGGCGTGATCATCATCCCAACGCCTTTTGCGCGTGGCTCGCGGGGGGGGGAGTCAAGGGGGGCGTCACGCACGGCGCAACCGATGAACTGGGCTTTCATCCGGTCGAACATCCTCATTACGTCACGGACATTCACGCCACCGTGATGCACCAGCTTGGACTTGATTCGCGGAGACTGGACTTGCCGGATCGGCGGCGGTTGGACCAGGATCACGGCGAACCCATTCGATCGATCTTGAGTTAGTCACTCTTTCCCTGGCAGAGCCCTCGTCGTGCCACACAAGACGGGTGCCCTAGTTGCGTGCCCGGATCCTGGGTGCCACGGGCGGCGGTCGAAATGCGAGTCAACGGTCCGATAATCCCCAATGGGCACCGCGTGCTGCATCAACTACAGTGAAGGCGGTCCGGTAGTGGCAGATTTGCGCTGGGAGTATCGCGATGGCAACGCCTGAATTTCACTATCAAGAATTGTTTGAGCTCGGACTGGATGAAACGGAATATCGACTTTTGACCAAGGAGCATGTCGCGGTCAAGAACTACGACGGGCACGACGTGTTGCTGGTCGAATCCGACGCGCTGACGCTGCTCTGTTCCCAGGCCTTCCACGACATTAGTTTTTTTCTCCGCCCGGCCCACTTGAAGCAACTGAGCGCCATCCTGGAAGACCCGGAGGCCTCTGACAACGACCGCATGGTCGCCCTCACGATGCTCAAGAATGCCGACGTCTCCAGCGCTGGCGTGCTGCCATTTTGCCAGGATACCGGCACGGCCATCGTGATGGGCAAGAAGGGGCATGCCGTCTGGTCCAAGGGTGACGAAGAGGCCCTGTCGCTGGGGGTCTATCAGGCCTACAACGAAAACAATCTGCGGTATTCCCAGAATGCACCGCTGACGATGTGGGACGAGAAGAACACAAATACAAACCTCCCTGCTCAACTAGATCTGGCCGCCTGCGACGGAGACGAGTACCGATTCTTATTCATTGCCAAAGGGGGCGGGTCCGCCAACAAGTCGTTTCTTTATCAAGAGACGCGCGCGGTCCTCAATCCCAAGACTCTCGTGCAATTCCTCACGGATAAAATGGTGACGCTAGGAACTGCTGCCTGCCCACCTTACCATCTGACGTTTGTGATTGGTGGATTGTCGGCCGAAGCCAATTTGAAGACCGTCAAATTGGCTTCCACACGTTATCTGGACAACCTGCCCACAACGGGCAACATCCATGGCCGAGCGTTTCGCGACCTGGAACTCGAGGCGCAAATGCTCGAGTCCTCGCGCCAATGCGGCATCGGTGCTCAGTTTGGTGGTAAGTACTTTGCCCTCGACGTGCGCGTGATTCGCTTGCCACGACACGGCGCGTCACTTCCAGTGGGCATTGGCGTATCCTGCAGTGCCGATCGACAGGCCAAGGGAAAGATCACCAAGAACGGCATCTTCTTGGAACAATTGGACTTCCACCCGTTGACCTACATTCCAGAATCCCTGCGCCATCGCAAGGATGAGGACGCGATCCGCGTGAATTTGAATCGACCCATGAAGGAGATCCTCGCTGAGCTGACACGATATCCCGTCGCCACGCGACTGCGACTAGACGGATCCATCATTGTGGCACGCGATATCGCGCATGCCAAGTTGAAGGAGCGACTGGATCGGGGTGAACCCCTGCCGGACTACCTCAAGTCTCATCCCGTGTACTACGCCGGCCCAGCCAAAAAGCCCACGGGACTCCCGAGCGGATCCTTCGGCCCGACCACGGCCGGCCGTATGGATTCGTATGTCGACTTGTTCCAGCGGAATGGCGGGAGCATGGTCATGATCGCCAAGGGAAACCGTGGCCCCCAAGTCACCGAGGCCTGCCATCGACACGGCGGGTTTTATCTGGGGAGCATCGGCGGTCCCGCCGCCATCTTGGCCACGGAGAGCATTCGCAACGTGCAGGTGCTCGAATACC
>SXGT01676668.1_pt1 | contig 14502 bp, 10 predicted proteins | sample 3176221 | NCBI WGS metagenome assembly SXGT01 (sample SAMN11356862, study PRJNA531348) | freshwater metagenome | isolation source: freshwater sample F1-120 | place: China: Fuxian Lake, Yuxi | collected 2017-12-25
GTACACCGGAGGGGCAGAACGCATCCTGCCCGGCGGCACGCGCCTGACCGCCAACGTGTGGACGCACCTCGCCGCCACCTACGACGGCGCCAATCAGCGCCTCTATATCAACGGCGTGCAGGTATCCACCCGCGCGCAGACCGGCGCGATCGCGACCTCCACCAGCCCATTACGAATGGGCGGTAATTCGGTCTGGGGTGAATACTTCACAGGCCGCATCGACGAGGTCCGCATCTACAACCGCGCACTGACGCAGGCGGAAATCCAGACCGACATGAACACCGCCGTGCCGTGAACATCAGGCACGCATGAACGGACCGAAGGAAAGAAAATAGGGGACAGTCACCTGCGGAAATGGAAATAGGAAATAGGGGACAGTCACTAATTTTCCGGATCTTCTTTAGCCTACGTTACCGTATCGTGTTCAGCACGAAAGATCGCCGGCTACGTGACTCCCGCGCCGCGATTACAATGCGCCGCCCTCATTTAACTGGTGCGCCATCGACAGAACAAGGACTCCCTCCCCATGTGCGGATTCGTCGGTGGCCTGCTCTGTAACCCGCTCCAACAAGATAGCCTCGATCGCGCCCTCAAGACGCTGCACCATCGCGGCCCGGACTCCGTCGGCAAGTGGGTCTCGCCCGACGGCCGCTGGTTTCTCGGCCACACGCGCCTCTCGATCATCGGCCTCGGCAACGGCGACCAGCCGATGTCGGACGCGAGCGGCGACGTCCGCTTGGTCGTCAACGGCGAATTCTACGGGTACAAGGCCATCCGCGATCGCTTGCGCGCCGAAGGCTGCGCCTTCAAAACCGACTCAGACAGCGAAATCGCGTTGCACCTTTATCTGCGCGAAGGAATGAACCTAGGGCGCCACCTGCGCGGAGAGTTCGCCGCGCTCATCGCCGATCGCCGTAGTGGTGCGATGCTCGCGATCCGCGATCGTTTCGGCATCAAGCCGCTCTTCTACGCCGTACACGAGGGTAACGTGTACTTCGCCTCCGAGATCAAAGCACTCCTCGCCCTCGGCGTTCCGGCCCGTTGGAACCACGAAGCGGTCTTCCAGGAGACCTACCACTTCCGCCCGCACTCGCGTTCGCTCTTCGCTGGCATCTTCACCGTGCCCGCCGGCCACTACGCGATAGCCCAGCACGGCGAGGTCAGCGTCTATCCTTACTGGGACCACGAATATCCCACCGCCGCGGAGCTCGCCGCCGACAAGCGCAGCGACGCCGAAGTCGTCACAGGTTTCCGCGAAGTGCTCGACGACGCCGTCCGCGAACGCCTCGTCGCCGATGTTGAAGTCGCCTCGTACCTCAGCGGCGGCATCGATTCCTGTGCAGTACTCGGTCTCGCGCAGCAGCACATGGATCGTCCCATCCGCGCCTTCACGCTCGCCTTCGACGATGCGCTCTACGACGAATCCGCGCTCGCACAGGAACAAGCCAAACTCTGCGGCTCCAGCTTCCATCCCATCCCCGTCACCCAGCGCATGCTCGCTGATTCCTACAGCGACGCGGTGTGGCATGCGGAGACGCCTTTCGTGAATGCCCACGGCGTCGCGAAATTCATCCTCAGCCGCGCCGTGCGCGATGCCGGCATCAAGGTTGTCTTCACCGGCGAAGGCTCCGACGAAATGCTCGGAGGCTACGCCCCTTTCCGTCGCGATGTCCTCCTGTACAACAGCGCCTCGCAGGACGCCGCCACGGTCCAGCGGTTACTGAACGAAATGCGTGCATCCAATGCCGCAGTCCCCGCCCTTGTCCCGACCGAGGACGCGCCGATCCCCGCGCTCGATGCGGTCCAGCGCCGACTCGGCTGGATTCCGTCGTGGATCCAAACCTTCTCCTTGCTCGGCGCAACCACCGAATCGCTCTTCAGCGATGCATTCCGCGCGCGCGTGGCCGGAATGAATCCTTACGAAGTCAGCCTCAGCCGTCTCCCCATCGAACAGCGCGTCACCGGCCGCGACCCGCTGAACCAGGCGCTCTATCTCTGGTCGAAAATCCACCTGCCTAACTTCATCCTCACCTTCCTCAGCGACCGCATGGAAATGGCGCACTCCATCGAAGGGCGTGTCCCCTTCCTCGATCACAAGGTCGCCGAGTTCGCCGCCCATGTCCCCATCCACATGAAAATCAACGGTATGCGGGAAAAACACGTCCTGCGCGAAGCAACCCGCGATGTCCTCATCCCGGCCGTCTACAACCGGGAGAAACATCCTTTCTCGACACCACCCGCAAAACACGGCGAGAACGACGCGATGTTGCAACTCTTCGGCGACACCTTCGCCTCGAAACTGCTCGATGACCAGCCCATCTTCGACGCCACCGCGGTCCGCAAGCTGTACCACGACCTCCCGAACCAACCAGCCGACCAAAAAGTCCGCGCCGACGGCCTAATGAACCGCGTACTCAGCCTCACGCTAATGCATCATCGCTTCAGCATGTCGAACTAAACACACCCCATCGATTCCGCTACTCCTGTTGCACCTTCGCAACAAGTTTCATCATTTCTACCCCTGCGTCAATTCAGCCACCCTTGTTCCGCAACCAGTCATGACGAGGAACGAATCGACACAGCAATCTCGCAGTGCAACAAACTGCACATACCTATAGGACTCAATGTCGATGTAGGAAGCGGAGAGGGAAAGGACTGGAATTGACCACCGTAAACAACGATGAACACCGACAGTTGCGACCTAGCCTGGTCAATCGGTGTTCGTCAGTTTTTATCGGTGGTTAAATTGATCTTGACCCTTCGTGGTCAAGATCGCTGGAAGAAAAAGATCAAGTCCCGCCGGGATCTTTGACCTTCAGCTTCTCGTCATCGACCGTGTACATATAGAAGGCGTACATCATTTCCGCGGTGGTGGGTTCGCCCCAGCGCACCTCGGAGTTCGGGTCGGGATTGAAGGGATTGGCCGCCGAGTTGTCGAAGTGCGCGTAGGCACGCAGCTCCGTGCCTTTCGGCAACGACATCGGCTGTTCCAGCTCATAAAACGTTTGCCAGTTGAAATCGTACTTCGGCACAAAGAGCAGGTCTTTCCGCGTTCCATCCGGAAACCGCGCCCACACCTTCATGTCCGTTCCGCGCAAGTGCATGTGCGGAATGATCTGCTCCAGATGAACGTCTTCGTCCACCACGAAGCTCGCTTCCACGGGGTAGTACGAGGTGCGCGCCGGAATCACGAACTTCTCCGTGCCAATGGTCCCGAAGCGCAGTTCTTTTTTCACGGTCTCATCCGCGAACTTGATGCCGATGGTCGTCTGGTCGCGCTCTATCGTGCCGGGTTCTTTGTGGTAGTGAATCTGGAGCACGAGAATCGCGCCGGCCGGAATCTTCATCCCGCGCCCTTTTTCCATAATGAGCGGAGGAGATCCCGGCGCAAATCCACCGAGACTGCCGCCGAGTCCGTTTCTTCCCTTGGTGGGGTCTGCAGTGAACACAATCACGTGATGCACCACCTCGATGTTTCCAGGCCGGACTTCCGCCGCACTGATCCAGCGGTCCTTCTCGAATCCGGTCGGCACATACACGTACCGGTACTCATCCTCGAGATCCGTCGGCAGGGTCTGTGTGCTCGCCGTAAAGATCGTGTCGGGCTCGCCAATCTTCCAGCCTGCCACAAAGGTCGGCGTCTCGGGCGCGTCCGCGGGATTGCCCTGCGGTGTTCCCTGATCGACCCAGCGCGCAATCGTGGTGATGTCCCGGTCGCTCAACCGGCGATCATTCGCCCACACACCGACTGCAGGGTCGGCATGCCACGGCGGCATCTGCCGCGTCTCCACCATGTTCTTGATCGACTTCGCCCAGGGCCGCGCTTGATCGTAGGACATCAGCGACATCGGCACCGCTTCGCCGGGTCGATGGCACACGACACAATTCTCGTTGAGAATCGGCGCGACGTCCTTGGCATACGTGGGATTGTCCGGCAACGGAAGCTCGATGGACGCTGCTACTTTCGAATTGATCTCGGAACCGTTGTAGAAGAACACGCCGACAACGACGACGGCCACCGCGGCCAGTGCCGCGCCAACCAGGACCATCTTGTTCGGGCCGGATCGCTGGTAGCGAACCGGGGCCGCAGGCCTCGAAAATGCACTGGCCGCTTGCACCACCGGCGCCGCAGCGACCGCAGGAACCGTGCGCGACTCGATATGCGCGAGCAATTCTGCGCCGCGGCGCTGACCCAACACATTCTTCAAATATTCACATAACGGCCTTGCGTCCTCTAAACGTCCCAGCGCAACCAGACACTTGGCGCGCGCATACATAATGTTCTGCTCATTCGGAAACGCCTGATCCAGTTTATCCAGCAACGCCAGTGCTTCGGCGAATTTCTGCTGCTGGAAAAGATTCTGCGCTTCGAGGTGAAGTTTTTTTGCGTTGTCGGCGGTCATGTGGCGCCTCCCGATATTTCGGAGTCAGTCGATTGTCGATCCGACGGATGTGCGTAATATACACGAACCTGTGCCCACTTCCGTAACGGATCGCAAGATTCAATCTGCGAAATTTGCACTTTCGTATCAGATTTCACGGCTTCCCGGCCGTCTGTCAACCCAACCGCCCTAGTCCCGCGACTGCACTCGCGATCCAGATCGTCCTATCTTCGCGCGATCCCTTGCTTTGCAACCGCTCATTGCAGGAGCGAAACGACATGGCAATCCCAGAGTGCAACAAATCGCGCGTATATAATAGGAGTCGAGTCGACTACGGGACGAAAGGAGACGAAGGCCGGTTCAGGATTTTTTCGTGCCAGATTCTTTGTATTCCTTGAGCTTGTTCCGCAAGGTGCGGACACTAATCTCGAGAATTTCCGCCGCTTTGGTACGGTTGTCACCGCAACTCTCCAGCGTCTTAAGGATGAGTTCCTTTTCCATCTGCGCCACCGTCGTCCCCACGCGCAGGCTGTTGCCGTTCTGGTGGCCGTTCGAAACGGGGACCGGCACAGCGTCGCCGCGCAGCAGCGGGAAGTCCACCTCGCCGAGCGCATCGCCGGACGAAAGCACAACCGCGCGCTCGATTGCGTTCTGCAACTCGCGCACGTTCCCCGGCCAGATGTGCGCTTCAAGCCGCGCGCGTGTGGCGTTGTCGATGCGCAGACTCTTCCGTCCGTTCTCGCGCGCGAAGTGGCCCAAAAAATGCTCAATAAGCGCAGGCATATCGTCGCGCCGCTCGCGCAGCGCCGGCAGATGGATCGGAATGACGCTCAACCGGAAAAAGAGGTCTTCGCGAAACTGCCCCTTCTCGACCGCCTTCTCCAGCGCGCGGTTCGTCGTGGCGATGATCCGCGTGTCCACAGGAATCGACTTGATACCGCCAACGCGATCGATCTCGCGCTCCTGCAACGCGCGCAAGAGTTTGGGTTGCAGTTCCAGCGCCATCTCGCTCACTTCGTCGAGCAGCAGCGTACCGCCGTCGGCCAACTCAAAGCGCCCGATCTTCTTGTCAATCGCGCCCGTGAATGCACCCTTCTCATGACCAAACAACTCGCTCTCAAGCAGTCCCGCCGACAATGCCGCACAGTTCACCTTGATGAACGGCTTCTCCTTGCGATCGCCGCTGTAGTGAATCGCGCGCGCCACCAACTCCTTTCCAGTGCCACTCTCGCCGCGGATCAGCACGGTCGACTTGCTGTGCGAAACCTTGCGAATCTGATCGTAAACCTTGTGCATCGCGGGGCTCTTCCCGACGATGTGGTCGAAGTGAAACGGCCCGTTCAGCGCCTGCCGCAGGTAGCGGTTCTCCTCCGCCATGCGCCCGCGCTCCAGCGCCCGCGCCACCGCCAGTTCCAGCTCATCCGGTGTGAATGGCTTCAGGATGTAGTCTTCTGCCCCGTCCTTCATTGCCTGCACTGCGGTCTCGATCGTGCCGTAGGCCGTCATCACGATGCACGGCACAGATGCGCGCTCGCGGCGTACACGCTTCACAACCTCGATGCCATCCATCGGCATCATCTTGAGATCGGTAATGACCAGATCGAAAGAACCCTGCGCAAAAGTCGCGACGCCTTCCTTGCCGCTCGCCGCAGATTTCACCACATGCCCCGCGCGCACGAGAGACTCCTCGACGTACTCGCGCATGATGTCTTCGTCATCTATCACCAGAATATTTGCCCGGCCCATACTCACCCCCGCTCCCCGCGTGGCAGCACTATGCGAAACGTCGCGCCCTCGCCGGGCCTGCTGCTCACGTCCATCGTTCCCCCGTGCGACTCAACCAACTTCGACGCGACCGCAAGGCCCAGCCCCGTCCCTTTCTCGCGCGTCGTAAAAAACGGCATGAACACTTTTTCCAAATGTTCCGCCGGAATCCCACATCCCGTATCGGAAATCGACAGCATGACTACGTCCGCATCCACACGAACGCCAACTTCAACACGACCCGCACCCTCAATACTCTGCACCGCGTTTTGCAACACGTTCAGCAACACCTGCCGCAATCGATGGACATCGCCCCGGAGCATCGTCGCAAGCGGAACAGCATTCCGCACCACCACACCCTCCGGCACTGCTGATAGATATCCAATCGCCGAATCCACCAGCGTCCTCACGTCAATCGCCTCGATCCGCAGCTCAACCGGCCGCGTATATTCGAGCAATTCGTTCACAACGCGATCGAGGCTCTTCGTCCCCGCAAGAATCTTCTCCACCAGGCGTCGCCGTGGATCATCCACCGGAACATCACGTTCCAGCAGCGCCGCGAAACCCTGGATGCCGCCGAGTGGATTCCGGATCTCATGCGCCACAGTCGCCGCCATTTCTCCAAGCGCCGCGAGCCGATCCTTGCGCCGTACTTCCTCACGCAACGCCTCAAGCTCACTCAAGTCCTGGAACACGCTCACCGTGCCGAGTCGCTCGCCATTTCGGTCATCGATCGGCGCGGTACGCTCGCTTACCGGCACCTTCTGCCCCTTCCGGTTGCGCCACTCCTTCAGCCGCGCGCCAGGTCCCGCTGCACGCTCGCCGAAGACCTCGGCATACGGCCGGCCGGTAATGTCTTCTTCCAACCCAAGAATCCCCGCCGCCGCGCGGTTCCATGTCGTGATCGCGCCGCCGCGGCTCACGGCAATAACGCCGTCAGACATGCTATTGAGCACAGCGTTCAAATACTCGGTCGTCAGCGTGAGCTGTCGGTTTTTTTCCTGCAACTCGCGATCAAGCGACTGGATCCGCGACTCGAGCTTGCGGTACGACTCTTCCATCGTCGCCGAGGTGCGGCTGAAGCGCTCGCAGGCCTCGGTGAGTGCGCGCAGATCGGCTTCGGCGGTCGCGGCAGGCGCAGCGGCCTGCTCGATCTCCCCCGAATTCGCAGCCGGACCCGGTACCACTGTGGAATTCCCCCGTCGTGCATTTCCCCGGCGTCAATTGTACGCGCTAGGCGCGCCGGTCAACAATCGCCCCGCCGTCCGTCTCGCCCGTGCCGTACTTGCGGGCGTTCCCGCGCCCCCGGCGCAGGTCTCCGGCCTCGCCGCGCAGGGCATCAACTGCGGAAGCAAGCCGCGTCGTTACAGCAACCCGGCGATCGTTAAATTCTGCGCGAAGCGAATCGACCTGCTGCTTGAGTGCTCCAATAGCGTCCCGGTCCGCCGCCGAAATTCCGCGCGCGGCGCTCCACTCTTTCTTGAGCGCCGCGAATTCCGCAACAAGTTCATCCAGTTTCCGCGCACGCGCAGCGTCTTCAGCGGACCATTGATCGTAGTTCGGTTCATCGGCCGTCGCGAGCACCGCGTCCAGTGCACCCACTGCATCGCGAAGCCAGGCGATTTGCCTGCGGTAGTAATCGGATAAGCGCTCCGCGATGCCGGCGTTCACGCCCTGCGCGGTCACGATTCCGCCTCGACCGTCTGCACCGGCTGGGCCTCGCCGCGGCGGCGCAGCTCGAATCGAATCACATCGACGCGGGCCTTCGCATCGGCAGCATAAGGTGATGAAGATGCCCCAATCGCTTCATACATCGGCAACGATTCCGCCAGCCGCCCCAATGCATAGGCTGCATTCGCCCGCTGATAAGCGCTCCATTGCTGCGCATCTGTTTCCGGTGTATCGCTGCTATCTTCCGCAGGCGCTTCAATCTCAGCTCCCTGCGCTGATGGTGCGGCGATCATGGCGTAGGCTTCATCCGCCGCGGCATAGTCGCCCCGCTCGAACAGGAAATCAGCGTACTGCACGGCTGCGCGCTCGAACGCAGACCGATCGGTGGCTGAATCAGACGATGCCGCGCGACTCTGCAAGTCGACCACAAGCGCGCGGGCTTGTGCACTGCGGCCCAAGGTCAACGCCGCACGCAGAGTGGTCTCGACACCAGCGGCTGTGCGCTGATCCGGATACTGCTCATGCGCGCGCATAAGCAACGTCATCGCTTCATCGGTATTCCCACGCAGCAACGTACGGCCCCAAGCCTGGAAAAACGGATATGCATGGGCCGGATCGAGGCGCCCAACATCCACGCGCCGCGCAACTTGCAAGCCTTCATCCGCGGCGCCGGCATCGATCAGCGCCTGTGCTGCCTCAGCAAGAGGCGCAGGTTCATCCGTAATACCAGCCACCTTGCCGTAGGTCTCGATCATCTCGCCTTCAAGGCCAAGGTCTCGATACAAACTCGCGAGTTCCTGAAGTACCGGCAGCAAACCCGGCCGCCCCTCGTTCGCATTCGCAAGATCTTCAAGGCGAATGAACGCGCTCTCAAGATCGCCGAGCCCGCGCGCCGCGCGTGCCCACCCGATCTGCGCCTCGATCGCCTCGGCCGATCCGCCGTGCTCTTCTACAACGCGCGCATACGCAGACTGCGCCTCTTCAAACAAGTCGCCTTCCATAAAGTAGTCGGCAGCGGTAAGCAACAGCGCCGGTTCGTGCGCACCAGCGTCATACGCAGCGACCAGCTTCTCCGCCGCGCCAAGCGGCTGACCACGATCCGCCAGCATCTGTCCCGCACGGCGAAGCACCAGGGGATCGGTCGGATACATCTGCGCGGCCCGGTCCGCCATACGCCCGGCTTCAGCGTGCAGGCCCAGCCCGTCAAGCACTTCGGAAAGCTCAATGAGCGCCGCAGACGTAACTTCGGATTCGGGAAAGAAATGAAGCAACTCGTTCAAAATGTTTCGCGCTTTTTCGAGCTGGCCCGTCGCGCGATAGGCGCGCGCAAGCACAAGGTACACCGAGTCGTTACCTTCGACGGTCGTGGCGGTGTCGAGGCGACGTTCGAGTTCTTCGATCGCGGCTTGCGGCTGGCCGCTCTCCACCGAAAGCCTGCCCAAGCGCTCACCCGCCGCCATCGCGACTTCAGAGTCTGGGTGCTCCGCCGTCGCAAGCATATACACGGCGCGCGCCGCTTTCGGATTGCCGCGTGCGATATAAGCGTCGCCCTGGATGATGCGCGCACGCGCCGTCAATGGCGAATTGGGATGTTCCTGGACCAGTCGTTCGGCCGCGTCCAGGGACTCCTCGAGGCGGCCCGTGCGCAATTCGAGCTCGGCCATCGCAAGCATCACGGCGTCTCGCGCGGGATCATTCCCATAGTTCTCGAGGATGCCGCGTAGTTCTGCGCGCGCGGCGGGAATATTGTCCTCACGCTCATAGACCTCGGCCTTCCACATCAGCGCCTCGCCTGTCTTCGGATGCTCGTGGCCGGCGGCGACGGCATCGTCGATGGCTGCATGAAGCGCATTCGCAGTGGATTCAGCAAGGTGCTCCGGCGCAGACCGCACCATCGCCTCTGCACGAAGGAAAAGCGCATCGGCATAGTATTCATCTTCCGGATTCGTATGCTCGAGCGCTGTGGCAAGAAGCGCAATCGCACCCTTGTAGTCGTGCTGCTCCATCAACGCCTGTGCCGTGCGCACAGCGCGATCAAGCCCAAGCTCCTTGGCCGCATCGACAGCGGTTACTTGGTGCGGACGCAAAGGGTTGTTCAACAGATACGCAAAGGTCAATACACCCGCAAACACACCTACACCAAGTGCGGCGGCCGCTCGGATCGGTTGCTCAAGCATGATCGTAAGCGGCGAGGGCGGCAACCAGCTTTTCTTCGGTGATTCCGGCGCGGCTGCCGGAGACGGAGCCTCGGAGTCCCCAGACGCGGCAGTCTTGGATGATTTTGCAGCAGAAGCCGCAGGCTTCGGCGCGGAGGCTTTAGCCTCCGTCTCTTCCGGCTTCGCGACGGCAACATCCGGCGCAAGAGCAGCGGCGCCCGCGGCCACATTTTCGCTGCCAATGTCTTCGATGACCGTCGTTTGTGTGATGGAATCGAGAATAGGCGCAGCGGGAGGCAACCCGGCAGCCTCGTCTTCCGCGCGTGCCGCTTCGTCGATCTCCGCCGCGGCGCGAGGCAGTTCCTCTACGGGGACAAGTACCTCGTCCATCGAATCGGGTTCGATCGCCGCTGCTGGTTCCTCATCGCCGAAGTCGAGCGGCGCGTCCATATTTTCAGGCGCTGCGTTCGGTGTACTCTCGGATACGTCACCCGATGGAATTGCTACTTCTTCATCCAGCGTGCTTGGCCCTAACACCTCTTCAGATTCGGCGGTATCGAATTCGGAAGCGTCCGGTTGAACCACAGGAATAGCAGATAGATCTTCCTGGGCCGCGACCGTGGACAACTCCTCGAAAGCGCGATCGATCTCTGGCTCGATTGTAGGTGCAGGCGCGATCTGAGGTGTGGCGGATGCGCGCTGGATAAGTGCGTCGATGTCGGACGACGTCGTCGCATCCGGTGAAATCGCAACGACAGGTATAGGCCGGCCCGAACCACCGGCGAGGGGATCGAGCGTCGTACCGGAACTCGCGGAAGTTTTCTCGCCCCGGGCAAGACGATCCTCGGCCTCGAAGGCCGCGATCAGCGCGTCGAGCTCAGATTCACTCACCTCAGAGTCAGAGGGCGACCCACCGGGATCCGGCTCCGTCTTGTCGAATTCGTCCGATGACACCCCACGCCCCCGCGCCAGACTCAGCCTAGTCCGCCCAACATCACTATATCACCGCCCTCCACGCCCGGCAACGCAACAGGCGCACTGCATAGTCTAAAAAAGGATGACTTCAATGCGCCTTTCATTCGGTCCGCTGGGGTGTATCAGCAGCAAATCGTCCTTGCCATTCACATCGAGATCACCCGTCCGCGCAATGCCAAAGGTCGGCATGTTCAGCTTGAGCCAAGGGCTCGCCGCCAAAAATTCACGGTGCGACCCGCGATAAAATGACATCAATTCCGCGCCCGTACCCACCGCCGCGTCGAGGTATCCGTCGCCGTCGAAGTCCGCCATCGCATAGGCCGATCGTTCGCGGCCTTCGGGAGCGTCAAGGGTCAGTTCCGCCCGGCGGCCCGGTTTCGTCTCGAAGCCTTTTGGCCCGTACACATACACCGCCGCTTCTACCGTCACTTTGCCGCGGAGAAAATAATTGATGATGTTGCCAAGGCCAATCGGAATACTCACGAACACCAGATCGAGTTTCTCGTCGCCGTTGGTGTCGCGCAATGCCGCCGATGTGAATGAGCCGCTGCGCGCCATGGTCGCGTTCGGTTTATCGGGATATCGAAACGGACCGGTCGCAATATAAATCTGGGTCTCCGTTTTTAGATTCACCGTACCGCTCGTCTGCGTCACCATTAGATCCGGCCAGCCGTCGCCGTTCACGTCGTCGAGTTCGGCCGACGAGTCCCACTTCTCGTCGAGTCTCCGCGGAATCGAGTACTGCACGTGCTGTTGCCAATTCTCGCCATAAACAAAGTCCGCTTGCGTATCGCTCAGTAAAGCAATCGCGCGCAGGGGTTCTTCGGGCAATGCAAACGTGGATACATCAGGGAGCCGATGTGAAATCTGAAAGTTTGCGAAATCGCGCAGTTCGCTCGTTGTCGGCGCGGGTAACGTGGCGAGCAATTGCCCCTTGGAAAAAACGCCATATCCTCCCGGCAGCGGCAATATCCACTCGTCGCGGCCGTCTTGATCAAGGTCTACATAAGCCCCGCGCAAAAAAACGGGCTCGCGCGTGCCGGCGGGCAGCAGCGAAACAAAGTCCGCATGCCCGACTTCGACCAGGTCGGTGTCAGAAATCACAAACACCTGTGCGCCAGTCTGATCGAACAACACGATCTCATTGGGTGGAACACCATCGAATTCCGCCACGAATGCCGTACCGTTTGTAGAAGGCAATGAGTATCGAATTTTGGTGGCGGTTTCGAAGCGGCCTCCCGTGCCGGCAATATAAATTGCCAATTCCTTCGTCGGTGTCTGCGCGGTTTCATCAGAGCAATAAGCGAGTACATCCTTGAAACCATCGCCGTTCACGTCCGCAGCGAGTACATCCCATACAGGCAGTTCAGTAGCAAGAACGGTGTGCCGAGCCTGCGCGAGCACCAAAGCAGCGGCGAGGAATGATACGGACAGCATGTATTCGAACCCCCCGGGCACACCACATCCGTTTGCTAACTACCGGATGGATTATCTCACGCAGCATGCTCGCGAGGAAGCGCGAGACTATGAATGCTGCTTCGAGGGGAAACTCGACGCAGATCCGGGCGCTGGAGTCTGAATGGATTTCGGCGGGGGCGTATTCGCCTGCGCAAGCGAACCCAAATAGTCGACAAAGATGGCCAAGTGGATGTCGTCCACAAAATCCTCATCGAAACGGACCGCGGCGCCCACCACCTTTTCGCCTTCGGGCTTCACCCAAACGATGTGACCGGAGCCCGTAAGCGCTCGGGGAAGTCCCATTTCCTTCGGGTATTCCCTAAGCGAAATGTATATCTCGATCGGCTGGCCCGGAGCGAGCGTGTGCTTGCTGCGACAATACATGCCGTGAGTTGATAGGTTGTCCGCAATCCCGGTCCCCACCAGCCGTGGAGCAGTCTCCTCAGGACGCACGGCCAACTTGATCGGCACATGCGAAGAGGCACGGGCCGATCGCCGACGGTTCGCCTGGCGCTCCGTCGGGTCGTCCCAAGCGGCATTCAGATCGTATTGAATTTTCCTACTCATAAGCTCTCACTGCTTTAGACACGATATCAGGCCATCTCGGTTTCGTCAAATTTATTGATTTTGTCATGCTTATTGTTTCGCTGCTTCCTCAATATCGTCCAAAAAATGCGCATATATCCAGAATATGTACATACATCGACTTGAATACATCTGTTAAAGTATGTATACTTATTCCAGATTCAGACTCTAATCAATGAACGCTATTACTCGCCCAAATAGTTACGACGACTTTCTTGAACACCTTTCCCGGGTGATTGGGCAGGGCGATGCTCAACCGGTGTCTATGATACTGGTGGACATCGACTGGTTTGGCCGCCTGAACAGTGCGCTGGGTCGCGACGCCGGTGATACGGTCATCAAAGAGCTGACCGAGTTTCTCATCCATCACTCACCGGCCGGCAGTTCGGTCTATCGTTACGGCGGCGACGCCTTTATGGTGTTGTTGCCCGGGACGGAAAAAGAAAAGGGCTTCCTCGTTGCAGAGGCCTTGCGAACCCGCTTCGAAGAGCGATCTCCGAAATCATCGAAGCATCCGATTACAATTAGTTGCGGCGTCGCCGCCTGCCCGGATGACGGCGACGCCGTAACTGGCGCGATCCGCAAAGTCAGCGAAGCGCTTTATCGCGCGAAGTTGAATGGACGAAACCGCGTCGCACTGGCGCGCGAAGAAAAAATGGTGACGAAGACGGTGCACTATACGCAGGGGCAGCTCGAAGGCCTCTCGCGGCTGGCGAAGCGCGAAGACATCAACGAAGCAACACTCCTGCGCGAAGCCTTGGACGATTTGCTGCGTAAACACAACTCCTGAAGTAACGATGGCTGCAAAAACAAAAATACGATGCGCCTGGTGTGGAACCGATCCGCTCTACTGCACCTATCACGACGAGGAATGGGGCGTGCCGGTCCACGACGACCGTAAGCTCTTTGAATTTTTGATCCTCGAAGGCGCTCAAGCGGGATTGAGCTGGATTACGATCCTGCGCAAGCGCGAAAACTACCGCAAGGCCTTCGCGGACTTTGATGCTGAGAAGGTCGCCCGTTTCACGCCCAAGCGAATCGAAAAACTGCTGCAAGATCCGGGCATCATCCGCAACCGCCTGAAGGTCAGGGCGTCCGTTATGAATGCCCGCGCCTTCCTGAAGGTACAGGAAGAACACGGTAGTTTCTCGGACTACATTTGGGGCTTCACAAACGGCAAACCTGTCGTGAACCGGTTCAAGAGCATCTCTGAAGTGCCCCCGCGCACAGCGTTGTCCGACATCATCAGCGCCGATCTGAAAAAGCGCGGGTTCAAATTTGTCGGCTCGACGATTGTATACGCACACATGCAGGCGACGGGCATGGTGAACGATCATCTTGTCACCTGCCCGCGCCACGCCGAGATTACTGGCGGCTGAACTCCAGCTTCCCACCCTTGGCATCGACGCGAATCTTGTCTTTCGCGCCGAACCTGCCTTCGAGAATCGCTTTCGCCAGCGGATTCTCGATGCGTTCCTGAATCGCCCGCTTGAGCGGCCGCGCCCCGAACA
>SXGT01329835.1_pt1 | contig 14501 bp, 13 predicted proteins | sample 3176221 | NCBI WGS metagenome assembly SXGT01 (sample SAMN11356862, study PRJNA531348) | freshwater metagenome | isolation source: freshwater sample F1-120 | place: China: Fuxian Lake, Yuxi | collected 2017-12-25
ATCGACAAGGGCCAGCCGCCCGTGATCTTCGGCGACGGGACTCAGACGATGGACTTCGTCTATGTTGAGGATGTCGCCAGGGCGTATCTTCTGGCGGCGAAGTCCGATGCCAGTGATGTTGTCCTCAACTGCGGGAGCGGCATCGAGACGAGTTTGAAGGATCTCGCGCTCGCGCTCATGGAAGTCATGGGCTGGAAGGGGGAGATTGAATATGGTCCCGAACGCAAGGTGAATCCGGTTGCCCGGCGACTCGCGGACATGTCGCAGGCCGAAAAACTGATTGGCTTCAAGGCTCGGGTGACTTTGAAGGAAGGTTTGCGACGTCTTGTCACCTGGTGGCGCGAGGAAGGCAGGGCGCGTGGCTGAGACTCAGAGAAATATCCCCATTACCAAGCCGTGTTTTGATGCGCGGGAGGTCGAGGCCGCGAGCCGCCCCATCCTCTCCGGGTGGGTGACGCAGGGCCCCGAGGTCGCAGCATTCGAGAAGGAGTTTGCGGCTCACGTCGGGGCACGGCACGCCTGCGCGGTTTCGAACTGCACGACGGCCCTGCACCTCGCTTTGATCGCCGCCGGCGTTGGCAGCGACGACGAAGTCATCACGGTCAGCCACTCGTTTATCGCGACGATGAACTGCGTGCGGTACCAGGGCGCCGTGCCGGTGGTTGTTGACATCGACCCGGATTCCTACAACGTGGATCCGGCCTTGATTGAACGAGTGATCACGCCTCGAACGCGGGCGATTCTCTGTGTTCACCAGGTCGGAATGCCCTGCGAGCTGGCGGCAATCTTGCCCATTGCACGCAGACACTCACTTGTCGTGATTGAGGATGCCGCCTGCGCGATCGGGAGCGAGATCCGGTGGAACGGAGTCTGGGAAAAGATTGGAAAGCCCCACGGAGATGTTGCGTGCTTCTCTTTTCACCCGCGCAAGGTCATCTCGACCGGTGATGGTGGCATGATCACGACTTCGAATCCCGAATGGGACAAGCGGTTCCGGAGCCTGCGTCAGCATGCAATGAGCGTTCCGGATACGGTTCGCCATGGTGCGAAGCAGGTCATTTTCGAGAGTTATCCCGAGCTCGGCTTCAACTATCGGATGACGGACATTCAGGCGGCTGTGGGGCGTGAGCAGCTCAAGCGGTTACCGGAAATCGTCGAGAAGCGCCGGGCGCTCGCTGCGCGATATACGAAGCTACTTTCGCAGCTCCGAGGCGTGTCGCCGCCCCGTGAACCCGAGTGGGCTCACAGCAACTGGCAAAGTTACTGCGTTCGGTTATTGCCAGGAGTGAAGCAAGTCGATGTCATGCAGCAACTCCTCGACCGTGGTATCTCGACGCGCCGTGGGATCATGTCCAGCCACCGGGAGCCGGCGTATGCCATGGAGAAGTGGACTTGCGGGCCTGGACCGGGCGCTTGTGGCTGTTCAACGGGACGCTGCGACCGACTCCCGGAGAGCGAGCGGGCGACCGACACTTGCGTGCTGCTGCCGCTCTACCCGCAAATGACGCAGGAAGAGCAAGACTTTGTTGTGGCTTCCCTTGCGGAAGCCTGCAGATAGGAGGAATCACTTGAGCGCGGCCGCCCCCCCCAGAGTCACCTTTGTGGTTCCGTGCTACAACTTGGCGCATCTCCTGGGAGAGTGCGTTGAGTCTATTCTGAGCCAGTCGTTCCGCGACCTTGACGTGATCATCATGGACGATTGCTCGCCGGACAGCACGCCCGCCGTGGCGCAGATGCTGGCGGAGAAGGACCCAAGGGTTCGTCACGTGCGGAACGAGGTCAACCTCCGCCACCTCGCGAATTACAACAAGGGCATCCAGCTGGCGCGGGGCGAATATGTCTGCGTCATCTCCGCCGATGACAAGTTGCGCCGACCCTATGTGGTCGAGAAGTTTGTCGGGCTGTTGGACTCGCGCCAGGAAGTGGCTTTTGTTTTTTGCCCGGTCATGAAGTTCCGCGAGACGGGCGAGTTCGCACTTTACGGATCTTGCGGGGAGGTGGATCAAGTCTTCAAGGGCAAGGAGTTCCTCCTCCGCTGGCTTTACCACGGCAACATAGTGCCGGCTCCCGCCGGGCTCGCACGGAAGACGGCGTGGCAGCGTGCAGGCCTCTTCCCGCTCGACTTGCCATTTGCCGGCGATTGGTATCTGTGGTGCGCCTTCGCGCTCGATGGTGACGTCGGCTACTTCGCCGAGCCCATGGTGAGCTACCGCGACCACGAGCTCAACATGACCAAGTTCTTCAAGGAGCGCGCCAATCTTCTCATGGACGATGAATTCCGTGTTCTCTGGAGAATGATAGTTCTCGCAGAGGGGAAAGGTGATGCTGAGCTTGTGGCCGGGGCAAGACAGGCCGTGGCCGCAAACTACGCCTACCGGGTCGTGGCCAGGGCGAAGGACCCCGAAGCGATCGGGCTCACCCTGGAGGAGTTTCAGGAGTCGCTTCGCCAACAACACTGCCCGGCCGACCTGAAATCCGAATGCGAGGCCCTGGTATTCACCGGGCTTGGCGACCACTTCGCGGCGTCAGGGGACTCTCCGCGTGCCGCGAGCTTCTACAGCGAGGCACTCAGGAGGGACCGGGGGGACCTCCGCTCGGTCGCAAAGTATGCGCTGGCCCGTGGCGGCAAGCTCGGCAGCATGGTGCGGCAGGCCGCTTCCGCCGTGCGCGACGGCATTCTGGGCAAGTAGGGCTTGTCAACGTGGCCGCTCGGGCTTCTTCAGGCAGGGAAAAGGACCTCGCCCCGCCCAAGCGACAGGTGGTCTCCGCTCCAGGACTCAAGAGGATGGCCTGACTCCAGGAGTGAGTTGAACTCATGGGCGCCATCAAAGCCGAGAGCGCCAAGGCGCCGAGCTAGCAGCCGTAGCCACGTGGGGCAGACGATCCCATCGCGCTCGAACCCCGACGCCAGGCGCGGCTTGCCCCCGAGCGCGAGGATTGTTCCTCGGCGCATCCCGAGGCCGGGCAGCTCAAGCTCGCCCTGTGACACAAGGATGGTCCCCGCACGCAGGTGGCGTCCCACAAATCCATCGACGCGCCCCGCAACCGCGATGAGGCCGCTGCGCTGTCCCAGGCCGACCTCCGGCCCGGCATTGCCCGAGACAAGCACCTCGCCGCCCAAGAGGCCCTGGATGCTGCCAGCGTCCCCCCGCACCTTCAGCACGCCGTGGGCCATTCCTTCCCCGAGCCGTACCATGCGCGTTGACCCTTCCACCTCGAGCCCGGGACCTTCCTCGAGCAAGTCCAGCGGGGAAATTTCGAAGATTTCTTCGAGGCGCCGCTCCAGCCGGCCGACCAGAATCTTGGCGGATTGCACGTCCTTCCAGGCCAAGGTACCGAGCCGATCCGGCCGGAGACCGGAGCCGTCGATGACGGCAGCGGGTCCCGCGGGCCGCTCCTTCCACCTGAGGCTCCAGCCGCTCAAGCGAGCACCTCGTGGAGCCGAAAGAGGAACTTGCCCAGCTTGCCGCCATAGTTTCCAGCCGAGATCAAGGGCACTCCCGGTCCCGCCGCGGCGAGGATGGCCTCGCGCATGCCGAGGCGGACGGATGCCTCGTCGACGCCGTCGAGCACGACCTCATACGCGCAGGTCGCTTCGGGGTGGAGCTCCGTCTGCCGTGCGCGGCTGCGCAGGGTGGGACAGAAGGCTTCGTTTGTGGAGGCCCTCAGGGCCTTGTAGCGTGAGCCTACCTTGCTGCCACTGCGCACGACGCCACCGGGGAAGGGCGCGATGACGCCCGCCACGCGTTCGATGGCCTCAACGGCCCTCTGCGCAGCTTCCAGGGTTCCGCGAGGTGTGACCCCTTGCAGGATGATGTTGCCGCCTGCCACGGCCTTCACGACACCGACCGACTCCTCGACCAGGAACTCTCCGTCCATGACAGGCACTCGCCAGTAGCGCCGGCCCGCGATGACCTTGCTCTTCTGGAAGCCGTCGCCGAAGAACCTCAGGTGCTTCCCGAGAGGAACTCGCTCCTCCGCACCGGGCATTCCGTCGTACGCCGCGGTGGTGGGGCACGTCATGAGGCACTGCCCTGTTCGGTTTGCAACAGCCTTGCCGAGCGACTCCATTGAAAATCCAAACAGCAGCGTCGAATGCCCGGGGCGGCCATCGGGTGTCTCGGCCGACGTGAGCGTTCGCTCGACTCCGGCCTCTGCATCGCAGGCGATGATGGAGGTTCCGTAACCGGTAAAAGTTTGCGCGGCCGTTTCGGACCATCGCTCATTGGCCGCGGTGATGACAACGCGAGCACATCGCATGCGGAACGCTTCGGCGAAGGTATCAAGGATCTCGGTCCCATGAATTTTGAGTGTGGAATTTTGTTTCAACCGAGCACCTTCTGCATTTGCTCTCGCTGGGCTGGGGCTGGACCCAGCTGCTCGAGCGAGTAGGATCCGTGCTGCTCAAACCACCTGGAGAGCGGACGGCTTTCGCGGCGAGACAGCGGGAGACCGGCGCACAGAGTGGAGCCCGGGGCGGGCTCCCGCAGCTCGCCCTTCTCGACGATGACCACGCCGCCCTTGATTACATAGCGCGGTGTGCGAAACATGAGCTCGCGATCGGCCGTGTCGTCGTAGACAGTCACGTCGGCGTCGGCGCCGGGGCCGAGATGCCCCTTCCGCTCGAGGCCGAGGATCCGGGCTGGAGCGGCGCGCGTTACGATAGCTATCTCCTGGAGCGTGTATTCCCGGGTCAGGTCCGCGAGGACGGTGGTGGCCAACGCGTCCGGGTGGGCCGCGCGCATCGCCTCGCGTCGCGCCTCGCGGCTCATGAGGAGGGCGATGATCTTCGGGTAGGTCAGGAACGATCCCCCGTTCGGGTGGTCGGTCGAGAGGGCGAGCCGCCACGGGTCGTGGCAAAGGAGAAAGATCTCCATGCCGACTGCCCACTGGAGCGCGTGCATTCGAGACCCGGGAAGATAACGGAACGGAACCATGCCGCAACCGGTCTCGAGCTCAAGGTCGATGGTCGCGTAGCGCTTGCCGGTGAGCTGCCAGAGGGTGTGTTCGAGCGCCAGATCTGCGCTGAGCGTCAACGCCTCCTCGAACATCACCTGGCCCACATCCATCGTGAGTTCCGTGTGTGCATTGAAGTGATCTACCAGTCGCTGTGCCGCGCTCGAGTAGCCGCCGGAGCCCTCGGCGCCGTAGGCATGGAACTGAACATGGGTGAGATGGTGCCTGCGGCCATCAAGAGCCCTCGAAGTCTCGAGGGTGGTCTCGATGTTGCCTGGAACACCGAGTCGGTTCGCGTGAATGTGCACGGGGTGAGGCAGCCGAAGCTCCTCCGCGCACTCGACGAGCAGCTCCAGGATCGTCCGGGGCGTGACGTTGCCGCTTCCGAGCTTCTGGTCGAGGCTGTCCACGCGGCCGTGTTCACTCTTCCAGAGCGCGACGCCGCCGGGATTGACGGCCTTGATCCCGAAAGCTCCCGTTCGAGCGAGCAGCGCGGCAACAACCGATCTTGCCTCTTCGCGCTCTCCTCTGAAGAGGAGGTCGCAAATGGCCTCGTTGTTGGCGAGAAGCAGGAGGAAGGCGCGGTCAATGTTGGGTGTATCCTCAAGCTCGAGGTGGCACTGCCTTGCTCCCGAGGGTGCCACGGCGGCCTCGATCGCGGTTGTGTAGCCGAGGGCTCCGTAGCGGTGGCCTGTGACGAACGTCGAAGGGACCAGGCCGCCGCGCTCGTTCCACTCACGGATGCTCTGGCAGCGTCTGGCGATGGGAAGCGCTTTGGAAGCGAGAAGTCGCCTTGCGCGATTGACCGAGGTTCCAGCGATATGGCAGTGCATGTCGACCCCGCCAGGCATCACGACACAACCGGAGGCGTCGATCCTTCGCTCCGGCGTGGACACGGCAACGCCGTGAACGATCTTTCCATTCTCGATCGCGAGATCGCGAAGCTCCCCATCGATTCCATTCCTGGGGTCATGAACTCGGCCGCCCGTGATGAGAAGCATGGTCATTCGCCCGATCCTATGGGCCAGGAGCGGGCGCGTCGAGGGGGGCGTCCACATCCTGGGCACTCCTTCCGTCTTTCCAGGGTCTGAACAGAGCTCGATCTCCTTGTTCCGCAATCGCTTCCGGCACAGTTGCCGGAAATGTTGAAGTTTCATAGTCTCTCCCGGGGGCTCGGGAGGTCTTCATGTCGTTCATGCTCTGGATTCTCAGCTTGACCGTGTTGCTCTTTGTCCTTCGCATGACGGTGCGCCCGCTCCAACGGACGCCCATTTTCAAGCTGCTTTTCTTGCCGGGTGTGCTTTTCTCGACCCTCGTCCGTCTGATCGTCGGAGCCTTGACCTGTTCGAAAGTCAAGGTCGTGAACCCGCCCTGGCGACCGGGTGAGCCGGTGCTGCATGAGCGATCGGCTCTCCCGATTCTTGGCCCGGGCGCCAGAGCGATCGTGCCCTTTGTCGCCGCGATTTCGTTCGTGGTTTATCTCCAGACGATTCTGGAGCCGACGTATCAAGGCGTTGAGCAACTGCCGGCGCTGGAGGCCAACTGGAGCGCTGCAGCGGCTCTCGGCCAGGCGGGCAGGGAGGTCGTCCAGGGTGCCGGGGCGTTTGTGGACCACGCCCGGATCGGCAACTGGAAGGCTCTCCTGCTTGTTTATCTTGCTGGGGCAATCCTGGTGTATGCCGCTCCAAACTATCGCGAGTTCGGCATCCTGGTTGCCACGGTCGGTCTCCTGACGCTTCCCGTCGTGGCGGTCGACTGGCTGGGGCTCGAACCTGGATTTCTTTCTCGCGCCTGGTTCATCCAACGCTCCTGGGGACCCGTTGCCTCCCGGATGGTGGCGTTGCTCCTGAGTCTCGCTCTCCTCACCACCCTTGCGGCGTTGGTCGCGCAGACGGTGGCGCAAGCGAGCCACCTCACCATCAGGCCCAGGAGGTCGGAGAAGGCGGCTCCGAAGGAGAAGAACGTGTCTGTTTACCAGTGGCGCGCGTGATCTGCCGCAGGATTTCCACCGCGGGGTCTGCCGCGCCGCCTCCACGGCCGTCGAGGCTCAGGTGGATGCCGTCGGAGCGGACCACGGTGGCGGAGAGTCTTGGATCAAGACCCGGGACACGAATTGAAGCCTCGGCCCCGGGGTCGAGGGTGGACGCCAGGGTAATCCGCGGCAGGTTGAGCTTCACGAAGGGACTTTTCGAAAGGACGTCTCCACTCATGCCGAGTGCGAAGACAAGGTCGGTGGCTCCGGCGCTCAGGAGATCTCCCTTCATGGCCAGCTCTTGCGATCCGAGTTGCCAGGTCATGACTTCGACAACACCCCGTCCGTTTCCCGGGGCGGGCAGCGCCGAAATCGTGATGCGGTGCTTTTCGCGGGCATGAGCCGCCAGCGACTGGAGTTCGTCCCAAAACGCTGGCGAACGCGCCGCATCTTCCCCCAGGAAAAAATGAGCATGACGTGAAGCTCTGATCCGCTCGAGAAGGCGCTGGGCGATCTCGGGTGGGGGGCCTTGCTGCTTCCTCGTATCAGGGCGTTCGATGCGGAGGCGTAGCGCGCGAACGATCTCGATGTCCTCCGCGACAGCGGGCGCCTGGCTTGACAGGGGAAGGGTCTCCACCGCTTCTTGAGCGGTCGAGTTCTCTCGATTTGCGTCAACGACGACCATGACCCGCTGACCCCGCAGGAGCCTGGGCACCAGCGAGAATCGTTCCAGATGTCGCGGGTGCGTGCGCAGGGGGTCGGCACGCCAGAAGACGACGAGATCCGCGGTCCCTCGCACTTCGCCGAGCGTGGCGGAACATTCCGGGGCGTGAAGGCCCGAAAGCGAGAGCCCGGCTGGTGGCTCTGGCCACTGAATCAGAATCGCGCCGGACGCTTCCGCGAGCCTGGCTGCTTCGCACAGCCCCTCGATGGTCAGCTCGCTGAGCCCGACGAGAAGCGGGCTTGACGCAGAATGAAGAATCTTCGCCATGGCAAAGAGAGCGTCTGCGACGTTTACCGGCCGGCCTTTCACGAGTGCTTCGGGTTGAATAGGCCCGAGGCCGCGCAACCACTCTTCTCCGAGCGGGCAAGCCTTTTGAAGCCCTAGCAGCTTGTCGCCGCGGAAGTTGACCTCGATGTCATCGCAAAGGCAGCCGCAGCCGGCGCACACGCTTCGGGCCAGTTGAACGTCGTGGGGCAGTTTCATCGTGCTCACACGGGAGAGTATGCCGGCAAGGGTTCGGCATCGGCCAGGGATTAGCGTTCGTTTCCCCGGGCGTCTCGCCCGGACCTCGACCGTTTCGCTGCCAAGGCCGCCGCGAATTGGGTTGAGCCAGCCCTCCCGTCAGATCCCGGGGCCCAGGAGACGGAGAACACGAAGCTGCTGAGCGCGAAGGGACTGGAGGCAGTCGGCCTCATCTTCGCCCTGAGCGAGAACGGTGCAGACGGGGCTGCCCTTGCGAAGAATGGAACCTGACAGTGGAATGTCGGCCACCGCGGGCAGGATGCCCGATGAGTCCAGGACTTCCATGGCGTTACTGCCCCTCGCCCTCCCCGTGCGCGTGGCAAAGATGATGGCCTTTCCCACGACTCCGGGCCGGGGCCGCAGGGGTTCAGTGGGTTTGACTTCATGGCCGAAGGCTTGAGCCTGGAGCCGCATTGCGGAGAGACCGAGCGCCAGCTCGAGGACTTCCGTCGAGGCAGGGTATCGCGGGTTGATCTCGACTGGCTGCACAACCGCCCCGTCGAGCAGAAAGTCAATTCCAAAGAGTCCGAGCAGCCCGAACGAGCGCATGGCGTTACGTCCGCAAGCCTCGAGTGTCCTCTGGACGGAAGCTTCGAATGTCAATGGGCCCACGTTTCCGCACCAGGCGAAGGGCTGCGCCCCCAACCACTCCTCCCCAATGAGCTGCCGCGTGGCGCCGAGCAGGTCGCAGCGCTCTCCCAGCGCGGCATACACCGCCGAGTAACTGAGCCCAGGGCAGTGTCGCTGGAAATACACCTTGTGCGCGCTTCTGCCCGCTTTCGGCAGCGCTCGGGCCACTGGCTGGATTCCGTTCCCGCCCGCGCCCAGCAGGGGCTTTTGGAGCCACCCCTCCGGGTTCCGCGGAGGATCGTTCCCGCGGCGCGTCTCGGGTGGGCTGGCGCCCGCACCGTGCATCGCCTCTGCCAGGGCGACAGGGTCCCGCGCGGCGCGGAGGATGAAACCCGAGTTGCCCCAGAGTGGGCGGATGCGGGAAAGCCGATCGACCAGCTCGGGGTGGTTCTCGAGCCCGCCCGTGTACACGAAGGGCGCCTCGGGCATGGTGCGTAGCGAATTTTCGAAGCCGATCGGATAGGGCTCCACAACCCCGTGAAAGACTGCCTGGGCACGGAGGTCCGCGTCTCCGAAGAGGTCGCACGCGTGAGGGGTAAAGCCGGATCTCATCGTGCTCGCCGCGCACGCTCTGGCGCTCGCGCCGAGCACGATGATGGAGGGCCGGCCGGCGCTCTCCCGGAGCTCGGTTGGCGTCTCGGGTCGAGCCTGGGGTGGTTTAGCATTTGCCATCCGACGGGGCCTTTTGGTATAGCCTTCCAAGGCTATATCAGGACTTGTTATTCGTCTTTTACTTTCTACTACCCAATTTCCGGCGGAGTAAACCATGTCCATGTACATCGGCGAAGCACTTGTTGGCGAAGGTAACGAGATTGCTCACATCGACCTCTTGATTGGTTCCAAGGATGGACCGGTTGGTGTTGCATTTGCCAATGCTCTCTCCTCCCAGAGGCAGGGGCACTCCAACCTCCTCGCCGTGCTTGAGCCCAACCTCGCCGTCAAACCCGCCACTGTCATGATCACCAAGGTCACGATCAAGGGCGCGAAGCAGGCGGTTCAGATGTTCGGTCCGGCCCAATACGCGGTGGCCAAGGCGGTCGCCGACGCGGTGGCCGCCGGGGTGATCCCAAAGAACCAGTGCGAGAACCTCGTCATCGTCTGCGGCGTCTTCATCCACTGGGAAGCTCAGGACGACCGGAAAATCCGCGAATACAACTACGAGGCCACCAAAATGGCCATCGCGCGCGCCATGAAAGGCGAGCCGAGCGCCGACACAATGCTCGCTGGCAAGGACAAGGCAAAGCACCCGTTCATGGGGGCGTGATTCCGGGAGAATCTGCCGGATAGCGGGTCCCCTTGCTCGACACCGTTCCATGCGGGGGGCCCGGTTCGATTCCTGCTGCCCAAGCGATGTCGGACAACCAACAAATTCCCAAGCAACGAGTTCTGATCCAGCTCGATAGCGATCCACACCCAAGCGTTTTTGACCGTGTGGTGGCCATTGACGCAGGCGTGGACCATGTGTTTTCCTACGGCGGCCTGCTGCCAGCCATGGTACGAGATCTGGTCTACGGCGCTATCTTCACGCGAGGCGTGAACGATCTCAAGCGAACGGCGGTGTTCATTGGCGGCAGTAACGTCGCCGACGGTGAAAAGCTGCTTGCGGCCGCACGCAAGAGCTTTATCGGTCCGCTCCGCGTGTCGCTCTTGCTCGACTCCAACGGTGCCAACACCACGGCGGCCGCTGCTGTGGTCGTTGCGGGGCGTCACATGGCGCTCAAGGGAGCTCGAGCGCTTGTCCTGGGCTCGAGCGGGCCCGTTGGCCGTCGTGTAGCGCGTCTGCTGGCGCTGGCAGGTTCGATCGTTTCCGTGGGCTCTCGATCGCTCGATCGTGCCAGCGAGGTTGCGGAGGCCACTCGGGCAAAGGTGAATGGGGCCCAGGTGGTACCCGTGGCCACGGGTGAGGAGGAGCAGCTTGCGCAGGCTCTCCTTGGCGTCGAGTTGGTGATCTCCTCGGGAGGACCCGGCGCCTGTCTCCTTCCCCGGAACCAGCGAACACTGGCCAAAACGATCCGGGTCGTTGTTGACCTGAATGCGGTCCCCCCTGAAGGAATCGAGGGCGTGAAGGGTCCGGACTCCGGCGTCGAGCGGGACGGTCAGGTGGCGTATGGGGCGATTGGAGTGGGCGGGCTCAAGATGAAGATCCACAAGGCCGCGATTGCAGCGCTTTTTGAGTCGAACGACCTTGTCCTCGACGTGGAGCAAGTGCTCGAGATAGGGCAGAAGCTCAAGAGCTGAGCTTACCACAGGTGGGCGCCTCGGCCTGCTGCCCTGGCGAGGCATCTTCGAACCACCGCCGTGGACGTATCACGAGCACCGGGATCGAGCACTGGATCGCGATGACTTCGGCAATATTCTCCGAGAAGGGTCCGCCGGCATCCATGTCCACAAGGTGTTGGCCGAGGATGAGAAGGTCGTAGCCGCCCGCTTCGCATTCGTGCAGTATTTCGTTGACCACCATGCCTTCGCGCAGCCGCATTCGAGGTTCGACTCCATTCCTTGTCAGGAGGTCACGGATGTGGGTGATGTCTCGGGGAGTCGGTGTCGAAGATGATTCGCCGAAGGGGATAGTGACGCTGGAAGTTACATGGAGGACCGTGAGTTGAGCGTGAATTGCCTGTGCGATCTCGCACGCGCCGAGCGCAGTCGTCTCGCTCATTGGGCCGCCGCTGATGGTCACGAGGATGCTTCGAATGTGCTCCGAGACCGGCTTCCTCGCTACCATGACGGTGGACGGCGCGTTGTGCACGACATCCTTGACCCTCGAGCCCTTGATCCATCGAGCGAGGCCCTTGCGACCTGCAGGCGGGACGATCGTGATCGCGGGGCGGCTTTCCCGGGACTCCTCGACGATCGCGTCGCGGGCCGGACCGGGACGAACGCGCTTCTCGAGGGAGAGACCAGCGATCCCGGAGAACTTCTCGGCCGTTCGGTCAAGGATTTGGGGGTCTTCAGCAAGGATTTCGTTGGTCGTCAGGAGCATTACAGTGCCCCGGAGGCCCAGGGCCAGATCTTGAGTCAGAGTTATGGCCCACTCACCGCGGGACGTCGGCTCAACAAAAACTAGCAGCTTCATTTCTTCGGTTTCAAGGGTTTACTGGATCCAGATCAGAATTAGCGGTACGGCAAACAATCCCACAACGAAAAGGGTGAGGCGAAAGTTGTCTCTGGTGATTGCCTTTGCCAGCCCGTCAACGAGCCGTTCGTACGGTCGGTAGGTCAAGAAGACAATCGGAAGAGAGACAGCGGTCACGCTCGCCATTTCACACAAGACTACCGTGAATCCTCTGGGGTTGTCGAGCAGCAGACTTGCGATCAGGGTATCGATGAACGTCGTTATGTTTGCGCCCATAATGTACGGAATCAAGTTCTCGCGTCGAACGAGGCCTCTTGCGGTCAAGGGTACCAGCACGGTGAGAGATACCGATACGGAGAGCGTGAAGGAAGTTACGAGCATCCCAAAAAGGAACGTGATCCAGGGTCGGTAGATCGTCGTTGCCATCCGCGACAATTTTCCACCCGTTGGGTCGATGACAGGCAAGAATCCGTCGAAGAGCTTGAAGGCTGCGACCAGCACGAAGACGCCCAGGACTGACTGCCCCCAGGGTTGGAGAGCAAGTCCTGTGCAGTCGACGACCGGCTTGACGCAAACATCCAGGATGGAAATGAACCCATCGGGAAGGCTGAGTCGCACGCCGTCGATCCAGCCTTTCTCGAGCACCCAGTAGCCAAGGAAAAAGGCAGGGATGTAAGTCACCGCGGTGGTGATGAGGGCCAGGGCTCCAACGTAGACCCCTCCACGATCCTTTCGGGCCCGCAGGTCATACCCGAAGCCAATAACGAGCACGACAAATGAGGCCCCCAGTCGCGAGCCGGTGATCATCCCGAAGGACTCCTGGGGGTTGAGGTCGCCCTTGTCGAGCAGGCTCAGCGAGATGCCCGCCACGGGAGAGCCGCTCAGCACCACGCACGCGAGCAGCCAGCCGGCACCCAGTGCGCCCCGGACCGTCGCGACGCCTTCTGGCTTGAACCAGCTTGTGAGCGGCCTGGCGCCGCACTTGATGAGCTGCAGCCCCAGGACGAACAGAAAGAAGCTCAGGATAAAGAGAATCCCAAGGCGAGCCATGCGAAGAGTGGCAGACCGGTTTGGTTGAGGCAGGGTGTTCATCGTCGTCGGGCTCTGGATACCCCCAGAGGGGGGTGAATTGCTGGGGGTAAGTATTCCGAACTGATCTGCGCGAATCAAGGAGGCGCCCATTGAATCAGTGCCCTGTGCGCCAATCACAGGTGCCTACAAGGGCTCTCGGGCTCATCCTGGTTCAAAGTCTGCGGGGGCCTTGTACTTCACCCGGGCTTCCTGGGTCGGCGGAACCCCGTGAAGTTACACCGCTCTCTCGCCTGCGGTTATATACATCTCGCGGGGGAGGAAGACCTCCCCCCGCACCCGCCACCTCCGCCACCCGTGGTGGCGGAGCCCTGGTCAGCACGACTCCGTCGTGGCCGCGCGAGGTATAGTCCCTGGACTGCATGACAACAGAGTCCTTCACACGCCGTCGCTGGACTGAAGAGTCTGCTGAATCGGTTTTCCGATGGGTGCGCCCGGTCCCGGTGCCTCTCAGCGCCATCCTGCGCCCTGGAGGCGGGTCCAAGTCCCATGGTTGCGTACACTGGAGGGACTCTTCCGCCATCGACACTCCATTGTGGTGATTGATTTGAATTCCCAAATTGCCAGAGAGGCTTGAAATTCATGAATGTCGTCATTACCGGAGCCACGGGTCTCGTCGGATCAGCCCTCGTTTCCTTCCTGACCTCTGGGGGTCACCGGGTGACTCGAATGGTGCGTACGGCAGCTCAGGCTCCGCCGCCGGGCGTCACCGACTCGGTTTGGAGTCCCAACTCGGGCCGCCTCGACCGCTCGGTGCTCGATGGCACGGAGGCCGTGGTGCATTTGGCCGGCGAAAACATCGCGGCGGGCCGCTGGACCTCTGCCCAAAAAGCTCGCATCCGCGATAGTCGGGTGAAGGGCACTCGTGTTCTTTGCGAAGCGATAGCCGGCGTGTCGAATCCTCCCAGAGTGCTTGTGAGTGCTTCCGCTATTGGCTGGTACGGAAACCGGGGAGATGAGGTCCTCACCGAGGCGAGCGCGGTCGGCACAGGCTTCCTGGCGGATGTGTGTCGCGACTGGGAGGCAGAGGTCGAGCCCGCCGAGAAAAGGGGAGTGCGGGTCGTTCGATTGCGCATCGGCGTCGTTCTCTCGCCCAGAGGCGGAGCCCTCGCGAAGATGTTGACCCCTTTCAAGCTCGGTGTGGGTGGAGTCATCGGCAGCGGGCGACAGTACATGAGCTGGATCTCCCTCGACGACCTCGTGGGAGCGATCCACCATGCGCTTGTCACCGAGAGCCTGCGTGGACCTGTCAACGCTGTTAGCCCCCATGCTGTGACCCACCGTGAATTCACCAAGATGCTGGGGCGAGTTCTCTCGAGGCCCACTGTTTTCCCCATGCCTGCCGGGGTTGCCCGTGTTCTCTTTGGCGAGATGGCGGAGGAGATCATCCTCTCGAGCGCCCGGGTCCTGCCCGGGCAGCTTCAAGCCTCGGGCTTCAGGTTCCTGCAGCCGGAGTTGGAGGGTGCCCTTCGGCACTTGCTGGGACGATAGTGAATAGGCGCGCGTTGCGCAATGGCCAGCCGTGCGAGAAT
>SXGT01116222.1_pt1 | contig 14500 bp, 10 predicted proteins | sample 3176221 | NCBI WGS metagenome assembly SXGT01 (sample SAMN11356862, study PRJNA531348) | freshwater metagenome | isolation source: freshwater sample F1-120 | place: China: Fuxian Lake, Yuxi | collected 2017-12-25
CTGATCAGAACGGGAAGGCGTTGCGCGCCGCGACCGCAGCACCGCGAGCGCCGGCCATGTCGAGGTCGGGCACGAGTGCGATCTCGGCCACCTCGCGCTGCTCGTCGCGCAGATGGACGTGCTGTGCCACCGTGGCGAGGAACCAGTCGCGGAAGTCGGGTGCAGCCTCCACGGCGCCGCCACCCACGAAGTAGGCGTGTGGGTCGGTGAAGTTGGCCGCGATGGTGAACAGCCGACCGAGCGCCATCGCCTGCTGTTCGAACACCTTGCGTGCCATCTCGTCGCCGCGTTCGGCATACCCGCGCAACGCCTTCGCGGCGTCGGCGACAGGCAGCGCGGCGAGTTCGTGATGCGGATAGCGGGTCAGCCAGTACGGCAGCAGGTTCTGACGGATGCCGGTGAGCGACGCGACGCTCTCGGCGTCGCCTCGGAACCCGCAGTTGCACTGCGGCATCGGCTGATCGGGCTCGAGCAACCCGTCCATCGGGACGTGCACGTGGCCCAGTTCGCCCGCCATACCGACAGCGCCACCCACCACGTTGCCGGACTCGATGACGCCGCCACCCAGCCCGGTGCCGACGATGGCGGCCACCGACGAGCGATGGGCTGCCGTGAAACCGAAGTGCGCGTAGTGCGCGTACATCGCGGCGGCGTTGCCGTCGTTGGTGTACACGACCGGCAGACCGAGGCGTTGCTCGAGTGCGCCGCGCACGTCGAAACCCCACCACTCGGGCATCGCGAAGTTGGTGGCACCCTTCGACGAGATGACGCCGTCGGCCGAGGCCGGACCCGGCGTGTCGAGGCCCACCGCGCGTACCCGGCTGCGGTCGAGCCCGGTGACCTCCAGCCCGTGCACGAACACCGCCTCGAGCGCAGCGATGGCCGGACCCGGGCCTTCGGTGACCGCGCTCGGCAACTCGATCATGTGGTCGATGAGGAACGCGCCGCCGGCATCGAGCACCGTGACGTTGTTCTTCGTGCCACCGTTGTCGATGCCCACGATGACGGGCGATGCGTCAGCCATGTGGTCGATGCTATGCGTCGGTCGCGTCAGTCGGCGACGAACCGGAACGTGTTCGCGAGGTACTCCACGAACGACGGCGACACGCCTTCTGCCGCGAGAACGTCGCCGGGCACGGGAGCGCGTCGAGGCGCGAAGGCGGCATCGGCCCGCAGTTGCCGCGGATAGTCGTGGTGCAGGATGGCCACCCGGCCCAGCACCGGCACGTCGACGCCGGCATCGAGCACCATCTGCACGTCGTCGGGCGTGTGGATCTTGCCCGCCACACCCAGACGCACCTCACCGCGCGGGAGCGTCGCGAACACGTCGAGCAACGGACGATCGTCGAAGCCGGGCTGATCGGTCACCCGCCGCACGTCCCACAGGCTCATGTCGATGAGGTCGACGTCGCCGGAAGCGACGAGCCGCTCGTACACCTCCACGATCTCGGCGGTCTGCATGCCGAACCGTTCGGGCGACAGACGCACCGCGAGGGCCAACTCGGGCCCGCACTCTCGCCGAATGCCGGCGACGATGTCGAACAACAGCCGAGCGCGACCCTCCAACGTGCCGCCGTACTCGTCGGTGCGCCGGTTGATCTCCGCCGACAGGAACTGGCAGATGAGGTAGCCGTGAGCGCCGTGCAGCTCCACGCCGTGGAAGCCCGCCTGCTGCGCCCTGCGTGCGGCAGCCACGAAGTCGGCGATCACCTGCTGCACCTCGTCGCCGGTGAGGGCACGAGCACCGGTCTCGGGGTCGTCGGAGGGACACACCGGCTGCTGGCCGGTCACATCGCCGACCGCACGATTGCCGGCGTGGTGCAACTGCGCATAGCTGACGGTGCCGGCGGCGTTCAGGTCGGCGGCCAACCGAGTGAGCCCCTCGAGGTGCTGCTCGCCGAAGATGCCGAGCTGTCCGGGGAACCCCTGGCCCACCGCCTGCACGTGCGCGGCACAGGTCATCGTGAGGCCGAAGCCGCCCGTGGCGCGCATGGTGAGCCAGCGATGCTCGTCCTCGGACAACGTGCCGTCGGCGTGACTCTGCTGGTTCGTGAGCGGAGCGAGCATGAACCGGTTCGGCATGACCGGTCCGTGCAGGAAGGTGACGGGATCGAACGGCGACGACATGGCCGTCACTGTGGCACGGGCATCGTGCCCGTCACGATGTCAGGGCTCGAGATGGTGCCGCAGCACTCGCACCGAGGCGAAGTGCTCGTAGTAGTCGAGCAGACGACTCGGGTCGACGGCCGGCACCTCACTGCACCAGTCGCGGTCCACGATCGGCGGCACCGTCGACGAGACGGTGGCGGCGAACTGGTCGAATCGGGCCGGCGTCGGGAAGTCGAGCGTTGCGTTCATGGGCCCACTGTGCGCCGATCGGACCGTGCCGTCTGTCGGCCAGCCGAACGAACGGGACAGTTCGTGCCGGAACGCGAACGGGGGGTGGCCGTCGCCGGCCACCCCCCGTTCGACGGTCGGGTCAGACCACGCGGACGTTGAAGCCGGTGGCGCTGCTGAGCACGGTGGTGGAACCGCCGTAGCTGACGGTGATGCGATGGATGCCCTTGGTGGTGGTGGCGGGCACCAGCACCTTCAGCTCCATCTCGCCCTTGCGCGGCGTCCAGGCCACGGTGCGCAGCGGCACACCGTCGAGCGACACGGTGACGTCGCCGGTGATGGCAATGGGGCCACGCACCTTGAACTCCACCTCGAGCATGCGACCGGCCTTCACCTTCGCTCCGCCCTCCGCGCGCACCGAGCTCGGCGCCTTCAGGAACACGGGCAGGGTGGCGGTGGAACCGGTGCTCGGCACCGTGACGGTGAACGGCTGCCAGCCGTACACCGTGCCGGGCACGAGCGTGCTGAACGTGGCGCGGCCGGTCTCGTCGGACACCGGCACGACCGTCGGGTCGACCGTGGCGGCCGGGAAGGCGACACCGCCGATGGTGGCGTTCGCCGTGCCGGACTTCGGCTCGTTGGCATTGGTCATGTCGAGCGACGACACGTTCACCACCAGGGGCTCACCGACGGCGTTGGGCGTGACCGGCACGATGCCGTATGCACGCTGCACGTAGTCGGGCGACACCTGCTTGAAGGCGGCCATGTAGTCGACCATCGACTGCAGGTCGATCTTGCCGGTGTCGGCCTTGTTGGTGCCCTTCGCGAGTTCGAGGAAGTTGTCACCGCCGGCGGCGAGGAACGAGTTGACGACCACGCGGTACGTGGCGGCCGGGTCGATGGCCACGCCGTTCAGCCAGATGCCGGTGATGTGGTTGCCGGCCGTGGCGTTCGGGTTGTAGGTGAACTTCAGTTCCTTGTTCACGCCGAGGTGCAGGATCGGGCGCGAGGCACCCGCCGGCTGCCACTGCTGCTCGAGCACGGTCTTCACCTGGGCACCGGTGAGGTCCATGGTGATGAGCGTGTTCGCGAACGGCTGCACGCCGGCGGCCTCGGCGTAGGTGACCACGCCGTCGGGAGCGAACAGGATGTCGGTGCGGAGACCGCCCGGGTTCATGAACGCGATCTCGGCACCACCGATCTGGTTGGCCGACCACAACTGCACGTCGGCCACGAAGTTGCCGAGCGTCGATTCCGAGCCGCGGTTCGTGGCGGCCGAACCGCGCAGGATGTCGGCGGTGGTGGTGCCCAACGGCACGGCGCCGAGCACGGCCGCGGTGGAGACCGCGCTCGCCACGATCGGGGCGACGGCCGGATCGTCGGTGAACTTCACACCGTTGCCGGGGATGACCGTGGCGTCGACGATGACGTTGCTCATCGACAGGATCTGCTTCGTCGTCGCGTCGACCTCGATGGTCATGTTGCTGAACTTCTCGCCGTACTGACCGCTCGAGATGACCGGGCGGCCATTGATGACGTGGTTGTAGGCGAGGTGGGTGTGGCCCGACACGATGGCGTCGATGTTGGCGTTCGCGCCCAGCACGATCTTGCCGAAGCGCGAGTTCGGATCGACGGCCGACTCGATGGCCGTGGTGGCGGCACCCTCGTGCACCAGCATCACCACGACATCGGCCTCACCGTTCGCAGGGTTGCCGTCGCTGAGCTGGTTCGCCACGCGGTTCGCCGCGGTGACCGGATCCTCGATGGCGAGGTTCGCGATGCCGGCGGGGCTCACCAGCGACGGCAGTTCGTCGGTCACCGCGCCGACGAAGCCGATGGTGACGCCCTCGAACGTCTGGGTCCAGTACTCGGGGAGGTTCGGCGAGCCGTCGGTGGTGTGGACGTTCGCGCCGATGTACTCCCAGTTGGCCAACGGCAGCACGCGGTTCATGAGGTCGGCGAAGCCCTGGTCGAACTCGTGGTTGCCCACGGCGCTCACTTCCAGCCCCGCCGCGTTGAGCGAGTCGATCGTGGGCTTGTCGTTCGCGATGAACGACGTGAAGGTGGAGGCGCCGATGAGATCGCCGGCGGCCGCGAACACGGTGTTCGGGTTCGTGGCGCGGATCTGCTTCACCGCGGTCGACAGCGCAGCCGCGCCGGCAGCAGCGCCGTCACGAGCGATGCGGCCGTGGAAGTCGTTCACGGTGACGAGGTTGATGGTGACGGTGCCGACCGCGCTGGCGGTGGGTGCCGGCGACGGCGCGACGGCGACCGCAGCAGCGGCCACCGCGAGGGCAGCAGCACCGAAGCGCAGCCGGCGTCGTCCCGACGCGACGGATGAGAGGTTCATGCGGGTTCTCCTTGAGGTTCGTCGACCACCGCAGTGCAGGCGACTCGGCGTCCCACCCTCCCTGCACCGGGCGACGAGCCGACCTTAGCCATCGGCAAGGACACCGAAAAACGCCCCACTCTGTGGGATCGGCCCACCGCGAACCGTGGGTGAATCCCCTGGTCAGCCCATCTGCGAGGTCTTCACCGGCAGCACCTTCACGACGACACGGTGGTCGCCGGGCTGGTGCCACGGGTAGACGTCCTGATCGATGTACTTCTTGGCCATCGAGTTGATGAACGCGTTGTCGGGATCGTCGACGATGTCGACCACGGTGCCGCGCACTTCGAGGTAGCGGTAGGCGTTGGCGTTGTCGACGATCGACAGCGCGACGGCCGGGTTGGCCTTGAGGTTGCGGTACTTCTGGCGGCCGGTGGTCTGGCTGAACAGGATGTGCGTGCCGTCCCACCCGAACCACACCGGGTTGTTCTGCGGCGTGCCGTCGGGGCCGATGGTGGCCACGTGGGCGAGGGCGGTCGAGTCGAGGAGGTCGGCGTGTGATGCGGGAATCGTCATGCCCATCAGAATACTTGCTGCCACAAGATTCATTCCCGAGATGGCGGATTTCCTCAGGCGTTGGCGTTCTCCATCGCGTCCGACAGCCCGGCACGCATCCGCAGCGGCTTCTCGGGCAGCAGCAACGCCAGCACCACGCCGGCCACCATCACCACCGCGCAGATCCAGTAGATGCGGCTGACGCCGAGCGCCACACCGTCCACCACCGCCTGGCGCGCCTCGTCGGGCAGGGCCGCGATCTCCTCGGGCGAACGGATGAGCCCTGCCGCTTCGTCGGGGGCCACGCCGAGACGCGCCGGCAGCTCGGTGCGAATGGTGGCGTTCAGCACGGTGCCGAACACCGCCAGGCCGAACGAACCGCCGAGCGAACGGAAGAACATCACCGTCGCGGTGGCCACGCCGAGATCGCGGAACTCCACCGCGTTCTGACTGGCGATCGACGTGGTGGTGAACACCGACGACGCGCCGAATCCCATGAGGATCATCGGCACGACGAGGAACGCGTAGGTGGTGCTGCCGTCGATCTGCGCCACGAACAGCAACCCCACGACGGCCAACGTGCTGCCGATGACCGGGTAACGCTTGTACTTGCCGGTGCGGGCGATCAGGCGACCGATCCCGAACGTGCCGATGGTGACGCCGAGCATCTGCGGCAGCACACGCAGCCCCGACTCGGTGGGGGACACGAACAGCGAGTCCTGGAAGTACAACGGCAGGAACGGACCCGCACCAAACACGTACACACCTGCGCACATGCCGAGCAGCACGCTGGTGCGCACCACCTTGTTGGAGAACAGGTGCAGGGGGATCATCGGTTCGGAGGCGCGCCGCTCGACGAGCACGAACACCGGCACCGACACCAGCGCCACACCGAACAGCACGAGCACCAGCGGCTCGGTCCATCCGTCGGAACCCTCCTCCAGCCCGATCATCAACGCCGCGATCGACAGCGACAACAGCGCCGCGCCCCAGTAGTCGAGCTTCGCGTCGCGGCGAGGGAACGGCAGCCGCAGCGCCACATGACACACCCCGGCGACGATGAGCGCGAACGGCACGTTGACGTAGAAGATCCACGGCCACGAGAAGTGCTCCACGATGAACCCGCCCGCCAGCGGCCCGAGCAGCGCCGACCCGACGAACGCGAGCGTGAAGAAGCCGATGTACCGACCGCGTTCGCGCGGCGGGAGGATGTCGCCGAGGATGGCGAACGCGAGCGCCTGGATGGCGCCGCCGCCCAACCCCTGCACCGCACGCGCCGCGATGAGCTGCCCCATCGACTGCGACATGCCGCAGAGGATGGAGCCGACCACGAAGATGCCCATCGTGGTCTGGAAGATGAGCCGCCGCCCGTAGAGGTCGGACATCTTGCCGAGCAACGGCGTGGCGATGGTGGAGGTGACGATGTACGCCGTGCCCACCCAGGCGAAGCTCTCGAACGCGTTGAACTCGCCGGTGATGGTGGGCAGTGCCGTGGCGATGATGGACGTCTCGATCGACGACATGAACACAGCCAGCATGAGCGCGCCGAGCACGATCATCAGCCGACGGTGGGTGAACCCCGGAACGGCGTCGACGACGGTCACGACGCCACCGTAGGGACGGCACCACGCGATCCCGAAGGCGGACGGTGCGGCACGTCAGCGGATGCCGGAGGTGCGCCGCTTGCTGAGGGCGTCCACCGCCAGCACCAGCGGCATCGCCAGCACGGCCACGAGCCACCCGATCGTCGGCGGCGATGCATGGCCCAACTCGCGGGCAACGGGCGGCACGAACAGCACGGCGAAGGCGAACCCGACATCGATCGCGACGGTCACGAACAGCAGTCGGTTGGTACCCCACCCCAGCTGGCCCGGTCGGCGAGTTGCGCTCCGGCACGCGAACGCGTTCGCGGCCTGGCCGAACACGATGGCCATGAACGTTGCACCGGACGCGATCACCACCATGTCGTCGGGCACCGTGTCGAACGGATGCCAACCCTGCGCCAGCAACGACACCACGAACGCCGTCATGGAGATCAGCGCGATGGTGGGACCGAGCACACCGAAGGCCCGACGCAACACCGTGCGGTTCAGCAGCCGACCGCGCACGGGCGGACCCTCCAACAGGTGCGGACTCGGCGGCTCCGCACCGAGCGCCACCGCCGACAGCGTGTCGGTGCCGATGTCGATGGCCAGGATCTGCAACACGCCGAGTGCGAGCGGGAACCTGCCGCCGCTGAGCATCCACACGATGAACGGCATCACCTCGGCGACGTTGTCGGTGAGGTGGTAGGTGAGGAAGCGGCGGATGTTCACGAACGTCGCGCGACCCTGCTCGATCCCGGCCACGATGCTGGCGAAGTGATCGTCGAGCAGCACCAGGTCGGCCGCCGCTCGCGCCACGTCGGTGCCCGATGCGCCCATCGCGATGCCGATGTCGGCCTCGTGCAGCGCCGGCGCGTCGTTCACGCCGTCGCCGGTCATCGCGACCACGTGACCCCGCCGTCGCAGGGCCTGCGCGATGCGCAGCTTCTGTTCGGGTGACACGCGTGCCACCACCGCACCATCGTGGTCCACGAGCGCGCCGAGTTCGTCGAGGTCGTCGGGCAGATCGTCACCCACCAGCACCCGAGGCGTCCCGACGGCGAGGCCCACCTCCACTGCGATGGCCGCGGCGGTCGCGGGCGCGTCGCCCGTGATCATCGCGATGGACACGCCGGCACGGCGGCACGCGTCCATCGAGTCGCGTACGTCCAGCCGAGGAGGGTCCTCCATGGCCACCAGACCGAGCAGTTCGAGATCGCGCTCGGCATCGTCGGCGGCGGTCGGCACGACCTCGGCGCGGCGACGAGCGACCGCCAGCACTCTCATGCCGCGTCGGCCGAACTCGTCGAGTGCCGACTGCACCGTCTCGTCGGGCGCGCACCTCGCCAGCAGCGCATCGGGGGCGCCCTTCACCACCACTTCGAGCGAGGCACCGTGCTCTGCCACCACGACCGACATCAGCCGACGATGCGGATCGAACGGCCAACGCGCCAGTTCGGGCCGACGCCGTTGATCGGCGATCGGGTCGAGTCGCAGTCGCCGCGCGAACGTGTCGAGCGCCGCCTCCATCGGGTCACCGTGGGGTACCCACCGATCGCCTTCACGCTGCACGTGCCCCGTCGAACAGCGCGCCGCTGCGAGCGCCATCACCACCGCTGCATCACGGGTGCCCGGCGTGTCGAACCGCACATCGGCCACCGGCTCGTACCCCAACCCGGCGACGTGCACGCCTCCCGACGGGGTCCAGGCCTCCACCACGGTCATCTGGTTCATCGTCAGTGTGCCGGTCTTGTCAGTGCAGATGAACGTGGTGGACCCGAGCGTCTCCACTGCCTCCAACGACCGCACCAGCACCTGGCGCTTCGCCATCTGCTCGGCGCCGTACGCCAACGACAGGGTCACGGTGGGCAACAACGCCTCGGGCACCAGCGCCACGGTCACGCCGATGGCGAACACGAAGCCCTCGCTCGCCGAGTTCCCCAGCGCCAGCGCGACCAGGAAGAACAGCGCCCCCACCGCCAGCGCGATGGCCGCGATGGTGCGCACCACCTCGTGCAACCCGCGAGCCAGCGGTGTGACACCCACGACACGCGTGGTGGTGAGCTGCGCGATCGAGGCGAGTCGCGTGTTCGCACCGGTCGCCACCACGACGGCGGCCCCGGCGCCCTCGACCACGAAGCAACCCGCCCACAACGCGTCGCCGACGGTGACGGTGGTGGGCACACTCTCTCCGGTGAGCAGCGACGTGTCCACCAACATCGTGGTCGTCGTCGACACCACGGCATCGGCCGGGACGCGGTCGCCGGCATCGAACACCACCAGGTCGCCGCACACCACTTCGTCGGCCGGCACGGAGTGTGCTTCGCCGTCGCGGCGCACGGTGACCGATGTGGGGAGGAGCGATCGGAGTCGTTCTTCGGCGTGCTCGGCGCGCATTGCCTGGAGGAACGCGAACAGCGCGTTCACCACGATCACGGCGGCGATGGCGATCGTCAGTTGCGGGAGACCGGCCAACCAGGCCAGCCCCGCGGCGCCCCACAACAGCAGGGCGAAGAAGTGCACCAGTTCGCCGACGAAGCGACGCAACATGCCTCGGCGGGGTGGCGCCGGGAGCCGGTTCGGGCCGTCGTGTTGCAGGCGCAGGGCGGCGTCGGCACTGCGGAGTCCCTCGACGGCCGGTGGCCGGGTGCCGGCTGGATCGGTCACGGCGTGACGACCTCCTTCCTCATCTCACCCTCCACCGTCGGCGACACGACCGCAAGAGGCGGAGCGCCTCGCGGACCAAGTGCCCTGCACTTCACCACCTCGGGGCCGTACGGTGGAGGGGTGAAGGGAGCGACGGCGTGTCGACGATGACGAGGATCTGGCGCTTCGGCGCGGTGTCGGTGATGAACGTGGTCATCACCCAGGCGCTGTTGCAGGGGTGTCTGCGGTTCACCTCGATGACCCCCGTGTGGGCCAACATCGTCGCGGTCGGCGTGTCGTCGGCACCCGCCTATCTGGCGAACCGCCGGTGGGTGTGGGGCCGGCAGGGTTCGCACAGCATCACCCGCGAGATCATCCCGTTCTGGACGTACTCGTTCGTCGGTCTCGCCGTCAGCACCGCCGCCGTGGCCGCCATCGACCACCGCTTCACCTCCGACCTCGCGGTGTCCATCGCCAACATCGGGGCGTTCGGGCTGCTGTGGGTGGCCAAGTACTTCATCCTCGACCAGTGGCTGTTCGGCCGGCTGCAGGACGACCCGGCCGACGAGCCGGCCGACGCCGCGGCATCATCGCACTGACGTCACCGTCGATCAGCGCTCCACGGTGCGCCAGCCGCGACGGCGCAGCTCGGCGACGAGCTGATCGTCGGTCATCGACCGCAGTGCTCGCTCCGCAGGCGTCGACGCTGCCACCGCCTTGGGGCGGGCGACCGGCGGCGGCGGCACAGATGGCGCCTCGGTCTCGAAGGCCGACTGCTCGAGTTCGTCGATGAACGCCTGCGCTTCGTCGCGCGTGAACTTGCCGCCGGCCTGACGCTGGGTGAAGCCCATCGGTCCCCGTGCGTCGCGGAAGTCGCGGTGCCCGGCGGCCTCGAGCAGCGTGAGCAGCTCGCGCACCTGTTTCGCCGTGGCGGGCGGACCGGACGCTTGACCGAACGACATCCCCGACCTTCGCACATCGGGAGTGCCCGCCGTTACCCTCCACGCCCGTGAACGCCGAGGAACCGCGCCCCGGGCACTGGCCGCTGGTGCGCACGTTCGCGCTCGTCGGTCTGGTGATCGCCGTGCTGGTGCCGGGTGCGCTGTGGTTGCGGCCGTCCGACACAGCGAGCACTGCGGTCGCGTCCACGTCCACCACCGCCGCCGATGCCACGACGGACCCGACTGCGGTCGAACGGACCGGGGTCGACTCCACGGCCGCGAGTGCCTCCACCAGCACGAGCACCACCACCAGCACGCTGCCACCGGCGTCGACGGCGGTCGACGACGGCCGCAGTAGCGCCGAGCGGCGGCTGCAGAACGAATTCGTGGTGAGCGACGCCGACCTGCAGCCGAAGAGCATCGTCGCATCGGGCACCGGCCTGTTCGTGGCGCAGAACATGATGTACCGCCACAACGTGATGGTGCTCGACACCGCTGGCAACGTGGTGGCCCGCATCCCCGACACGGTGGACCTGGCGGCCTACGGCGTGCCGAACGGTGTCACCGCGCAGGGCTCGCCCGTCGAGGCCGTGTTCACACCCGACGCCGAGTACGTCTACGTGTCGAACTACAAGATGTACGGACCCGGCTTCGACCCGGTGGCCGACGACAACTGCAACCGCGGCAACTGGGACGACAGCTACGTCTACAAGATCAACACCACCACGTTCGCGATCGAGAAGGTCATCGCCACGGGCTCGGTGCCGAAGTTCATGTCCATCAGTCCCGACGGCTCGCGCCTGCTGGTGTCGAACTGGTGCGGGTTCGACGTGTCGATCATCGACCTCGCCACCGACACCGAGATCACCCGGGTCGACGTGGGGCGTCACCCGCGCGGCATCGCCGTCACGAAGGACTCGCAGTACGCCTACGTGGCCATCATGGGCGAGGCGAAGATCCTCACCATCGATCTGCGCAGCAACCAGGTGGTGGGGCAGGTCGGCGACGCCGGACAGACACCGCGCCACCTGCTGCTGTCGCCCGACGACCGCTACCTGTACGTGTCGAACAACCACGAGAACCTCGTCCGCAAGATCGACCTGCAGCAGGGCGTGGCCGTCGGCAAGGCGCGCACCGGCGTGGAGACCCGATCGATGGCGATGGCCGAGGACGGCGAGAGCCTGTACGTCGTGAACTACGAGGACGGCACGGTCAGCAAGGTGCGCACCGCCGACATGGCGATCCTGCAGACCGAACCGACGGGCGTGCACCCCGTGGGCATCACGTACGACCCGGCCACCCGGCAGGTGTGGGTCGCGAACTACGCCGGCACACTCCGCGTGTTCGTCGACCGCTGAGCGAGGTGACCAGCGTCACACCGTTCAGATTGTGGTGAACTCACCACTCTCCGCATGAATCCGACACCTTGTCGGATTACTCTCCCGCCCATGATGCTCGCCTCGCGTTGGTTGCGCCTCTCGGCGCTCGCCCTGCTGTTCACCTCCGGCACCGTGCTCGACCAGGTCACGCCGGTCGATGCCGCCACGTTCGTGGTCACCACCACCACCGACGTCGTGGACGCGGGCGACGGGCTGATCTCACTGCGCGAAGCCATCGAGAGCGCAAGAACGTCGGTCGGCCCCGACACCATCACGCTCGCCGCCGCCACGTACGAGCTCTCGCTCGGCTGCGGCGCCGACGAGAACTTCAACGCCGGCGGCGACCTCGACATCATCGAGATCGAGGCACTGTCGATCGCCGGCCCCTCGAACGCATCGCGGGCCACGATCACGCTCGCCACGGCATGCACGGGCGAGCGGCTGATCGACCACCGCAACCCGACCCTCCTCGCCATCACGAACGTGAACCTGGTCGGGGGCGACGCGCCCGACGCGGCCGCGGTCGACACCGACGGGGCATCGGGCGGCGCCATCCGCTCCGAGGCGAACTCGACGATCGCGCTCGAGAACGTCGACCTCACTGGCAACCGCGCCGGTGACGCCGGCAGGTCCGTGGCCTCGAACCCGGTCGGTGGGAGCGGCGGCGCCATCGCCACCCAGGGTTCGCTCTCGCTCACCAACGTCGCAGCAACCGGCAACTCGGCGGGCGCCGGCTACACGGCCGGTTCCAACACGTTCGAGACCTGGGGCGGGAGCGGTGGGGCGATCCACCAGTTCAACGCTCTCGGCACGCTCACCATCCTCGACTCCACGTTCACGGGCAACACTGCCGGCAATGGCGGCGCGAACACCGGCGCATGGGGTGGCGCCGGCGGCGAGGGTGGCGCGGTGTACACCACCGTCCTCGCGGCGACCATCACGGGCAGCACGTTCACCGGCAACATCGCCGGCAACGGCGGCACCGCCGGCACCAGCCCGGGGCGCGACGGCGGTCGCGGCGGGGCACTGCTGGTGGGCGCCCAAGCGGCGACCATCACGGGCAGCACGTTCAGCGCCAACACCAGCGGCCGTGGCAGCGATGCACAGACGAACGCGGGCAGCGGCGGCTACGGCGGCGCCGTGTACCTGATGCCGACCGGTTCCACGATCACGGCAACGATCGACCAGAGCACGTTCACCGGCAACATCGCCGGCAACGGCGGCGCGGCACTCGCTGCGTCGGGCAGCGCGCTCGCGGGTCGTGGCGGGGCAGGAGGTGCCGTCGCCATCGCCGGTGCGGGCAACAGCGTCACCATCATGTCCAGCACGTTCACGAGCAACCAGGGAGGCAACGGCGGCAACGCCCAGCTCACCTCGGGCAGCGGGACGGGCGGAATGGGCGGCGGCGGCGGCGCGGTGTGGGTGTGGGGTGCCTCGGCCGCCGTGTCGGGCAGCACCTTCGAACTGAACGCCAGCGGTGACGGCGGCAACAGCACTGGTGCCGTCGGCTCGAACCCGGGCAACGGCGGCGGGATCGGCGCCGACACGCTCGGCCTCAACTCGCCCTTCCTCGAGGTGAGCAGCAGTTCGTTCGTGTCGAACAGCACCGGCACCGCGTCGTACCTGACCGGCACGTACTCGGGGTCCGGCGGCGGCATCAGCTTCTTCGGCAACGGCACCACGATGGACGTGTCGTCGTCGAGCTTCGTCACGAACCACGCCGATGGCGGCACCAACGACATCGGTGACGGCGGCGCCATCCAGATCGGCGGTCCCGTCACCGCGACGCTGGCGAACTCCACGCTCCACGGCAACAGCGCCGACGGTGCGGGCGGCGGACTCTGGGTCGGCTTCGCCGCCGAGGCCGCGGTGACGGCGAGCACCATCACCGACAACTCGGCCGCGGCGGGAGCCAGTGCCGCCATTCATCGCGCCGGCAGCTCGACCGTCACGATCAGCGGCTCGGTGCTCGCCGAAGTCGACGCGGCCACCACCGTCACCTGCGCGGAGACGCTCACGTCGCTCGGCTACAACGCCGAACTGGGCACCGCGAACTGCTCGTCCCTCTCGGCGACGGGCGATGCCACCGGTGTCGCCCGGACGGCACTCGGCGCACTCGGCACGAACGGTGGGCTCGGTGCCACTCGCCTCCCGGTCGCCGGGGGCGCACTCGTCGACGCCATCCCGTCGGCCGATGCGGCGTGCATCGGCATCGACCAGCGCACGGCGCCGCGGCCCCTGAACTTCGCGTGCGACAAGGGCGCCACGGAACTCGTCACGTCGGTCACCGCCGTCGACGACAGTGCGAACGTCACCACGGGCGTCGACACCACCATCGACGTGGTGACGCACGACTCCGGCGCCACGCTCGACGCCGGCTTCGCGGCGGCCGGTGCCACGGTCACCTCGGTCACCACCGCCAGTTCGGGCACGGCCAGCGTGGTCAGCGGCGCCGTGCACTACACCGCTGCGGCGGCCGGCACGCACACGTTCACCTACACGACGTGCAACGCAGTGGAGACCACCGTGTGCGACACGGCCACGGTCACGATCACGGCGGCCGACCCCGTTCCGATGCTCAATCCGGTGACGCCGACCCGCCTGTTCGACACCCGACCCGAGAAGGGCAACGGCGCGATCGTCGTCCCCAAGGCCAAGATCGGCGGCGCCACCGAACTCCGCATCGACGTCAACGGCATCGCCGGCATCCCTGCCAGCGGCGTCGCCGCC
>SXGT01490940.1_pt1 | contig 14499 bp, 11 predicted proteins | sample 3176221 | NCBI WGS metagenome assembly SXGT01 (sample SAMN11356862, study PRJNA531348) | freshwater metagenome | isolation source: freshwater sample F1-120 | place: China: Fuxian Lake, Yuxi | collected 2017-12-25
AGGCTGGGGCAGAAGTCGCCGAAGACACAGCGGGCCTCGCGGATCCCCTTGCGCTGCCAGAGAGGGTGGGCGACGAGCGAAGGCAGGCTCCGGAGGTTGAGCCCGGGCGGTTCGAACGGCGACATCAACAGCTCGGCGCCCCACGGGATGAACACGTCGAGCACGCGGCCGATACGCGCCATGTACGCGGGGGTCGAGCCCGCCCCCAGGATCACGTCGTACGGCGCGAGGTCGCGCTCCACGACCCTCGGATCGTGAGACGAGAACGTGGAGGGTTCGCCCCACGAGAGCCGGCGCGTGTAGCGCTGGTAGTCCAGATCGAACGTGTCGCACGAGGGGTCGAAATGGGGCGCCTCGGCGCTCTCGTGATTCATGACCAGGAGCGAGGCGTCGTAGCCCCTGTCGCGGAGGTACCGGACAATCGAAAAATGGATATTGTTGTTGTTGTTTACGAACGCGACGCGCATTCAGAATGTCCGGAAGCTTACCCTCGCCGCTGGCCGCAAAGAAAGCCTCCTCAGCAGAATCTGTGGGCGAGCCAGGGAGGTTCGGGCAGGTCGCCAAGCGCGTGGTGCAGGGCGATTGCCGCGTGCTCGCAGGTCCGAAATCCGTACGCTTTTCGGGTCGTGATTCGCGCCTTGCTGTTGAATCCCTCCGTCGCTCCGTGAGCGAACACCCGCTGGAATGGAAGCGCCGCGCGCACTCGGTCCAAGAGAGCGGACCGTAAGCGAATGAAGGGACTTTATCGCTCTAGACCTGTCGGCCCTCGCCCTAGAACGCCGACGTGGCGAAGGCGCAGACGCGGCCGGGCGGCTCAACAAAGAGCGACGGTCCTCCTCAGAGCGCCTCGGTCAGGGCGATGGCCTCGGCGATGTGCTCCGAGATGCCCCCCGCGTAGACGTAGCGGCCCGCTCGCCCAAGCGAGAACACGCGGTCGGGCAGGGCATTCAGGTACCTCCTGGCGAGAGCCTGATCGTCCACGCCGGGGTAAGGGAAGAGCCTGTTCCTCGACGACGGGATCTCCAGCCCGAGGAGCGTGGAGGGGGCCTCGTAGGCGTAGAATTTCTTGAACTCGGTGACCCGCATGAACGGCTCGTCGCCCGAGTAGAACACGCAGTGGACGTTTGGCGGAAAGGCGGCCGGTACGGGCAGCACGAGCTTCCAGAGCTCGCGCCCCATCCAGCGCAGCGGGCCGAAGGCGCCATTTAGCAGGATCTCCGGCGAGACGGTGCTGATCACCAGATCGAAGCTCCGCCACTCGCCGCCGATCCGGACCCTCCTCCTCTCCATGTCGAACGTCTCGATGGACGTCCGGAGCAGGACCTCCGCCCCCTCGGCGGCCTTCGTGAAGTAGTCGTCGTAGCCAGTCCGGGCGAAGGGGAACGCGGTGATGGCGTCCGCCCACGCGGCCTTCGTCCCGGTGCGGATGGGGCTCGTGCCGGCGGCGCCGCTGCTTCGTCCCGCGGGGAGCTCGGTGTTGCTCTTGATACCCCACATCTTGCGGACATAGCGCTCGACGAACTTCGCGTAGAGGGTGGGGCCAAGGGCGTTCAGCCAGAAGCTCTCCAGATCCGCGGGGACCGCGTGCGGATCGCGCGCGTCCAGCTCGCGGGCGATCTTTGCGTGGTCGGGCATGCGCGCGAGATCCGCCTCGTGGAGCGGGTAGTGGTAAAAGCCCGGGTCTCCCTCCACGAAGGTCAAGAGCTCGTAGCCTTCGATGCGCCGCAGCGGGACGTGCCGGTCGAGGAACGCGAAGATGCGCTCGTCGTACGTCACGAAGTGCCTCGGCCCGAGCGTGAACGGATGCCCTCCGTGGACGTGCGTCTTCGAGCCTCCCCCGAGGAACGCCTCGCGCTCCACCAGCGTCACGCGGTGGCCCTTCGCGGTGAGCAGGAGCGCCGCGGTGCTCCCCGCGAAGCCGCTACCGATGACGAGCGCCGTGGCCATCCTGGTGCTCGTCTTCCACGGGGCTCGGGCGCTTGCGGGCGATCACCTCGTAGACGCCGAGATCGCCGCCGTAGTGGCCCTGGAAGAACGCCCTGGCGCGCGCCGCCTCGGGATCCACCGCCCCGAGGAGGCCCTCGTCCGACTGGCGGATGTCCTCGAAGCCGCCCGACGCGAGCGCCCCGCGGAGCTCTTCGGGAGGGATGAGGATGTCGGTCCCCGGCCGGGGAACCCCTCCGCGCTCGTACACCAGGGTGTTCCAGAGGGCGCGCGCCGCGATCTCCCTGGGATCGTAGTCGGACGCTCTGTTGTGCTCGGTGGTCCAGAGGTGCTTGTACCAGCCGATGCCGTTGGCGTTCACGTAGAGCAGGCCGCCAGGCCTGGTCACCCGCATGAGCTCGCGCAGCGCCTCGCGCCACGGCATGAGGAAGAGCACGCCGTAGCAGAAGACCGCGTCGAAGGCCGCGTCCGGGAACCCGAGGGCCGTGAGGTCCTGCCGAGTCACGCGCAGGTTGGGAACCGCCGCCGCGCTCGCGATATCCCTCACGAAATCGACGCGCACGTCCGCGATATCGCAGGAGTGCACCTCTCCGCACAGGCTCGCGAGGGCCAGGGACCACTGCCCGAAGCCGCAGCCCGCGTCGAGCACGGTGGGGAGGCCGGTGAACCCGTACTGCGTGAGGCGCTCCGCGTAGACCTGGATGTCCTTCGAGTACACGCGCCGCACGAACCCGGTGAAGAAAGGACCCAGCCTGGGAGAATAAATATCGATGAGCGGGTCGATGATTGCTGGATCCATGGCCTCGACTCGGCGCCCCCATAGTCGGCTCGGGGCCGAGGAAGCGCAACGAGAATCGAGCGTTGCTCGACGGCGTCCTGGACGCGCTCAGGGATCGACCGCCTCGCCCACGGCTCGCGCGCGGGCCTCCGAGGTCCGGACGGCGCGCCGCACGAGGGCCCGCGTGCCCTCGAAGCCCAGGTTCATGAGCGCGTCCAGGATGGACAGGCCGGGCTCCCACCGGCCATGGACCCTCGGGTAAGGCTCGGCCACGAAATGGTTGTACGCCAGCCGGATACCCCGGCGGGAGAACGACTCGGGAGACTGGTAGTCGCGGCCGCCGTCGCCGGAGACGTACACGGTGCCGCCCACCCGGGTCACGATGTCCGCCAGCATCTCCCCGCCCCTGTGCGGGCAGCCGAGGGACCGGCTCCGCGCGCGCAGAGGCGTGATGTCCAGCCCTTCCAGCACGGCGTCCACGAACCCCATGTTCCTCGCGGAGAGCGAGGGCTCGCTGGCCTCGAAGTAGCGCTGGGCGAGGGGGAACACGGCCGAGAAGAACGGAGCCCGCCTGTACGCCTGCTCGATGCTGCGGAGCGCCCGGCGGAACCGGCGAGGATCGCGGAGGTTTATCTCCATCTCGTCGACGGGCACGCCGATGCGGCCCTCCGGGCGCACGAGGGGCACGCCGAGCCAGTTCACCGAGCCAGGGAGCTGGATACGCACGCGGTTGCACAGGCACGCCGTGCGGGGGTTGATCTCGCAGTGCTCGAGGAGGACGAAGACGTCGCATTTCGCGAGCTTCACGAAGAAGCCGAGCCAGGGGAGAAAGACCGGCTGGTGGATCGCGACGCGGCGCGGAGTGACCATCGCCGCGACCAGCCTACCGCGGCGGCCCCGTCCCTGGCTACGCGATGTCGCTCGAGGAAGAGCTTGAGTACCGAGAAAAACGCATAGTAGCCTGCGAGAGCCTCGGGAGATTTATATGTCGCACGTACGTGAGAAGACCCTGGTCGAGAAGCTCCGCCTGACGCGGTCCTTGAAAACCCTGGCGCAGAACTTCCTGCTGCGCACCATGGCGGGGCAGAAGTTCTTCCTCTTCAACGATGATCTGCCCCGTATCATCAACATCTCGTTCAACGAGAAGACCTGCTTCTACTCGTGCACGATGTGCCCCTACGCCGAGCAGAGCGTGAGGGACATGTACAAGGACAAGAGCGAGATGTCCTTCGAGACATTGAAGAACCTGGTCGCCAGCGTACCGAACGACTCCTACCACAGCTTCGATATCGCTGCGATCGGCGAGACTCTGCAGTTCAAGCGGCTCCCCGAGTTCATCGCGTACATGAAGAAGGAGCGGCCGCGGGTCAACACCATCGTCTCGACCAACGGGCTCCTCCTGAGCGATGAGCTGTTCATCAAGCTCGCCGAGAGCGGGCTGGACAGCCTCCAGATCAGCCTGTTCGCGGAGAACGCGAAGGACCACGAGATGATCACCAAGACGGAGACCTTCGAGAAGGTGGCGGAGAACATCCGGCGGATCGGGACGCTGAAGAAGGCCCGCGGCCTGAAGAAGCCGTACCTGCAGACCTTCATGATGGAGGCGGAGGAGACGAAGGGCCTGGCCGCGTCCTTCATCGAGTACTGGTCGCAGTTCGTCGACAAGGCCTTCATCCGGCCGATCTACACCCTGGGCCGGCCGATCAAGGGATTGACGCCTTCCTTTGCCAAGCCTTCCCACGCGAAGCGCTATCCATGCATCATACCCTGGTACTCGACCGCGATCCGGTCGAACGGCGACGTCCTGCATTGCACCGTGTTCCACTGGCACGAGGAGACCAGGAAGCTCAAGGTCGGCAATATCAACGAGAAGTCCCTGAAGGAGATCTGGCAGGATACGGAATTTCGCAAATTCCGTGCGGCTCACCGCGCCCTGAAGCTCGACGATTACCCGATATGCAAATCCTGCGACCAGTGGTCCGCGTACACCGACGTGTGGTCCCGCACCAAAGCGGGATTTTCCTACGCCCCTGTCAGGCCGCGCGATTTCGTCACCCCGGCCCCCGAGCACCGGGGGGGCTGACGGCGAGCGAGGAGCAAAGGACATGCGTACGGACCGGACGCCCGTGGTAGCTTGCCCCCTCGAAAGGTCAGCCGTCGCATGAGCGTCGAGCCTCCCACGATCCACGGAGTGAGCGAGCGGTTCCTGAGGCGCCTCGCGGAGGAGCCTTTCCTGTGCTTCCTGTCGCACATCGACTGGGCCCCGGAGTCGATGATCGCGAACGCGCTCGATTTTTTCGACGAGTACGGCGTCGCGGTCACGCCGTACGTCACGCACGAGTCACCGACGATAAGGCAGCGGTACCAGGGCGACCGTGAGCGCCTCGTCGGGCTGCACCCCAACTTCCTCCCGGAAAGCACGCACGGCAGGACGACGGAGGAGGTCATCGACCATGTCCTGGGCCTCTGGCCGACGGCGCGCTCGTTCGCGTCCCACTGCTTCGTCGACAGCGCGCTCATCGCCACCGAGTTCTTCCAGCGCGGTCTGCGGTACGACTCCAACCTCTGCCTCCACCTTCAGCCCTCGCTCGTCCCCTTCCGGCACCACTCGGGCCTCGTCCGGTTTCCGGTGTTCTTCGCCGACGACGTGTATGCCGCGCAGTCCGGCAACCTGGATTACACGAGGGTCGCGGACCTGTTCAAGGCGCCGGGGCTCAAGCTCATGAACTTTCACCCCGTCCACATCAGCCTGAACACGCCGAACGTCGAGTACTACCGGGCCTTGAAGCGCGATCTTCGCGAGTGGCCGCGCGGGGCCTTCGGAGGACGGGGGCTGCGGACGTTCCTGGACGAGCTCATGCAGGACGTCCACGCCGCCAAGCTCGCGACGTACTACCTCGACGATCTGGCCAGGGCGGCCATGACGTGAGCGCGTGAGGGTAGGCATCACGGGGGGCAGCGATTCGGCTACCCTCTCGGGGAGCGCGCGTCCTCGCTGGATGTGCGAGGGCAGCCGTGTTCGCATCCTGCCCAAGGGGTTCTGACGGTTGATACAGGCCTTCGTTCACCTCGTCGTGCTCGCGTGGATGCAGATGCGCATCGCGGCCGCCTACCTCTGGATGTTCTTCCGGACCAGGGTGCTGCGCTGGAAGATGTCGACCGAGGCCATGTCGCTCCTGCACAGGCGCTGCGCTCGCCGCTTCAGGGAGACGGCCTCTCACCTCAAAGGAGCCAACGTCAAGGTCGGCCAGATCGCGAGCATGCAGCAGCACGTCCTGCCCCGGGAGTACATCGAGGAGCTACGGTCTCTGCGGGACGCCGTGGGCGCGACCGCGTACCCCAGGATAGCGAAGGTCATTCGGGCCGAGCTGGGCAAGGGGCCGTCCGAGCTCTTCGGGGAGTTCGACAGGGTGCCCATCGCCTCGGCCTCGATGGCCCAGGTCCACGTGGCCAGGCTCAGGACGGGCGAGAAGGTCGTCGTCAAGGTGCAGCACCCCGGGCTCGAGCTGAGCGTGGCGATCGATCTGGCGCTCATGAAGATCCTGTTTTCGGTCATCGCGCTCTTCGTGAAGAGGATCGATTTTCGTCAGGTGCTCTCGGAGGCCCGGGAGCCCCTCCGGCGAGAGCTCGATCTCCACCTCGAAGGGAAGGCGACCGAGGCGATAGGCGAGGAGCTCCGGCCCTTCGGGGTCATCATCCCAAGGGTCCACTGGGAGTACACCAGCCGGCGGGTCATCACGCTGGAGTACATCGACGGAGTGAACGTCGACAAGACCGACCAGATAAGGGCCTGGGGGGTCGACCGCCGGGCGCTCATGGCGACGTTCGTCCAGACCTTCTGGCACCAGGCCTTCCACGGGGGGCTCTTCCACGCGGACCCCCACCCGGGCAACGTCTTCTGCACGCCGCAGGGGCGCCTGGCCCTCCTCGATTTCGGCATGGTGAAGAGGCTCCCCGAGAACGTGAGCAACGGCCTCCAGAAGGAGATCTTCGGCGGCATCTTCAACCACCCCAGGCTCTACACCGACGGACTCATCGAGAAGGGGGCGATGCGCGAGCCCGATCGCGCCAGGGTCGAGGCCTGGGCCGCCAAGACCTTCAGCGACCCCAAGATGCGAGGCATGATCTTCGATCACCGCGTCGAGGACGGAGCCGAGATGACCGATCTCTTCGGCTCGGTCGTGGGGATGATCGACGGGCTGGAGACCTTCGAGACCCCCCAGGACAACCTGATGTTCCTGCGGGCTCTGGGGATCGTCATCGACGTCTGCAAGGAGGTCGTCCCCGAGATCCCCGTGAGCCAGATCGCGATGCCCGTTCTCCTGCCCATCCTCGCCGACTTCGTCGCCAAGAACCCCGAGTACGCCGAGGTGGCCATGGCGACCGCGATGCAGATGGCCTCGGCCGACCTCAACAAGGATCCTTGACGATCAGCAGCTTGAGCTCGGTCATGTCCTCCATCGCGTAGCGGACCCCCTCTCGACCTGCCCCCGAGAATTTCACCCCGCCATAGGGCATGTTGTCCCCCCTGAAGCTCGGGACGTCGCCGATCACGACGCCGCCGACCTCGAGCTCGTCCCAGGCCCGCATGGCCCTGGGGAGGTTCTCGGTGAAGATCCCGGCCTGGAGACCGAACTTGCTCGCGTTCACCCTGTGGAGGGCCTGCTCGAAGGTCGAGAAGCGCTGCAGGACGGCCACAGGCCCGAAGGCCTCCTCGGCGTCCACAGGCTCCCCCTCAGGGACCTCCTCGAGGAGGGTGGCCTCCAGCATCGCGCCCTGGCGGCCCCCGCCGCAGAGCAGCCTGGCGCCGCGCTCGATCGCGCCGTCGATCCAGCCCGTGAGCCTCGAGGCCGCGGCGACGTCGATCATCGGGCCGATGAAGGTCGACTCCTCGCGAGGATCCCCGGCCACCAGCCGGGAGATCTGCGCCACCAGCCTGGTCTTGAGCTCGTCGTAGATGGCCTCGTGCGCCAGGATCCGCTGCACCGAGATACAGCTCTGGCCCGACTGGTAGAACGCCCCGAACACCAGGCGCGAGGCCACGTGCTCCAGCCGATCTTGCTGGGTCTCGTCGACGACGCACGCGGCGTTGCCTCCCAGCTCGAGGACGACCTTCTTCTTGCCCGCCCTCGCCCGGAGCCCCCAGCCCACCGGGCCGGAGCCGGTGAACGAGAGGAGCGCCAGCCTGGGATCTTCGATGAACGGAGCGGCGTCGGCGAGGGCCGTGGGGAGCACCGAGAAGGCCCCCTCCGGGAGGGAGGTCTCCGCCAGGATCTCCCCGAGGATCAGCGCGCCTACCGGGGTGCGCTCGGAGGGCTTGAGCACGAAGGGACACCCCGCCGCGATGGCCGGCGCGACCTTGTGCGCCACCAGGTTGAGCGGGAAATTGAAGGGCGTGATCAGGGAGCAGGCCCCCACCGGAACGCGCCGGGTAAAGCCCCTGTAGCCGGCCGTGCGGGCCGAGATCTCCAGGTTCAGGACCTCGCCCCCGATGCGCACCGCCTCCTCGGCCGCGATCTTGAAGGTGTCGATCAGGCGGGCGACCTCACCCCTCGAGTCGCGGATGGGCTTGCCCGCCTCGATGCAGAGCATGAGCGCCAGCTCGTCCGCCCGCTCCCGCAGGCGCCGGACGCAGTGCTCGAGCACCTCCTGCCTGGCGAAGGGGCGGAGCTCTCGCATCGGCCCCACCGCCCTGGCGGCGGAGGCGATGGCCGACTCGATGGCCGACGCGTCGGCCAAGGACACGCGCGACGCCACCTGGCCCGAATACTTGTCGAGCACCTCGAGCTCGGAGTTCGAATAGACCGCGCGATTGGCAAGATAGAACGGATAACGAGCGGCGAGGTAGTCACGGAGCGAGCCGGCGGTGGGGAGCATGGCGAGGGGACGTCAGTATGCCACGACGACATGCGCTCGACATCCGGCGCTCGTCGCGAGGGGCCTGGTGGTGGTCGTCAGAGCCTCACACGCGAGATCGGCACCGGACCGAGATCGAGGAGCGCCTGGTGGAGCTCCAGGATTGGAACGGGGCTCCGCTTCCGAAGCTCGAGGATCTCGTGCGCGCCGATCATGTACGTGGAGCCCTGGAGAGGGATGCGTAGCGATCGGATCACCTGGGCCGCCGCCCATCCATCGGACATGAGCGTCGCGTCCGCGACCATGCGGACGAGAGAGTCCCAGTCGCGATCACCGGCGTGGAGCTCGAGATCGAGGAGAACGCGGACCGCGTGGATCGCGTTGCACCACGCGAGAAAGAAGAGCTCGGGACCTTCCTCGAAGAACCCTTGCTCACGCATCAGGTGCTCCATCGCCACCGCCCAACCTTCGACGCTCACCATCGTGCCGAAGTACCCGCGCGACATCGCGACGTCGTCGGTGACGCCGAGGAAGCGGACCGCGCGGTCGGGTGAGTCGCAGAGGCGCCGCTGCCACATCACGCTCTGAAGATAGTGGCCGGGGATGCACTCGTGTACCCCGAGCTGCTTCGCCATGATCCTCGGGTGGGCGGCCGGGTCCTTGGCGTACAGCGCATGGCCTCGCCCCTCACGGTCCAGCAGGGGCGCCGGCCAGTTGGTGAACCCCGACCCGTCGGCCATCCCCGCCGGGAGAGGCGCGAGGTCGAGCGCGAGGTGGTCCGGTACGGGCACGAGGGCTCGCTCCTTCACCATCCGCGTGGCGGCGTCGATCTCGCGCCGATAGCTTGCGAGCGCCTCCTCGATGCTCGCCGGCGTATCGACGAAGAGCGTGGTCAGGGCTTCGCGCGCGTCCGCGAGCTTCGAGACACCTGCATGGTGCATCATTCGACGCTGGGCGTCGGCGAGGGCGTCCCTGGCGTGCGCGAGGAGCTCGTCGATCGATCCCTCGATGCCCATGACGTCGCGGATGCGGAAGGCGGTCTCCTCGGGCCCGAGTCGGAGGAGGGGCGGTGCCATGGGCATGATCTCGTCCTCGAGGAAGCGCGCGAAGCCGACGAATGCATCGCTCGCGGCGGTCGCGACGTCCGGTGGAACGATGCCTTCGGCGCCGAGCGCGCGGGTGGACGACGCGGCGCCCGGCAAGACGCGCGCGACGAAGGTCGAGGCTACGGGCCGCGCGGGGAGGCGCCCCTCCGCGCGTCCGCGCCCGAGGTTCCGTCGATGCGCATCGAGGAACGCGGGCACCGCGCGGGCCCGCGCCACCACGTCTGCGTGATCGGCGGCCGATCGTGAATGAAGCGCGGCGTGCTGCATCGCTCCATTCGGAAAGGCCGCCAGCTCGAGGTTCGTGGCGTGCATGTCTTTCTCGAGGTACCGCGCATGAAACCGAGCTGCTCGGAGCGTGGCGTCGAGATCGAGCTGGAGCGCGGCGTCGGTGAGCGTGTCGATCGCGACGTGATCGAGTGCGCGCAGCGTCTCGCGAAGACGCGCGAGCTCGGCGCGAGCGGCGTCGGTCGACGGATCGGAGAGGCGCCCCGCGTGCTCGCGCAGGCCGAGAGTCGATCCCTCCTCCGGGTTCGCCTCCACGTGGTTCGCGAAGAAGTCGTCACGGATCGCGGCCGGTGTTGTTCTCATGGCTACCTAGTACCCCGTCGCAGGGGAATTGAAGGATTGATGGGCGACCGTTGGGAACGGCGCGGCTTGTGAACGGTGATCGCGGGGCAACCCTTCACATCCCCTGCGACGAGGCACTCGTAGGACACGACAGCGTCGGCGGATGGTACAAAGATCCCGCGGGCACCCGAGCACCGAAGAGAGATACCCTGCCCCAATGGCTCGCTCGTCTCCACCCCCTGCGGATGCCCGCATCGTCGGCTCGCGCCAGGTCCTCGTCGTCCTCTCGCCGTTGGGCGACGAACGCTTGCTCGCCGACTTCTGCGGCGCCGTGATCACCGACCTGGCCGCGCTGCCCGACCTCGCGGACAAGGCCGTCTACCTGTGCGGCGACGTGTCCAGGGCCGAGGCCCTCGACCTCTCGACGGCGCGGCGCGTCCAGATCGTTCGGGAGCTCTCGCGCGGCAACGGGGGCCCCGACGACCACCCGCGCTGGCCGCTCGTCGACCTCGGTCGAGTCCCCGTCCTCGTGCACGGGGTCGGCGTGTACTACAGACGCTTCTTCGAGCCGGACGAAGCGTATTTCAACCGGATCTGCAGCGAGCACACCTTCCAGCAGCTCACCGAGTCCACCAAGCCGGGCAGGGCCTACCGCAGCGGCATTTACCTCACGCCCGTCCGACAGGAGGGGGAAGCACTCCATTTCCGCCTGCTCCGCTGCTCGACCAACCTCTCGGGCCCGACCGAGAATTTCCGCGCCACGGACCGGCACATCGTCGATGCCTTGAACCAGGAGGCCGCGCTCGTCTTCGACAGCGCCGCGCCCATGAACCACGTCCTCGCGCAGATTTATCCCAACACCCCGGCCGACGCCGAAAGGAAGCAGGCAAAAGCCAAGATCTCGCCGCACGCCGACAAGACCAAGGACATGCCAGGCGACGGCGTCATGGCCTTCTGCACGTTCTACGAGCACGCGGAGAGGCTGCGCCCCCTGCCCGACGACCCCTTCGACCTCGGCCACGGCCGGACCAGCGGGCTGACCCGCCTCCGCTTTCGGTTGAAGGAGGGGACGCCGACGGGAGGCGCCCTGCCTGCCCAGTTCACGGTGACCCTGTACCCCGGCTCCGTGTTCTTCATGCCGCTGTCCACGAACCGCTCGTACGTGCACGAGATCGTGCCGTCCGAGCTGGACGCCGCGCGGCTCCCGACCCGGCTGGGCTACGTCGCGCGCTGCTCGAGCGCCGAGGCCGTCCACAAGGACGGCCGCACCTTCCTCGCGATCGGCGGGGGGCTGGTGGCCCTCGAAGCCCCCACGCCGGAGGGAATGCAGGAGCTCCGCAGGCTGTACGCCGAAGAGAACAGGAGCCGCGACCCCGTCGACTACGGCGACACGCTCCGCTTCAGCATGAACGAGGGCGACTATCGCGCGCCGATCTACGAGGCGGCCGACGAGTTTCGTATCTACCCCGTGCCCGCGCCGGACGACCTCTTCACGGAGCTGTCGGCGTCGGCTCACCTCGAGGACGTGGGGAAGGGCCGGCGGGGGGCGATCCTCGTCGCGACCGACGATCCCCGCGGCGTCCCCCTCGTGCGCACCACCACCCGCTACGCGCGTCCGGCGCAGCCCTTCCGCGCGGTGCACGCGCGGCTTGCGGAGCAGATTCGCGCCTGCGCGTCCCTCCCGAGGGACTTCAACAACGCGCTCATCGAGGCCTACACGAGCGCCTGCGCCACCATGGGCGCCCACTCCGATCAGGCCCTCGATCTCGACGACGCCTCGGAGATCGCCCTCTTCTCCTGCTACGAGCGCCCCGAGCTCGGGCGGCCGGCGAGGCAGCTCCTCGTCGAGTCGAAAGGGCCCGGCGGTGCCTCCTTTGCCATCCCTCTCCCGCACCACAGCGTCGTGGTCTTCTCGACGGACACCAACCGGAGGTTCCGCCACCGGATCGTGCTCGACGCCGGCGCGCCCGAAAGTCTGTGGATTGGCGTCACCTTTCGAACCTCCAAGACCTTCGTTCGCTTTCGCGATCACCAGGCTCACCTCCGGGACGACGCCCCGCTGACGCTGGCGAGCGAGGAGGAGCGTCGCGAGTTCTTCCGGCTTCGACACGGGGAGAACCACGAGGTGGGCTTCGCCTACCCCCGGATCACCTACACGATCAGCGCGAGCGATTTGATGCCGCCGGAGCCGGCGGCGATCCCCCCCGCGCAAGGGGAGTCGTCCGATCTTCTCCCCTGCTACGGAAGCCCTCGGCCGTGAGCGCGCAGCGTACGGCCGCGCGCTCTCTCGGTCCTCGCCCCCTCGCGGCGTTGCGCATGTCACCCGTCCGGTCACCTGCCTGAATGTCACACTCCGAGGCCCAAGGACGACCAGCGGCTCGAGGTGTCCATGCTCCTTTCGCGTCGGCGTGTCCTTGCCCTGGGCCTCGGTGCCGCCCTCTCCGTGCCCGGGTCGGCGAGCGCGGGGGCGGTCCGCTCCCCCCCGCTCCGGAACCCACGTCTGCATAGCCCCCTCCCCTCGGGGGTCCTGGCAGGCTACGGGGGCGACACCGGGCTCGACATCGGTGGCCACGAGCTCCCGGTCCACGCCATCGCCTCCGGGACGCTCGACTACTCGGAGAGGGGTCATACCCTCTGGACCGGCCCCCGCGACACGCCTTACAGCGTGAGGCTCGCCCTGGATCTACCGCTCCCCTGGGGCAAAAAGCAGGTGACGCACGTGTACTTCACCCACCTGTCCAGGCTGCTCTTCGACCAGGCCGAGGGCGCTCCGGTCCGAAGGAGGGTGGAGGCTGGGGAGCGGCTGGGGACCTCCGGCATCGCCAACGGCGTGCCTCACCTGCACATCGGGCTCCTGTGCAACGGGCGCGTGGAGCAGGACTCGTGGGAGTTCATCCTGCGCGAGCATGACATCCGTCAGCTCTTCGGAGGCTACAGGAACGGCGAGCGGCTCCTGGCCACCTCCCTTGAGCGTTGACAGCGGCGCGGCGTGAGGGACTACCTTTGATTGACTTGTTGATGCTGGCATGAGCCGCAAGAGTCCGCGTGGCGTCGCGAGCCCTCTCCCCGCCGCAGCCCGGCGCGCACCCGCTTGCCCCTCTCCCACGAGGGGCGAGGGGCCTAAATTACGGTCCTTTTGGCCCTTCTCCCTTTATGGGAGAGGGGCAGGCTATGAAGACTTCGCGAAGCGCTCCACGCAGACGATCGCGACGGCCGCGTAGGCGACGCCCAGCAAGGTCCCGATGAGGACGTCGGAGGGGTAGTGCATCCCGTCATGGACCCGGGCAAAGTCCATCAGCGCCACCAGCCCGACCCCAATCGCCGCAAAGCGCCTGTGGGCATGCCCCAGCACGGTCGCCAGGGCGGCCGTCGAAGCGGCGTGGCTGGACGGGAACGAGCTGTCGGTAAACCGGTATCCGATCGGAACGATCTGTGGGTCGGCCAGGTAGGGGCGTAATCGGAACAGGCCTAGCCCGTGCTTTAGCAATAGCTCGTTGCAAAGAAGGAAAAGGACGCCGGCGATCAGCACCCGGAGGAGCAGCTGGCGACGCCCGCTCGAGAGGGCCCAGACCCCGACGGCGACGGTGGCCGGCCATAGCGCGGCGAGGAACCACACCGCGCATAGCATATCGGTGAACGGGTCGATGACACCGGCCCCCAGCCGGTTCATCAGCCTGGCGAGCGCGGCATCCACGAGGCCATCCTAGCGCGAACCCAGGGCCCGCGCGGCGCCGAGAGCGGAGGCACGGTCGCCGCGCCGGTGTCCGCGCGTTGCCTCGAGGGCGCTCGCTACATCAACAACGACGTGACGCCCTGCTAAATAGCTCCCAGGCGACGTCGCAGAACCAACTTGTGAAATATGGTCGCTGAAGGTCATGCCACTCAAACCACTACGGTCATCAGTCGCTAACGAGAACGCCGCATAGGGACCCAGTGAGCCAAAGAGGTCCTCCACTTGTTGGACCTGTAGGACATGGCGGGCTTGGCCCTGTCTCTGATAGGCCGGCCCCTGATACGCTCCCAGGTGGCCTGATGCTGCGAGGGCGTTCGTCCCGGTAGGGACGGCCCTTTCGGGCCGCGCCCCTTCCATCACCCGGCGTGCAGATGTCCCGCACCGGGCTCCCACCTCGGGTCAACGGGTAGCAAAGCGCTTCTCGGGCCAGGGGTGCAGGATCAGGGCAGGACTTGCTTGATTTGTCGATGTTTCCTCATCTTGCTCACCTGCCTTCTCTTGCCGGTCGCCCGGCG
>SXGT01025041.1_pt1 | contig 14497 bp, 13 predicted proteins | sample 3176221 | NCBI WGS metagenome assembly SXGT01 (sample SAMN11356862, study PRJNA531348) | freshwater metagenome | isolation source: freshwater sample F1-120 | place: China: Fuxian Lake, Yuxi | collected 2017-12-25
CCTGCTCGAGGACGGCCTGGTAGCAGGCCAAGGACGCGTCGAGGTCGCCCAGCGCGTCGGAGAAGATCGCGCCGCGGCGGAACTGCAGCTCGATCTGCTCGTCGGGATCGGTCGTGATCTCGATGCGGCGGCGCAGCCCCTCGTCCGCCGCTCCTACCGCGACCCGCTCGAGACGTGGTCCACCAACGTCATGGGCACGGCGAACGTGCTCGAGGCGTGTCGTCACGCCCCGGGCGTGCGCGCGATCGTCGTCGTCACGACGGACAAGTGCTACGAGAACCGCGAATGGCCGTGGGGCTACCGCGAGACCGATCCGCTCGGCGGGCACGATCCCTACAGCGCGTCGAAGGCGGCCGCCGAGCTCGTCGCCGCCAGCTTCCGGAGTGCGTTCTTCGGCGACCGCGTGCTCGTCGCCACCGCGCGCGCGGGCAACGTCATCGGTGGAGGTGACTGGTCCGAGGACCGCCTGCTTTGCGATCTCGTGCGAGCGGTCGCGGCCGGTATCGAGCTCGAGATCCGCTCCCCGGACGCCACGCGTCCGTGGCAGCACGTCCTGGAGTCGCTCTCGGCGTACCTGCTGCTCGGACAGCGGCTCCTCGCAGGCGAGGCACGCTTCGCCGGGCCGTGGAACATCGGCCCCGAGCCCGAGGCCAACCGCCGCGTCGCCGACGTGCTCGCCGCGCTCCGCGCCCACTGGCCCGAGCTGTCCTGGCGCACGACCGCCCAGCCGCAGCCTCACGAGGCGAACCTCCTCTACCTGGACGCCGCGAAGGCGAAGGCCCTCCTCGGCTGGCAGACGGTGTGGCGCCTCGACGAGGGCCTCCGGAGGACGGCGGACTGGTACCGCGCGTACCTCGGCGGCGGCGCGGTCCACAGCCGCGCGCAGCTCGCCGCGTACGTGGACGGCGCCCGCGCTGCGGGATGCTCGTGGGTGAGCCGTTGAAGGTCTCGTCCACTCCGCTCGAGGGTCTGACGATCGTGGAGTCGCCCCAGGTCCACGACGCGCGCGGAGCGTTCGCGCGCCGGTTCTGCGACCGTGAGCTCGCGCCCATGGTGGGGGCCCGCCGGATCGTCCAGATCAACCAGTCGCGGACGCGCGCGGTCGGCGCGCTGCGTGGCATGCACTTCCAGCGGCCGCCGCACGCCGAGATGAAGCTCATCTGGTGCATCCATGGCAGGGTGCTCGACGTCGCGGTCGATCTGCGCCGGGGCTCGCCCACCATGCTGCGCTGGCACGCGGTCGAGCTGTCGCCCGCGAGCGGCCGCATGATCGTGATCCCCGAGGGCTTCGCGCACGGGTTTCAGGTCCTCGAGCCGGACAGCGAGCTCGTATACCTCCACACGGCGTTCTACGCGCCCGAGGCCGAGGGGGGCGTCGCGCACGACGATCCCGCGCTCGCCATCGCCTGGCCGCTCCCACCGGTCGATCTCTCCGCGCGCGACCGGGCCCACCCCCCCATCGGCCCCGACTTCGAGGGCATCGCCCTGTGAAGGTGCTCGTCACGGGGGGCTCGGGGTTCGTGGGGAGCCACCTCGTCCCGCGGCTCCTCGATCGGGGCCACGCGGTCACCGTCGTGGCGCGCGACACCGCGCGGGCACGCGCCTCTCCCTGGTTCGATCGCGTCGCGTTCGTGGCGTCCGATCTGCATGCCGTGGAGGATCCGGTCGCGGCGCTCGGCGTCCCCGACGTCCTCGTCCACCTCGCCTGGCCCGGCCTGCCGAACTACGACGGCCTCTTCCACCTGGAGGAGAACCTCCCACGCGCGTACCGCCTCGTCCGGGATCTCGTCGTCGCCGGCACCGCTCGCGTCCTCGTGACGGGCACCTGCTTCGAGTACGGCCAGGCGAGCGGGCCGCTCGCCGAGGACGCACCCACGAACCCGACCAACCCGTACGGGCTCGCGAAGGACACGCTCCGGAGGTTCCTCGTGCACCTCCAGGCGACGCGGCCGTTCGTGCTCCAGTGGGCGCGCCTCTTCTACATGCACGGCCCCGGGCAGAACCCCAGGAGCGTGCTCGCGCAGCTCGACGCGGCGATCGATCGCGGGGACCTCGCGTTCCCCATGTCGGGCGGCGAGCAGCTGCGCGACTACCTGCCCGTCGAGGCCGTCGCCGACGACCTCGCCACCCTGGTCGACGATCCGTCGATGCACGGGATCGTGAACGTGTGCCGGGGCGAGCCCATCTCGGTCCGCCGCCTCGTCGAGGAGCGCGCCGCGGCGCGTGGCTCGGCGATCCGGCTCGAGCTCGGACGCTTCCCCTACTCGCCTTTCGAGCCCATGGCGTTCTGGGGCCAGCGGGGAAAGCTCGCGAAGCGGTAGATCAACGCCCGCGCCCGACGCCGCGGAAGACGAGGCCCGCGGCTCGGGCCCCGGCCGGATCGAAGACGAGACGCGCGTCGACCAGCACTTTCGACCGGAGCGGCCGCGCGAGGTCGGCCGGCGACAGGCGGACGTACGCATCGTGCGCCACGAGCAGCACGGCGGCGTCCGCCCCCTCGAGCACGGTCGCGAGGTCTCCGCGGAAGGCAGCCACGCAGGGGTCGTGCGCGCGCACTTCGACGCCGCGCGAGAGGAGCCGGTCCCGGACGACCAGGCTCGGCGTGCGGCGCGCCTCCGCGCTACCCGGCTTGTACGACATGCCGAGGAGCGCCACGCGCGCACCGTCGAGGGCGACCTTGGCTTCGCCGAGGGCCTCCTCGACCAGCGCGACCACGTGATCGGGCATGGCCTCGTTGATCGCGCGCGCCGCGGGGACGAGGCTGGGCGTCGACGGATCGCACGCCGCGTGAAACAGCCAGGGATCCTTGGGCATGCACTGACCCCCGACGCCGGCGCCCGCCTCGAGCACGCGTCGATCGCCGATCTTCTCGACGAGCGCGCGCACCGCGAGGAAGTCCGCGCCCGCCCGCTCGCACGCGAGGGCGAGCTGGTTGGCGAAGGCGATCGCCACGTCGCGGTGCGTGTTCTCCGCGGTCTTCGTCAGCTCGGCCGTCACCCAGTCGGTCTCGTCGAGCTCCCCCTCCACGACCGCACGGTAGAGCGCCACCATGCGCCGCGTCGCGGCAGGGGAGCCGCCGCACACCCGCGGCATCCTCCGCAGGTTCGCGAGCAACCGCCCCGGCATGACGCGCTCGGCACAGTGCCCGAGGAGGAAGTCCACCCCCTCCGTGTAACCGGAGGCCGCCTCGATCAAGGGACGCACCACCGCGCCCATGGTCCCGGGCGCGACGGTCGCCTCCACGATGACGAGGGCCCCCCGCCGGAGCACGGCGCCGAGCTGTGTGCAGCATGCACGCAACGCCTCGAAGGCAGGAGCCGTCGGCGTCTCGACGCAGACGAGCACGACGCCCGCGTCCCGCACGTCGTCGAGCGACGTCGACGCGGTGAGGCGCCCCGAGGCGTGGGCGTCGGCGAGCGCCCGCGTCAACTCGGGCTCCTCGTCGTCGAAGGGGAGCCGACCCGCCGCGACCGCGAGCGCCCGGGACGCGTCGTGGTCGACCCCGTGCACCCGCAGCCCGGCGCACGCGAAGGCGACCGCCACGGTCGTCCCGACGTGACCGAGGCCCAGCACGCCGACGGCGTCGCCGCTCTCCCGCGCCGCGCTCAGGTGAGGCGCTCCTCGGCCACGTAGTTCCTGTGGCCGCGACGCCCTCTCACACGCTCGACGACGTGGTTGAGCGCCGTCGTGGCCGCCCGGGGTGCCACCGAGAAGGCGAGCGTCGCGAGGATCTTCGGGTCCTTGACGAGCGAAGGCCGGAGGCGAAGCGCGCCGAGCGCCATCCTGCGTGCCCATGCGCGGTCCTGTACGATGCGGATCCCCTGCCACGCGGCCCCACGGTACAGGCGGACGCGCTGATCGAAGAGCGCGTCGCGCGCCGCCTCGGGGAACTCCGGCGCCCTCCCGAGCTTGTCGAAGAAGATGAGGCCCATCTCGGCGTTGCGGCGGATCGCGCGTCCGATGTTTCCCCCGTGATCGCGCATGACGGCGGTCGGCGTCGGATCGTACCGGAAGAGGTACTTCATCGAGAATCGCGTGAAGATGGCCTCGCCTTCGACGAAGAGCTCCTCGTCGAAGGGGAAGTCCTCGAAGCAGCGACGCCGCACGAGGGGCGTGATCGGGTGAATGGCCGCGTCGTACAGGAGGAGGTCGCGCAGCACGTTCCCCTCCACCGTCGCGCAGGACTCCTCCCACTGCTCGTTCGTATCGACATCGAGGCGCAGGCCGGGCGAGTGCACGACACCGTACGCATCGGACAGCGGGGCGAAGAGCGCGACCTGCGAGGCCAGCTTGTGAGGGAGGTAGAAGTCGTCGGAGTACAGGATCGATACGAAGTCGCCGGTGGAGGCCCGGATCCCCTCGTTCAGGCGCCGCGTGATGGGCTCGTTGGCGTCGTGGAGGATGATCTTCATGCGCGGAGCGCCCGCGTAGCTCCGGGCGATCGCGTGCGACTCGTCCTTCGAGCCGTTGTCCACGAGGACCACCTCGGTGTCGGCGTGGGTCTGCCCGAGGGCGCTCTCGATGGAGTGGCGGAGGAACTTCGCCTGGTTGTACGAGCAGAGGACGACGGACGCGCGCGCCATCTCACGTGCTCCCGGCGCGCCGACGGACGAGGTCCGCGTATGCGAGCGCGAGCCCGCGCGCGAGGGGCGTCGACGGGGACCACCCGAGCGTGCTCGAGCACAGCGTCGTGTCGGCGAGCAGGCTCGCGGGCTCGCCGGGCCGGTAGGGCAGCGCGCCGAACACCGGCTCGACCCTGCACCCCGCGACCTCGATCGCGAGGGCGACCGCGTCGCGCACCCGCGTCCCCACGCCCGTGCCCAGGTTGAGGACACGACCCGCCGCCTTCGACGCCTCCGCGGCCCGGAGCGCGCCCTCCGCGACGTCATCGACGAAGACGAAGTCGCGCACCTGCTCCCCGCGCGTGAAGTCCGTGGGACCGCCGCCCGCGAGCGAGCGACGAAAGACGGTCGAGAGCAGGCGGTTCTCGGGCTCGCCGGGGCCATACACGACGAACGGTCGGACCACAGTGCACGGCAGGCCGAACGCGCGATCGTACGCGAGCGCGATCTCCGTCGCCGCGAGCTTGCTGACCGAGTACGGGTCGACGGGCTGCGCGCGCCGCTCTTCCGACAGAGGTCCTTCCGCGTCGCCGTACTCTCCCGCCGAGCCCACGACGACGACGCGCGCGGCGCCAGCCAGCCTCGCCGCCTCGAGCACGTGCGTGGTCCCGAGCGCGTGCAGGCGGACCATCGACGGCGCGAGCGTCGGCTCGCGGCGCCAGTCGGGGAGCCCGGCGGCGTGGATGACCACGTCGGGCCGCGCGAGGGTCATCGCGGCGCGGACGGCCGCGTCGTCGAGCACGTCGCAGTCCACCACCTCCACCTCCGCGAGGTCCGCGATCCGGCCGCGGTTCGAGGGCGTCCGCGACAGCACGGTGACGCGAGCGCCCCCCTCCGTCGCGCGGCGGACGATGCGCGCGCCGATGAAGCCAGCGCCAGCCGTCACGACGAGGCGCCGGCCGTGGAGCCCCTCCAGGGTCATAGCGACGGACGTGCGGCCGGGGCCGTGTACTTGATGTAGAAGCTCTTCGGCACGAGATCGGCGCGGGACAGCGCCCAGAAGAACGGCCGCATCTTCTCGAAGGTCGGCTTGTACGTGGGGTAGTCGCGGTACACCTTCTTCGGGATCGCGACGAGCCGCTCGAACTCCGCGTCCGACAGCTCGAAGCGCTTCTTGACGAGGTTCACGATCTCATCGTCGAACACAGGCTGCTCCTTCATCGCCTCGAGGCCCTCCTCGCGCGTCATCTGTCCCGAGCGGATGAGCGCGGAGTAGCCGAGCACGCGGCTGTCGATCCCGAACCGCCGCGGCAGCCAGTAGCTGTGGCAGAAGGCCGTGTAGCGGTTCTCGAGGTGGTGCCCGCCGTACCACGTCCACCCGAAGTCCCGGGTGAGAAGCTCCATCACCTTCTTCTTCTGGTAGTTCATGTGGTACAGTGGGCGAATCTTCTTGATGCGATCGACGCACGTCCACTTGAGGAATTTGCGCATGGGCATCGCGGGGAACGTCTTCATCGGGAGCTTGCCGAACTGGGCGTGCACGCTCTCGATGTACTTCCCGTCCATGTAGAACCAGTCGAGGGGAGCCACCCCCTCGGACCGGAACGAGTGGCCCTCGAAGATGTACTTCACGTCGTACTTCTCGCAGGCCATGTAGAGCACGCTGGCGAGACCGATATCGGTCGGCGTCTCGATGTCCTTCACGCCCGCGAGGAGGAACGAGCGGAGGATGTCGTCGTACTCGCGGTTGTCGACGACGTACGTGTAGAGGTCGACGTCGAGCGCCTCGAGCACGGCGTGGATGTTCTCCGTGGCCACCGTCGAGTTCCATGTGTTGTCGAAGTGGACGGCGAGCGGCCGCAGACCGAGCTCCTTCGCCTGGTACACGAGGAACGAGGAGTCGCACCCGCCGCTCACGCCCACGATGACGTCGTACGGCTTGTCGCGGTTCTCCTTCTTGATCTTCGCGGCGATGGCCTCGAGGTGCGCGGCGCCTCGCGCGTCGGTCGGGTGCTGGGCCTCGAGCTGCTCCTGGATGCGGCAGTAGTTGCAGACTCCCTCGGCATCGAACGAGAGCGAGCCGATGCTGGAATCGTAGAGGCAGCGCGAGCAGGTCTTGACGGTCATCGGGTCTTTCTTCAGGTGAGCGCGGCCACGAGCTTCTTTCGTGACGGGAAGTTGATGAGGACCGCGTTGTTGCGGCCATAGTAGACGACCATGCTCCCCGCGGCGACGGCCGACGCCCCGCCCTCCTTCACCGCCTGCGTGAAGTGCTCCACCTTCCCTGCCCCGCCGAGCGCGATGACGGGCACGCCCACGGCGCGCGTGACCGACCGGATGAGCGCGACGTCGTATCCCTGCATCGTCCCGTCCCGATCGATCGCGTTGATGAGGATCTCCCCCGCGCCTGCCTGCTCCATCTCGGCGGCGAAGCGGGCTGGGTCCTTTCCCGTCGGGCGTGTGCCGCTCTCGGTCATGACCTCGTACCCCGCGCGGGTCCGCTTCGCGTCGATGGAGACGACCACGGCCTGGCTCCCGAACTGGTCGGCGAGCTCCCGGATGAAGGCGGGCCGCTCGACGGCATAGCTGTTGACCGCCACCTTCTCCACCCCGAGCGTGAAGAGGCGCTTCGCATCGGCCATGTCACGGATCCCGCCCCCGTAGGCCAGGGGCATGAAGCACTCGCTCGCGATCTGCTCGATCTTCTCGAAGTTCGGCCGCTTCTTCTCGCGGGTGGCGGTGATGTCGACGACGATGAGCTCGTCGACCTCCTTCTCGTTGTAGATCTTGATCGCGTTCGCCGGGTCGCCGATGTAGTTCGGCGCGTCGAACTTGACCGTCTTGACGAGGGCGACGTCCTTCAGCAGGAGGCACGGCATGACGCGGACGGAGAGCATGGGTCAGGCGAGATCCACGAAGTTCTTGAACACCTGCAGCCCGAAGCGGTGGCTCTTCTCCGGATGGAACTGCGTACCGTGTATGTTGCCGCGCTCCAGCGCCGCATTGAAGCGGACACCGTGAAATCCGGTGGCGGCCGAGTCCGACGGGTCGGCCACGACCACATGGTAGGAGTGGACGAAGTAGTAGCGGGACTCGGCGTCGGCGTTGCGGAAGAGCGTCGCGCCGTCGCGGGCGGTCACCGTGTTCCAGCCCATGTGCGGGATCTTGATGGGGCTGGCAGGAGGGGCCGCGAACCGCACGGACTCGGCGTCCACCCAGCCGAGGCCGGGGAGGATCCCCTCCTCGCTCCGCTTCCCGAGCAGCTGCATCCCCAGGCACACCCCGAGGACCGGCACCTTCTCCTCGAGCACCCGGCGGTGCAGGAGGTCCAGGAACCCGGATCGCTCGAGCTGCGTCATCCCGGTGTCGAACGCGCCGACCCCCGGGAGGATGAGCTTCGTGGCGGCCTGGATGTCGTCCCGGGACGACGAGACCCGCGCGGACGCGCCGATCTTCTTCAACATGTTGAGGATCGAGCCCACGTTACCCAGGCCTGCGTCGAGGATCACGATCATGGCGCACCACCCCCGGCGCGCTCACCGTGCAGGAGCGCCTGGAGGGGATCGCGGGCCACGATGGGCGTGTACTCGCCGACCTTCATCCGCGCAACTCTTAGTACATCTCGCGGGAGGGGAGAAGTCAGGAGGCCGCGCGCATCCGCGCCAGGTGTATGATCTTGCTTGCGACTCGGGCGGCCCCGCCCCCGTCGACGAGCGCCCTTCCCCGGGTCGACAGCGCGCGCCGGAGCGCAGGATCCGCGACCAGAGCGCCCAGGCCGGCGGCGATCTTGGGGGCGTCGACCTCCGTGTGCCAGCCGAGGGGGACCGCGGTGCCGAGGGTAGCGGCCGCCTGGAGGACGGGTCTCTGGTTGTCGGCGACGGCGACCAAGAGCGCGGGGATCCCGACGCACGCGAGCTCGAGCGCGGCCGTACCCGCGGCGGCGATCGCGACGTCGTGAGCAGCGAGGAGCGACGCCATGTCGTCGACGTCGTCGAGCACGCGTGTCGGGGCCACGGCGGCGCGCGCCGCGGCGGCGCGACGGATCGTGTCGCCGTGGCCCGCGAGCGGGCCCACGACGACCGTGCACGGCCACGGTGGGAGGTGCTCCAGCGCGGCGAAGGCCTTCAGGGTCTCACCGGTCGGATCCGCCCCGCCCATCGACACGAGGAGGCGCGGTGGATCCGCGGCGTCACCCCGCTCGATCCCGTGCGCCGTGACGAAGCGCGGATCGAGGAGAGACCACCGCGGTCCGACGAGGCAGAGGCCCGCGCCGGGGTAGTCCATCCCGTCGGCGTAGAGGTTACCGTTCACGACGACGTCGGCGTCGGCGCCCCCCGCGTCATCGATCTGGACCGTCGGTGTACCGCCCTGCGCCAGACATTGCATGTATCCTGCATCGAACGCGTACCCATCGACCACGACGGCTGCGCCATGCTTCGCCTCCTGCACGGTGAGCGCGACGTCCGCGGCGGAGCCCGGAGCCTCCTCCAGCCGGACCACCGCCGCGCCCACGGCCTCGATGCGGCGAATGATGGCGCTCGAGGGTGCGGCCGTGAGCACGCGGACCTCCGCGCCGTGATCCACCAGCCGGCGCGCGAGGCAGAGCGAGCGGACCAGGTGCCCGAGCCCGATGGTCGCGCTCGCGTCCACGCGGAAGAGCACCCTCACGGGTACACCTCCAGCCGCCGCTCGCAGCAGACGAAGCGTCCGCGTGCCTCCGTCCGCTCCACGAACGCCGCATACCCGGCGACCCTGAAAGCGTGGAGGCTCGCCGCGTTCTCCGCGCGGATGCGGGCGATGACGCGCGTGGCACCGAGGGCTCGCGCCGCGACGGCGGCGCGGGCGAGGATCGCGTGGGACCAGCCCTTGCCGCGCATCGCGGGCGCCACCGAGAGGCCGACCTCGAGGGTCCCCGGCTGAGCGGGCACGCGATCGAGCCGCATGAGGCCGACCGGCTCACCCGTCGGCGCGAGGGCGATCTCGAGCGTCCGCTGGCCCTCGGCGAGAGAGCGCGCGAGCCACGCCTCGTGCGCCATGGGCTCGAGTGGCCCTGTCTCGGAGCTCATGCGCCGGGTGACCGGATCGCTGCGCCACGCGAACAGGAGGCCGGCGTCGGCCTGCGTCGCAGGGCGCGTGGTGAGCGGGGGCGGGTCGGCGAGGGGCCCGACGAGATCCCAGGTGACCGGCGTGCCGAGCGGCGCGCTCCGCCGCGCGCGGCGGCCGAGGATCTCGAAGAGTCGCTCGGGGCCGAGCCCGTCCGAGGGGCGGACGCTCCGCACGTGGTCGCACGTGATGATCTCGCCCTCGACGAGATCGCGCGCCACGAACAGCGAGCGCCGGAACGCGAGGCTCGCCTGCTCGTCCGGGCCCGGCCCGAACGTGGCGACGCCGAGCGCCCGCTCCGTCGTACGCACGCGCTCCACCATGCGCCGGAAGGCCTCCGGCTCGAGCGAGAAGAACGCGTCGGGGCCGCCGAGCGCGCGATCGAGGATGAAGTGCTTCTCGATCACCTTCGCGCCGAGCGCGACCGCGGCGAGGGCGACCGCCTCGTCCTCGGAGTGGTCGCTCAGTCCTGCGACGACGCCGAGGTCGCCGAGCGCCCGGATGCCCGCGAGGTTCATGGTCTCCGGCCTCGCCGGGTAGCTCGACACGCACTTCAGCAAGCAGATGTCGGCGTTGCCGGCCTGGCGGCACGTCTCCACCGCCCGCCGGATCTCCTCCAGCGAGGCCATGCCCGTGGAGAGGATCATCGGCTTGCCGCGCCGCGCGACGTGCTCCACGAGCGGGAGGTCGACGAGCTCGAAGCTCGCGATCTTGTAGGCCGCGACGCCGAGCGCGTCGAGCATCTCGGCGGCCGTCGGATCGAACGGCGTCGAAAAGAAGAGGAGCCCGAGGGACTCGGCGCACGCCTTCAGCTCGGCGTGCCACGCCCACGGCGTCATGGCCTCGGCGTAGAGATCGTGGAGGGTCCTCCCGGCCCAGGCGTTGCGTGTGCGGACGACGAACGGGCCCGACTTCACGTCGAGCGTCAACGTGTCGGGGGTGTAGGTCTGGAGCTTGATGGCGTCGGCGCCCGCCGCCCGGGCCGCCTCGACGGTGCGCAGCGCGACGTCGAGCCGCCCGGCGTGGTTCGCCGAGAGCTCGGCGACCACGAGGACGGGCTCACCCTCGCCTACGCCCCTGCCGGCGATCTCGAAGCGCGCGCACCGCGTCATGGCGGCTCATGATGCGAGCGTCGTGCCGACGACGTCCACGACGCGTGCGACGTCGAAGTCCGTCATGGCGGGGAACATCGGGAGGCTGAGGCAACCGGCGTAGTAGGCGTCGGCCCCGCGGAACTCGCCGCCCCCGTGGCCTGCCCGCACGAAGTCGGGCTGCCGGTGGACGGGAAAGTAGTGCACCTGCGCATAGATCTGCGCGTCGCGCAGGGCGAGGTAGAGCCGCAGGCGGCGCGACGACGCCGCCTCGTCGGTCGCCCCCGTCACCCGGATGACGTAGAGGTGGTACGACGACGCGACGCCAGCCCGCACCTTGAGCGGGGTGACCTGGCCGGACAGCGGCGCCCGGGAGAAGGCGGCGTCGTAGAGGGCGGCGATCTCCCGCCGGCGCTCGACGAAGCGCGGGAGCTTCGCGAGCTGGCTCGCTCCGAGCGCCGACTGGAAGTCCGTCAACCGGTAGTTGTACCCCAGCGTGCGCTGCTCCGCGTGCCACGGCCCCTCGTCGGGCCTCTCGAGGCGCGCCGCGTCCCGGACCATGCCGTGCGCGCGCAGATCGACGAGCTCCTGGTACAACGCGTCGTCGTTCGTGGTGATCGCGCCCCCCTCGCCGGTCGTGATGTGCTTCACGGGGTGGAAGCTGAGGATGGCCATGTGGGTGTGGGCGCAGGACGCCGCGCGGAACGTCTCCCTGTCCACCTCGTACGTCGCGCCGAGCGCGTGGGCGGCGTCCTCGATCACGACGGCTCCGACGCCATCGGCGACCTGACGGACCTTCGGCAGGTTCGCCACCCCTCCTGCGAAATCGACGGGAATGATGACCTTCGGCTTCTTCCCCTCGCGCGAGAGATCCGCGACCTTCGCCTCGAGGTCGGCGTTCGAGAGGAGGCCCGTCTCCGGGTTGATGTCGACGAGGACCGGCCGACCCTGCGCGTACCGGACGGCGTTGGCCGACGCCACGAACGTGATCGTGGACGTCATCCCCACGTCGCCGGTCCGCACTCCGGCGGCGAGGCAGGCGAGGTGGAGCGCGGCCGTCCCGCTCGAGACGGCGACGGCGTGTTTCGCCCCCGTGGCCTCCGCGAGGCCCTCCTCGAAGCGCCGCACCGCGGGCCCCTGCGTGATCCATTCGCCGCGTAGCGCGTCGACCAGCGCCTGCACGTCGTCGTCGTCGATGCTCTGGTGGCCGTACGGGAGGACCGGCCGCTTCGTCATCGCCTCGCGCTCGTCAGCCATCGGGCGCGAGTTTGGTGGGGTTCGCCCGAAAAGTAAAGCTCACGGGCAGGCCTTCAGGCCCGTGATCCAGTCCTCGAGGAGCTTCGTCCCGAGGGTGTCGACGACCCTCGAGCCGTAGGGCGGCATGCGGTGGAGATCGGTCGCACGCGACCGCGTCAAGAGAATGGAGAGCCCGGGGTTGCCGGGGACCAGGAGCTTCGCGCCCGCCTTGCCGAGATCACCCGCGACCGGATCGACGTTGCACACCGCCATGCTCTTGACGCCCGCCGGGTACGAGAAGTTGGCGGTGCCGCGACCTCCCCCGCCCGGGCGGTGGCAGAAGGAGCAGTTCGTGTGGAGGTGGACGCGCGCGCGTGTCTCGGTGGACGCGGTGCCGAGGGGATCGACGTAAGGCGCGGGCTTCGAGGGCTTCGCCGCGAACAGGCCGATGTGGTCGAAGGTCGCGATCTGGTTCGAGAGCCGATTGGTTGCAGTATACACATGCTCGCGATCGAGCTGCGCCAGCTCGAGGCCCAGCGTCCTCCCTGCCGCGGCCGTGTGGCAGCCCAGGCACTGACCCTCCGTCGGGAAGATCCACGTGGCGGCGCCGACCTTCCGGGCCTTGCCACCCACGACCCGCGAAGCGGCCGTCTCCGCGTCGTTCCACTCGTACGTGTAGCCGGCCCAGCCGCCGTCGTCGTGGCGCACGAGGTAGCGCGTCTCGATGCGCTTGCCCCCGAGCGAGAACTCCTTGAGGACGACCGAGCCGATCGGCAGGTCGAGGTCCCCGCTGGCGACCTCGGCGATCCTCGCCCCGTCGGGGAGCGCGAGACCGCGCCGCTTCTCGGCGCCGTCGGACCAGAAGGGGGCGTTGATCGTGTACGGGAGGACGCCGCTCGCGAAGACCCGTGGATCCTTCGGCTCGACGCACCCGGTGTCCGATAGCGTCGCCGGGAAGGAGGAGGGCGGAGGGGGCGGCCCCGCCGGGACGATCGACAGCAGCTTGCCCTCGCCCGTCCAGAAGTGAAGCTCACCGGCGAGATCCTCGCCCAGGACGGGGATGTACGGCCCGAGGAGCTGGCCGAGCACCTTGACGGCGACCGCGCCGAGCGCGTCCGTGGAGAGCGCGCGCACGCGCCCGCTCACGTAGTCGGCGAAGACGTAGCTCCCGAACAGGCCGGGCAGCTTCTTCCCGCGGTACACGAACCCTCCGACGACGGCCGTGTCGAGATCGGCGTGCGGGTACTCCCAGACCGGATCGATCAGATCCGGCCGCGCGCACCCGGTCGGCGGATCGAAGCAGTGGGCGCCCTCGCGGAGGGGCCAGCCGTAGTTGCCGCCCGCCTCGATCCGCCCCACCTCCTCCCAGCCGACCTCTCCCACGTCGCCGGCCCAGAGGTCGCCGGTCTGCGCGTCGAAGCTGAACTGCCACGGGTTGCGGAGACCCCACGCGAAGATCTCCCGCCGGTTGGGGCCCCCACCCGCGAACGGGTTCGACGGCGGGATCCCGGCGGGCCCCGTCGCGCCGACGGCGACGCGCAGGATCTTGCCATTGAGCACGGTGAGATCCTGCGCGCGCGGAGGATCGTTGCCCTCGCCGAGCCCGAGGTAGAGGTACCCGTCCGGGCCGAACACGATCTTTCCGCCCGCGTGGGCCGGGCCCGGCTGCACCCAGGTCATGACGACGCCGTCGAAGACGAACGTCGCGCCACCGTCATGGGTCTTGAAACGCTCGAGGTTGCCCTGGAGATCGCCCGTGGGGAGCTTGCTCGTGTACGAGAGGTAGACCTTGCGCGTGGTGGCGTAGGCCGGGTCGAACGCCATCCCGAGGAGCCCGAGCTCGCCGCCGACTCCGTTGTAGAATGCACCGACCGTCGCGGCGAGGTGAAGCGTGGAGGCGGTGGGAACGTTGTCCCACCAATAGACCCTGCCGGTCTGGGTGGTGGCGTAGAAGCGCGAGGGATCGCCGGGGGCCTGGTGCAGCGACGTCGGGAGCGCGACGACCGGCAGCGACGGGAACGGCGGTGTGAAGGCGACGGTGGTGTCGTTCACGGGGCGCTTCGGCGCGACGCACGCCGGGTTCCTGGGGCGCGCGTCGAGGCCGAAAGGAGCGCGAAATGGGCCCGCGTCGGCGCCGGAATCGACGGGGGCGGGCGGCGGCGCCCCGGCGTCACCGCCCGCCGCGGCGTCGGGAGGGGCGGCGTCGGGCCGGGAGACGGCCGTGTCGTCGCCGCTGCAAGCGACGAACGCGAAGAGCGCGGCATGGACGGGAACGAGGGACACACGCCACGTGCCACGCGAGGCCATGGGATGGAGCCTAGCGCCAATGCCGTTCGGATAAGGCATTCGTTCGAGCGAGGGTGCCCCCACCCTTCGCGCTTCGCGCGCGAAGAGGCTCCGTGGAGGCGGTGGGGCGAGCCCGCGCAGACCTCACCCCCTGTCCCCCTCTCCCTGAAGGGAGAGGGGGCAGGTGAACGGGAGAATCGCCTCTCGCAGGGTCTCCCG
>SXGT01191383.1_pt1 | contig 14497 bp, 14 predicted proteins | sample 3176221 | NCBI WGS metagenome assembly SXGT01 (sample SAMN11356862, study PRJNA531348) | freshwater metagenome | isolation source: freshwater sample F1-120 | place: China: Fuxian Lake, Yuxi | collected 2017-12-25
CCGGCAGCCGGACCAACCGTGCACTGGACTCGCGGTGAAGGCCGTGATGGCCAGGCCGACCCGTGGCAGGCCGGTTTTCGAATGGTCATGCGCCGGCCGTGGCTCTCCGACGCACCTCGCTTGGCGAGGGGCTAGCTGTCCGAGGACAAAGTCATCCATGACCTTTGTCCACTGGATCGACCGGTGGAAACGCCGAGGGTTTCCACGGTCGATGATCCTCGCATTCTGCTCGGGCAGACTTGTTCCACAGTCTGCTAGGCCAGCCAGCCCAGCAGCGACACCGCCACGAGCACGGCGCCGAGGATGCCGCCGAGCCAGCCGACCCATTGGATCGTTGCCCGGACGATCGCCGTCGGGTTCTCGTGGTGAGTCGCCGCGAACACGATCGACGCCATGAGGATCAGCGGAATGCCGAACGCGATGCCGGGCACGCGGTCGCCCAGCATGGCGACGACCGGGCAGGTCAGCGACCAGGGCGAGGGATCGATCATGAGCGGCTCTTTTCGTCTTCTTCGGCCGAAAACCGCATCGGTCCCGACCAGGCGTCGTAGATCACCAGCAGGTTGAGCATCCCCGAAAGCATGGTGTAGAGGGTGCCGATGTCGAAGAACCGGCCGAGCCGTTGGTGCCAGAGCGAGAGCTGGTCGGCTGGTCGGCGATCGAGAACGCCGCCCCGGGGCAGGGGCCGGAACTGCTGCCAGGGGGGCAGCGGTTGGAAGTCTTCCGCGTCGAGGTCGGGGTCGTTGCCGGCGAGCCGCTGGGCGTACGCCGGCGTGACCGCCTGCCCGCGGGAGAGTGGCGGGGCCATGAAGCTGCTGGCGAAGAGAGGCTCCCGGGCCGAGCCCCCCAGCCGCCACGATTGGATCATGGCGGGAATGGCGGCCGAGCCGATGCCGGCCTGGCAGAGGAAGGCCCATCGCTTCTCGTCCGGTTTCCACGACGCGTAGACCACCTTGCCACCACCCAGCCACATGCCCGAAAGGAACGCGGTGAGGATGGTCACCATGAAGACGAGGCCTTTGAGCCTGCGGCCCTGGTAGATCTGGCCGAGACCGGGAACGAGCCAGGAGAGCAGGGCGGCGAACGCCGGGTGCCCGAGGTCGATCGCCGAACCATCATCGGGCGAGACCGCGATGAACCGCCGCGGGGGGGTGGAGTCCTGTCTTTCCAACGGTCGCACTGCTCCTCGAGGGGTTTCGGCCACAAGTTTATTCGAAGCCGCGCGGTGCAGGAATGACCGGGCCGGACCAGCGGCGTTTTTCAGCCGCCGCCGCACCCTGCTACCATCTCCCCTTGCCCAAAGCGTCGCGGCGGCGGGCCCGGACGACGTCGATGGAGGCTTGAGACGCATGCGGCGCAGGGATTGGATGGTCATGATGCTCGTGGCAGCGGCGGGCTGCTCGGGTGCGAAGAAGTCGCGGGCAAAATCGGCGAAGACGTCGAAATCCTCCCGCAAGCCGGGGAAACAGTCCAAGGGTCCGACAACGATGGGGGGGCTGCTGCTCGACGCCTACATCGAGGATCTGAGAAGCCCCGCCCCCGACAAGCGGATCAACGCGGCCCGCGAACTCGCCAACATGGGGGCGACTGCGAAGAAGGCGGTGCCGTCGCTCGAGAAGATGGCGGCCGACAAGAACGGCAAGGTGAGCGCCGCCGCGAAGCAGGCCCTGGTCGCGATCCGCAAGTAGATCTCACCCCGCCCCTGAATCCGCGTGGCGCCCCGGAGGGATCCGCGCGGCGTGCCGGAGGGCGTGGACAACGTCCTCCATGGGGTTTGTCCACTTGATCGATTCGTGGAAACGCCCAGGGCTCCGCGGTCGCCAGGCTGCTATCCCCAGAGTTGGCGAACGGCTTTGATCTGGCCGCGGGCGTGCGGCCTTCCCGGCGAGTCGTGTGAATCGTCCGCGGCATCGGTCTCGGCGGGGAGAAGTTCCCGCCAGACGCGTTCGACCGTCGCGGCATCGACGCGGTCGAGCGACTCGCCGGCGGCTGCGATGGCGGAGAGCCGGGCGAGCCGACAGACCATGCGGGGCACCCCCCCGGAAAACCGTGCGAGCGTGGTCACCGCGGCGTCCGAGAAGGCGTCGGCGTCGGCCGAACCGCGGTGGAGTGTCGCTGCCACGTAGGCCACGACGTCGTCGGCGCTCCAGAACGGCAGGTCGATACGAACCGCGGCACGGAGCCGGAGGGCATCGGGCACCCGTGGCAGCCCCGCCGGAGTCGCCATCCCCACGATCACCGTCGAGGCGAAGCGTGGTTCACCCGCGGCCGCCAGGCGGGCGATGCCGACGAGTGCGTCGTCGGGAGCATGATCGACGTCGTCGAAGACGAGGACGGTGGGCCGCTCCATCAGGGTGTTTTCGCGGAGCCGGTTTTCGAGCGCGAGCCAGGGACGGGTCGCCTCGGCGCGGCTGGCCGGATCGAGGGGCAGCCGCGCGAGCAGGAGATCGAGCCATTCGCCCGGCGGCAGGCCGTGCAGCGAGAGCACGGCCACCTCTGCCCCGAGGCCCCCGAGTCGCCGGGCCGCCATGGCCGCCAGATGGCTCTTGCCCAGGCCGGATGCGGCCACCACCAGCCCGCACCGTTGCCGCTCGGTGAGCAGCCATTCGAGCCGGGCCAAGGCCTCGTCCTGTGCGGGCCCCGCATGGAAGCTGGCGGGATCGAGCCCGCCGTCGAAGGCGGCTGCTGCGAGATGGAGTCGATCGCGTGACATGGCCGGAGTGTAGCGAGGATGTGTCGGCGGGTCAGGAGCGACTTGGCCGCTGTTTCCGGTCTGTTCGCGATCCGTCTCCCCCGTCGCCTCCGCTTCCGACGGCGTGGGCCAGCGGTGTGACAGCCCACGGATCGCCACGCCACTCTGGCCGGGGTACTCTTCTCGTGCCGCCCGCCCAGACCTCTTTTGATTCACGAACAACGGGATCGACCCCGTGTTCCGCATGGATCAGTGCCGATGAGCGACCGATTTTTTTTGCTGTCGCCGCCTCACGCGGGCCGTGCCCTGCTCGAGGGCGACGAGGCGCGGCATCTCGTCCGCGTGCTGCGGGGGAAGGTTGGCGACCTGGTCCGCGTGTTCGACGGCAGCGGTGTCGAGTGGCCCGCGCGGGTGATGACGATCGGCCGCGACGAGGTGACGCTCGAACTGGGCGAACCGCTGGTGGCCGCCGTCGCGATCACCCCGCCACTCACGCTCGCCGTCGCGCTGCCCAAGGGAGACCGGCAGAAGTGGCTCGTCGAAAAACTCACCGAACTCGGCGTCGCCCGGCTCGTGCCGCTGGTCACCCTGCGGGGCGTGGCCGAGGCGACGCCGGCGGCGGCGCACCGGCTCCGCCGCGGGGTGCTCGAGGCCTGCAAGCAGTCGGGACGCAACACGCTCATGGAAATCGGTGAACCGCAGACCATCGCCGAGATCCTCCGGGAGCGGCCGGCCGCCGCCTCGATGCTCGTCGCCGATCCGGGAGCCCCGCCGCTCGCCGCCTCCTCGCCGGCCACAGCGGGCCGCACGGTACTCGGCTTCGTGGGGCCGGAGGGCGGCTTCACGGCCGACGAACTCGCCCTTCTCGCTGCCGCGGGCGTTGAGCGGATCGGCCTCGGGCCCCACATCCTCCGCGTCGAGACGGCCGCGATCGCACTGGCCGCCCGGCTGGCGTGAGGTTCAATCGCAGCGGGAGGGCATCGAGACGGCATCCTTCGACGACGAAGGCGAGGGGGTCGGCGAACGCTCGAGGAGCCTTGGGCGTCCTCGCCCCGGCGACGAGACTCCTGTCGCCCCCGAGCCGGTGATTGAACGCTGGCGACACGTGCACGCCGGCTCACTCGCGGCGGGATCGCTGGGGGATGTCGAGCACGAACTCGAGCGGGTGCCCGAGCGGCTCACGGAACGCCGCCGACGGCCGCCGGCACGAGATCGGTGGTGGTGCCATCGGGCCCGATCACGGCCAGCGTCGCGCCATCGAGCGTCGCCAGCTTGCCGGCGATCTTGAAATCGCGGTGGTCATTGCCGTGGTTGCCGAGCACGAGATCGACGTGGGCCACGTCGCCCGGGCGGACCAGGGCACAGGACACCTGCACCCAGGTGTCGTGGGCGCGGGCCGAGCCCGTCGACAGCAGGGTCAGCACGGTGGCGAGCAGAACAGAGAGACGCGTCATCGGGCGATCATTCATGAACCATGACTCCGGGGCATCGAGAGAAAAAGCGTCAGAACTCGGCCTGCACCGACTCGCCGCCGGCGATGCTGTGCAGCCCGCGGTGGAGGCTCGTATCGGTGTCGGCGGTGAGCGGGGCGACGTGGCCGTCGGCGAAGAGCACGTGGGCCCCGCCGCGATGCCAGCTTCGTGGCCCGAAGAACCCCGACCAGTGGACGACGTAGTCGGGGATCGGGCTGTTGGGACTCAGGAAGCCGTTGGTCAGGCTGTTGCCCTGCGTGGTCGCGGCCCATGACGCGCCCCGAGCCCTCATTCCGGTGCTGGCTGCACCCCGCCAGTTGTAGGCCGCCGCCGTCCGGGTGGCCCATGCGGCAAGGAGGCTGTCGATTTCGGCGGTCGTCGGCGCCGACGCATTGGCCTTGAGGGAAACATCGCTGGAGTTGAAGTCGTTCGAGCCGTTGAACGTGTATTGGAACGGAGTCGGTGGCCGGGAGCCCGCCGGGAAGTCGGAGTCGCCGCCGACGCTCCGCACCGTCTCGCTGGCGATGACCGTCTTCGATGCGCCGTCGGTGATCTGCGCCATCCGCACGCGGGAGTTTTCGTAGACGATGCCGTCGGTCGGCCGCGCAAAGTTCCAGAAGAAGCTCCCCCGTCCGTTCGCCGTGCCGCTGCCGACGCTGACCATGTAGCTGTTGCCGCCGTAGCGGAAACCGTTGCAGAGGGTGACCGCCGGCGCCGGATCGCTCGGGCACAAGAGCATCGGGATCGGGGTCGCAAACAGCGGGGCGAAGGCCGGCGCGGGCTGCTGATTGCCGAACGAGCCGGTGAAGGCCGCTTGCTTGAAGTCGAATCCGGCGGCCAGCGTCGTCTCTTCGACATAGGGCAGCAGGCGGGCATGCAGCGACCAGCCGCCCGTCGCGGTGCCGCTGGGGCTGCCGCTCCCGCGGGCATCGGTCGGGGGAAAGGCCCGCTTGCCGCTCTCGTAGACGAGCATCGCGAGGCCGAACTGGCGGAGGTTGCTCGCGCACGTGATGTGCCGGGCCGCCTCGCGGGCGGACTGCACCGCCGGCAGGAGCAGGCCGATCAGCACACCGATGATGGCGATGACGACGAGCAGTTCCACGAGTGTGAAACCATGGGGGGGCGGAGGGTCGCTGCGGCAATGCGCCGCAGTCCCCGAAGCGGGTACCGGCATGCAGGGGCTCCCGAACATGGCGTCGCCCGTCGGTCGCTGACGCGCACGCTGCGCGCAGACTCGACCGACAGGGTGGGCGTGCCGCACCCATGCACGGTGCGGCCGCCGCGGGCGGCTGGAGGTGATCGCCAGCTCAGCCCGCCCTGGGGGGCGGCGCGTCGGGAGAACGGGAGAGGGCTTCGAGCGGGTCGTCGGTGATCGTGATCGTCGCTATGGCGACGCCGCTGGTGACCCACGCCACGAGCGGCGGTGGCAGCGACACGCATCCCGAAGACCACTCGTCGGCGACGCCGCCGCAGGCCAGCATCGCGCGGAGCACGAGGCCGCGAAGGCCGGCACCGTGAGGCATGCCGGGGATTTCTTCCGGCGGTTCGTCGTCGGACCCGCCGCCGCAGCACGACGACGCGGCCGCCGCCTCACAGCAGGTTGGCGGAGCCGCACGGCAGCACGAGTCGGCCGCCTTCGCGGGGCGGGCTGCGGCGCGGCGGGCCAGGCTGGCGAGCGTCGCGGGGGCGACGTCGTGGGCCCTGGCCCAGGCCAGCGTCTCGGCGGGCGAGTTGCAGCAACAGTCGTTGAAACACTGCTCGGCCGACGCGCAGCCGCAGGCCTTGTCCATGCAGGGAAACGGAGTCGAGCGATCCTTGACGGCCAGCCGCGCCGCGGCCGCGGGGTTTGTCCGACCGGCGACGATCGCGGCCGTCGGGCCACCGATCGGCAGCGGCAACCCCGAGGCGACGAGCAAGGAGACGGCGAGACACGTCCAGGTGGTGAACCGTGTTGTCCATGTGCCGCGGTGCATGACACCGCGAGCCTAGTCACCCAAGACCGATGATCCAAGCGGGCCGCCCATCAGCGGGGACTTGGCGATCAGAGTGCCCCGAGCGAGGCGACCGCGGTGGCGAGTTCCGCCCGGGCAGACCGCTCGTCAACCGGCTCGAGGCCGATCCAGCCCCGGTATCCGCACTCCTCGAGGGTGGCGAGCGCGGCGGCGACGTCAACCTGCCCCGTACCCAGGATCACCGCGCGGCCGCGGCCCGCGAAGGCGCCCGCGACGGCGTCGGTCGCATGCACGGCGGCGACATGGTCCGCGAGGGCCGCGATCGCCGCGGCCGGATCGTGGCCGTGGACGACGAGCGAACCGGTCACGATGTCGCACGTCAGTGAGCCGGCGGGGAGCGCCGCGACGAGTCGGGCAAGATCGGCCGGCGCGGCCCGGCCCGCCTCGGCGCAGAGCGTCGCGCCGACGTGCTCTCCGAAGTGGCCGATGTCGGTCAGCACTTCGACCAGCAGATTCCAATGCGGTCCCGCCGCCTCGGCGGGAATGTCGCCCACGTGGTTGAGGACGATGCCGGCGCCGAGATCGTGCGCCAGCTTCAGGGCGGCCTTGGTCGCGGCGATCCGGCCCTCGAGTCGCTCGCTGTCGCCATAGCCGCCCCGCGTCCGGAACGAGACCGCCGATATGGCCATGCCTTCGTCGCCGAGCCACTTGCGGATCTGGCGAAGGCCGGTCTGCGTGACCTGTTCCGGATCGAGTCCGCTGCGGGCGTCGAGTTCGACGCCGGAGACACCCAGATCGCGGGCCAGCCGCAGGGCCCGGCGGAGATCCGTCGAGAGCGCGGCAGCGGGCACGGAGAGTCGGGATGTGTCCATGGAGTGCCGGGGAAGAAGGCGTGTGGTTCCGGGGATCGCGGCTGCCGGGGATCGCGGCTGCCAGGACACCATAGTATCTTCTCGGCATGCCAGCGCTCGCCGCCGTGACCGCCGCCCTCGAGCACCTCGCGCCCCTGCGGCTCGCCGCCGACTGGGATGCCGTCGGTCTGCTCGTCGCCCCGCATCGGGATTCGATCGACCGGGTGATGACCTGCCTCACACTCACCCCGGAGGTGGTGGCCGAGGCCGTGCGGGAGCGGGCCGATCTGGTGGTGTCGCACCATCCGCTGCCCTTCAGGCCCGTGACGCGGATCACGACGGCAACCCATGCGGGCCGCACGCTGCTCGATCTCATCCGTGCCGGGACGGGCATTTGGAGCAGCCATACCGCCTGGGATTCCGCGGCCGGTGGCATCAACGACCAACTCGCGCAGCTCCTCGAACTCGGCAATGTGTCGCCGATCGGCCCCGATGCGCATCTTCCGCAGGTTGGCTTCGGCCGCTCGGGCACCACTGACGGGAACTGCACGGTGGCCCAGGTGGCGGCGCGGGCCGGCAGGGCGCTCGGGGTGTCGCGGGTGCAGATCGCCGGTGAGGCCGCTCGCCCGGCCGGCCGCGTGGGAATCGTCTGCGGGTCCGGAGGCGACTGCCTCGAGGAGGTTCTCCGGGCGGGCTGTCACACGCTCGTCACCGGCGAGATCAAACTCCATCAGGCGATCGACGCCCAGACCGCCGGCCTGGCGGTCGTGGCCGTCGGGCACCACGCCAGCGAACGATTTTCCATGGAGGTGCTCGCCGGCCGGCTCGGCGCGGCCGTGCCGGGATTGTCGTGCTGGGCCAGCCGCGACGAGCGGGATCCCCTGGGATGGTTGTAGGGGCGTCCACCGGCGCGTTGCTCCGGCGATTTCGTGCGCTACACTTGGGGGTGTCGTCGTTTCGCCGATCGGGCCCTTTGAAGGGGGTGGCATGCCCCGGTTTCTCACTGCTTTGCCGGTCTACAACGAGGCCGCCCACGTCGAGGGCGTTCTCGACGAGGTGCTGCGGTTCGCCGCCGACGTCCTCGTGGTGGACGACGGCTCCAATGACGGCACCTCGGAACTGCTCGCGGAGCGAGTCGCCCGCCGCGGCGACGTGAGCGTGGTCCGGCATGCCCTCAACGCGGGCTACGGTGCCGCCTTGGCCACGGCCTTCCGCCACACCCTCGCCGGCCCCTGGGACGGGCTGGTGACGATCGACTGCGATGGCCAGCACCAGCCGCGGCTGATTCCCGACTTCATCGCCGCCGCGGGCGATGCGACGGCGCCGGCCGACATCGTCAGCGGCAGCCGCTACCTGCAGAAGTTCGCCGGTGACAGTGCGGCTCCGGAGGCCCGTCGAAAAATCAACGCCGAGATCACCGCCGAGATCAACGAACGGCTGGGACTCGACCTGACCGACGCCTTCTGCGGTTTCAAGGCCTACACACGGCACGCCCTCGAGCAGCTCCATGTCACCGAGACCGGCTATGCGATGCCGCTGGAGGTCTGGGTGCAGGCCGCCGCCGCGGGGCTCGCCGTCGTCGAGCTTCCGGTTCCGCTGATCTACCTCGATCTGGCGCGGAGTTTCGGAGGTGCTCTGGACGTTGCGGCGACCCGTCTGGCCTACTATCGTCGCGTGCTCGATCGGGCCGAAGCGACGGTCGCAGCGGCTGCCGGGGGCCGCGACGCTTCGACCTGAGGCTTTTCGTCCGCCGGCGAGAACGTCGTCCGTCCCTGGGCCCCGTTGTCGGCAATGCCTCCGTCGCGTCGAACCTATTCACCGCCCGAACCGTCCGGCGGTCGCCTGATCGATCCGCCCGTGGCCCCGCGGCCCGGCAGCGGCTCGATCGAGGCCCTCGTCGACAACAACCGGCTTCTGCGGGCCGCCCTCGATGCGCGGATCGGCGACATGCGGCTCTGGGAGCTCGTGGCTGCGACCCGGCGCGAGGTGCTGACGGTGGCGGCCGAATACACGGGCCACTACCGCGACGTCACCCGGCCTTCCGACGTCGCCGACTGGATCGCCAGGCCGATCATCATGGGGGGCCATCAGCCCGAACTCTTCCATCCCGGGGTCTGGCTCAAGAACTCGGCGCTCGACGCCTATGCCCGGCAGGTCGGCGGGACGGCGCTGAATCTCGTCGTCGACACCGACCGCTGCGGTCGCACGAGCGTGCCGGTGCCGCTCGGCGGTCCGCGGGGGGCGCACGTCGAGGATGTGCCCTTCGACACCTTCAGCGGCGAGATGGCCTGGGAGGAGCGGCCGGTCATCGATGCCGACTGCTTCGCTTCCTTCGGGCAGCGGGCGAGCGACCTGCTCGAGCCGCTCGTGCCCAAGCCGATCCTGCGACGCTGGTGGCCGCTGGCCGTCGAACGTGCGCGGGCAAGCCACCGCATCGGCCTCGGGATCGCGCAGGCGCGGCACATGCTCGAGGAGCGGTTCGGGCTCGAGACATTGGAGCTGCCGGTCAGCGAGATGGTCCGGCTGCCGACGGTGATGGTCTTCATGGGCTGGCTGCTTGCCCACGCCCGTCAGCTGCACGATGCCTACAACGCGGCGCTGGCCACCTACCGGCTGGAACGGCGGGTCCGTGGTCGTGGCCGGCCGATGCCCGACCTTGCCGTGCGGCACGACGCCCACGGGGACTGGATCGAGGTGCCGTGGTGGATGTGGTCGCGGGACGATCCACGGCGGCGCAGGGTGTTCGCCAACACGGACACCCCCGGGGTGCTGGCCCTCTCCGACATGGACATGCTCCGCGTCGAACTGCCGATCGCGGCCGACCTGTCACCGTCGAAATGGGTCGATGCGCTGTCGCGGATGGAGGAGCATTCCATCCGGCTGCGGCCGCGGGCGATCGTCACCACGCTCGTCTCGCGGCTTCTCGTCGCCGACGTGTTCGTGCACGGGATCGGCGGGGCGGCCTACGACTCCATCACCGACGACATCGTCTGCCGGCTCGTCGGGTCGGCACCCCCCCGGCATGCCGTGGTCTCGGGCACGCTGCGACTGCCGATCGACGCGGCTTTTCCCGGATTCGAGGCGAGTGATCCCGCTGGCGAGTGGGCGGCGGTGAAGGCGACGCTTCGCGACATCGAGTTTCATCCGGAGCGGCATCTGATGCCGCAGGCCGCGCAACCCGAAGAGGTGCGGGAGCTGATCGCGGCAAAACTCCGTTGGATCGACACGCACCCCACGGTCACGCTCGCCAAGCGCCGCTGCCGGGAGATTCGCGCCATCAACGAGCGGCTCGCGGCCCGTCTCGATCTCGCCCGTCGCGACGTGGCCGCCCGGACGACGCAACTGTCGGATGCCGTGAAGGCCAGAAACGTGCTGAGGTCCCGCGACTATCCCTGGTGTTTTTTCGGGGAAAACGCGCTGAAAACATTCCTGCTACTGGAAAACGACCCAGACCCCGCATAGATTGTCCGCCAACGGACTGGTTTTGATTTGCTCCAGGGACAGGAGGCATCATGCATCGGGTGGGTCTTTTCCCGAGACGGCGTCCGACGGCGTTTCACGGCCGCTCGTCTACCCCGCGCCGAGGTTCTTCGGCCCGGCGTGCGGCACCGCGTTCGGCATCCCGCTCGACGGCCCGTTCGCGGCCGGCGGCAGCGGCCGGCGCCGTGACGACGCAGCCGAAAAAGAACAGAAGCCGACTCAACGTGCGGTCGGCCGACGCTCCGGCCCGTCCCGCCAAGCCGAAGTCTGCAGGCAGGGCCGCGGCGACTCCGGAGGTGAAGATCGCCGCCGGAACCGACCGTCGCGCCGCCACCAAGGCAGTCTCCAAGGATCGCGTCGAGCTGCCGGCGGGGATGGTGGAGACTCTGGAAATCCGCCCGGCGGGCACCGTCGTCAGTCGCCGTCCCCTCGAGCGGAGACCGGCGATCCAGCATCTCCCGCTGCATCCGGTCCTCCCGCTCAAACCCCCCGCTTGGATGCTCGAGGAGTGTCAGGTCGCACCGGCCCGGGCGGGCGATCAAAGCGAGATTCTCCAACTGCTTTCCGGCCTGCCAAAGCCCCCGTCGCGGGCCGAGTTTCATGCGGCCGTCGATCATCCGGAGCACGATTCCGCCAACCGTCTCGTCGCCCGCCTCGCGGGCCGCATCGTCGGCCATGTCGAAATCGTGCCCCGCGACCTGCTGGTGGGATCGGTGGCGGTGCGGGGGGCGGTTCTCGACCGCGTCGCCGTGCTGCCGGAGTGCCGTGGCGCCGGCCATGGGCAGCGGCTCGTCCGCGCGGCGGAAGACCGCATGCGGCAGTCGGGCGCGGTGGTCGCCTTCTCGCGGACCCGCATCGCGCCGTCGTTTCACGAACTCGGCTGGAGCGTGCTCGGCCGTGACTCGGCCACGCCCGGCCGACCGACCGACATCCTGGCAAGGCTCCTCGAAGGCGGGCAGCGGGCCGGCGAGACGGTGACGATGCGGCAGTGGCGGCATGTCGAGCTGCCGGCGCTCCTGCGGATCTACAAGCAGAATGCCTCGCGGTTTGTCGGTCCGCTGGACCGCAGTGAAAACTACTGTCGCTGGCTGGTGAGTCGCGGTGCGTTCGATTCGATCATCGTGGCCCTCGTCGGCCAGGATCGCTACGAGCTTCACGAGTCGAGCGCGCGGATCGTCGGCTATGCGATCCAGTCGGGCAACCGGGTGCTCGAGCTGATGGCCGATCCCGAGTTTGCGGGACTGGAGCGGGAGATCCTCGCCCGGGTCTGCGCCGAGGCCATCGAAAACGACCGCCAGGAGATCGTCTACGAGTCGAGCGTTTCAGACCCGCTTCACGAGGCGGTGGCCGGCGACGGCAGCCTCGTGCAGGGGGGCGACCGGATGCTCGTCGCCAAGGTGTTTCGGCCGCTCGACCTGATCACGGCGCTGTTGCCGGCGGTGGCGGCCCGGGTGGCGGAAGCCGACGTCCGCGAGACGCTCGAACTCGGGCTCGATGCTCCGTCGTTTCGCGGTTCGATCATCGTCGCCGAGGCCAAGGGTGCGGAGCGGCAGGCCACGGTGCATCCGGGCCGCGTCGGCCGCAGCTACCTGAAGCTTTCCGACGATGAAATCGGTCGGCTGCTCCTCGGGCAGTGCGATCCCGGCGAGGCGGCTGCCGCCGGGAGGCTCGAGGCCTCGACCCAGGTCGCGCAGAAACTCGCCGCCCAGCTCTTTCCGCGGATGCCCCTGTGGTGCCCGATGTGGGACGACCTGCCGGCGTAGAGCGCTTCGCGGCGGGCCCGGTGCCGGCAAGGGCCTTCGCCGCCCTGTCCCAGGTGTGCCGGCGGTTTCTCCGGCCTGCGTGGCCGGCCCGCGCGTCCGCGCAGAGGTTTCCGGAGGCGACTGCCTCAGCCGCCGCCCGCCAGCCAGGCGTCGGCCCAGGTGCGGACGTGCTCGACACCCTTGCGGTGGCAGAAGTCGCCGAGCGTCTCGTTCACCAGCCGCTCCGTCTTGAAGAAGGCGAGCACTGCCGTGATCTCGCGGGCCAGGTCCTCGAACGGCACGACGTCCTTGTAGTGCTCGTTGAGCCGGTCGCCCAGCAGGCGGCCGCCGAGGAAGATCGTGTACTTGCCGGCCGTCCGGCCCACGATGCCGATGTCGGAGTTGTAGGGGCGGGCGCAGGCGTTGGGGCAACCGGTCATTCGCAGCGTGAAGGCCTCGTGTGAGAGGCCGAGCTTGGCCACTTCGGGCTCGAGAGTGTCGATCAGGCCGGGCAACACCCGCTCGCTCTCGGCGACCGCGAGTCCGCAGGTCGGCAGGGCGACGCAGGCCATGCTCCAGCGGCGGATCGTGCTGATCTCCTCGGAGGTCTTCACGCCATGGGCATGGAGAATCTCCGCGATCCGCTCCCGATCGGTGATCGCCAGGTCGGTGAAGAGCAGGCTCTGATGGGCCGTGATCCGCACGCCGGGCCTCAGATCGCGGAGGATCCGTCGCAGGGCGTTCTTGAGCCTGAAGTGGCCGGTGTCATGGACGCGGCCGTTCTCGATGTTCAAACCGTAGAAATACTTCCCGTCTCCCTGCGGATGCCAGCCGATGTGGTCGTCGAAACCGTGGACATCCGCCGGATGGCAGGGGGCGAGCGGCTTGCCGAAATACTCCTCGACCTTCGCCCTGAAGGCGTCGAGGCCCATGGTGTGAATGGTGTACTTGAGCCGCGCGACCTTACGGTCGGAGCGGTTGCCGTAGTCACGCTGCACCTTGACGATCGCCTCCGCGATCCCGCAGACGTCCTCGGGCGGCACGAAGCCGAGCCGCTTGGCGAGCGCCGGAAAGGTCTTGGCGGCGCTCGGTGTCACGCCCATGCCGCCGCCGGCCAGGACGTTGTAGCCGAGGATTTTCCCGTGCTCGTGGATCGTGAGGAAGCCGAGGTCGTTGGCATAGACATCGACGCAGTTGTCTTCGGGCAGCGCGAACGCCGTCTTGAACTTCCGGGGAAGGTAGGTGCGGCCGTAGATCGGCTCGACGTCCTTCGATCCCGGGGCGATGTCCTTGTCGCCGGAGGTGCCGCCGGCGAGGGTCTTCTCGCCGGTGTCGGGATCGGTGAGCCAGATCTCATAGTAGGCGCGTGTTCGCGGGGCGAGGTGCCGGGCGAGGGTGTCAACCGTCGCCTGCATCTCGTCGCGGACCGGATCGCCGTGGATTGGCGCCGGGCAACACATGATGTTTCGCTCCACGTCGCCGCAGGCCGCCAGAGTGGTCATCTGGTTGACGTGGACCCGCTGCATGAACCCTCTGAGATCGCCTTTCACCACCCCGTGATGCTGGATGGCCTGACGGGTGGTGAGCCGGATCGTGCCGTTGCCCAGCTCGTCGCCCATGTCCATCGCCGACAGGAGTTGCTCGGCCGTGAGCTTTCCGCCGGGCACGCAGGTGCGGATCATGAAAGAGATCTCGCGCTGGCTCTTCGCGCCATCCCGTGCCTTGCGGGCCTCCCGGTCGTCCTGCTGGTAGGTGCCGTGATTCTTGAGCAGTTGCACGCTCGCCTTGCCAAAGCCGGGATTGGCGTCGGCGAGTTCCTGCGGGATGTCTCCCTTGAGGTAGTTGCTCGCGGTCTTCGCGACCTCCACGGCCGATGGTTTCGCCGCGGCGGCGGTCGGGGATGCGGAGTCGGTCGGGTCTGTGTCGGCCATGGTGCGTTCGGGGCTCGGAGAGGGCGGAATGTCGGGGGCTGCCGGCACGGGAAAGGATAGGCGATCGGGGGTTCGGGGGCGATATCGGCTCGCCCTTCCTGCGGTGCCCGGCCGGAGGCGACAGCGTCGCCTGCGGCCGGAGCGTGGACGGGCCATGGATGGCCGGTCACGCGTCAACTGGATCGCCGGACGCGATCACAGCCGGAGGCGACAGCGTCGCCTGCGGCCGGCGCGTGGACGGGCCATGGATGGCCGGTCACGCGTCAACTGGATCGCCGGACGCGATCACAGCCGGAGGCGACAGCGTCGCCTGCGGCCGGAGCGTGGACGGGCCATGGATGGCAGTTCACGCGTCAAAATAGAGACAAAACTCATAA
>SXGT01932053.1_pt1 | contig 14496 bp, 14 predicted proteins | sample 3176221 | NCBI WGS metagenome assembly SXGT01 (sample SAMN11356862, study PRJNA531348) | freshwater metagenome | isolation source: freshwater sample F1-120 | place: China: Fuxian Lake, Yuxi | collected 2017-12-25
GACGTCGACGGCATCTACACGACCGACCCGAACGTCGTCCGGTCGGCCCGGAAGATCCCGAAGATCGCGTACGAAGAGATGCTCGAGCTCGCGTCGCTGGGCGCCAAGGTGCTGCAGATTCGATCGGTCGAGTTCGGCATGAAATACGGCGTGCGGATCCATGTGCGCTCGAGCTTCGACGAGAGCGAGGGTTCCTGGGTGGTACCGGAGGACAGTTCGATGGAGCAGGTGGTCGTTCGTGCAGTGGCCTTCGATCGCAACGACGCGCGCATCTCGATCCTCGGGGTGCCCGATCAGCCCGGCGTTGCGGCGCGCGTGTTCGACTCGCTCGCGCAGGCCGAGATTGTGGTCGACATGATCATCCAGAACTCGTCGCAGGAGCGGACGCGCACCGACCTCACCTTCACGGTGCCCAAGGCCGATGCGGCTGAGGCCGTGCGGCTCATGCAGGTGGTGTCGCAAGAGCTCGGCGCGACCGAGGTCAAGGCCGACCAGAACATCACGAAGGTCTCGGTGGTCGGCGTCGGCATGCACAGCCACTCGGGCGTCGCGGCCAAGACCTTCCGCGTGCTGTCGCAGGCGGGGGTCAACATCCAGATGATCGCGACCTCGGAGATCAAGATCAGCGTCGTCATCGACGAGGCCTACACGGAGCTGGCGGTGCGCCTCCTCCACTCGGCGTTCGGGCTCGACAAGAGCTGATCGCGACGGGCTGCGCGCTGCGCGCTGCGTGGATCCCGATCATCGCGGGGAAGCTCAGGGCGCGTCGAGCACCTTCTGCGACGGCGCCGCGAGCGCCGCGCGGATGGTCGCGTCGAAGCCCGCGATGCGCCAGAAGCCGCTCTCGTCGCGGCTGAGCGGTATCTTCGCGTCGCCGCGGGTGATGAGCGTGCACGCGCCCGCCGCGGGGTCGCCCTCGAGCCGCTCGGGCTCGTCGTTGGCCGTGAACGGCTTGACGAAGGTCGGCGAACCGACCCACTTCGCGAAGAGTTCCTTATCCGTCGTCGCCTCGAGCAGGGCACCGAGTCCATGCGCCTCGTACGCATTGGCGCGCTGGGCCTTGGCGAACTTCTGTTGGATGCGCTTCTGCGCCTTGCGCGACAGCTCGAGCGCCTCGACGACGGCACCGCGCGCGCTGTCGTCGAGCAGCGTCAGGAGCGCGTCCGCGTCTACCGGATCGTGGCCCAGAACCGCGCGCGCCAGGTTGTACGTGCCCTGGGGCGTTCGCGGATCGCGGCTCGTTCGCCACGCGACGCCCTTGCCCTCGGCGACCGCCATCGCCTTCTTGGTGTTCTCGAGGAGCTCTCTGAACGGCTGTTCATCCAGCACGAGGTCGCGCAGCAGCGTCGACTTCCAGGCCCCCGCGGCCTTGGTGAAGCCGAACTTCTCGCCGGCCGAGGTCCGCACGATCGCGCGGGCCGGCGGTCCGTCTTCGAAGGTCACGCTGCGGCTCGCGAGGCCGTCTTTGGTCTCGCGCTCGAAGCGCAGCTTCGTGACGTCGAGGAGCGCCGCCACGAGGCGCGGCCCCCGTCCCGCGTCGCGCGCGCCGGCCGCCGTCGTCAAGGCGTGCCCGAGCGCCTGTCGGGCGAGCGCCCGGTCCTGCTCGTCCCAGATCGCATCGACCAGCGTGAGGGCCGCCTCGCATTGGTCGATCGCGCCGAGCAAGCGCCCCTGCGATTCGGCGTCGAACGCGTTCCACAGCCGCGTGTGGTCGCGTGCTTCGAGCGCGCCCGTGACCTCGCCCAACGCCTCGAGCACAGCCCCTTCGTCCGGGTGTTCTCCACACCCGCCCGCGAGGATCAGAGCGGTGACCAAGAAGGCTCGCATCATCGCTCAGGTTCTACCCGTGTCGTTGTCCGCCGGCAAGTCCGTGCCGCGACGATTGACAGGCCATGGCCGCACAGGGCTAACATCGCTCTCGTGGCCAAGCTCCCGTTCACATTGTCAGGCATGTTCGTCCCGTTGATCGCCGCCTGTCTGGCGAGCGTGTCGGCCTGCGCCGGTTCGCGTGCGGACGAGGATCTGCGGCAGGCGTTCGAGGCGCTGTCGCGCCCGCTGACCGCTCCGGCCCAGCTCGGACCCGAGCTCGTGACCCTGCTCGACGCGGAGGGCCGCCAGGCGCTCGAGGCCCGTGCCGCGGCGCTGTCGCGGAAGCTCGGCGTCCCGATCAAGCCCGCCGAAGCGTTCCAGGTGCGCGGTTTCCCCGACGGACTCCGCGTCGCGAAGTTCGAGGTCCTCGACGAGGCGGGCGACCGCGCCAGGGGGCGGGTCACGCTCGCGGCCGTGGACCGGGACCCGGACGATCGGCGCGTGATGGTCGATCCCCTCGAGTTCGAGCTGCGCCGCGAGGGCGGCCTCTGGCGCATCCACCTCGCCGGGCTCGAGGGGGCGGGAGGTGTCGCATGGTAGCCACCCGTCAGCTTCGTCGTGCCGATACCGATCGCTGGCTCTATCGCACGAGCGCCGGCGATTTCGGACCCGTCAACACCGATCGGATCATGGACGCGATCGCCAAGCGCAAGATCGATCTCGCGACGCAGGTCTGCCTCGCCGGCAGCGACCGCTGGGACGCAGTCGCCGAGCACGAGCTCTTCCGAAACCACTTCGATCATTGCCGTAAGCGCTGGGAGCATGAGGCCAAGCGCGCCGAGATCGACCGCCTCGGCAAGCGCCTCGAGCGCTCCGAGGCGCGCAGTCGCCACACCTGGCGCCTCGTCGCGATCAGCCTCATCGCGGCGGCCGGGATCGGGGTCTGGCTCTGGTGGCGATTCGCGACCGCCGAGTCGATCGGGATCGGAACGATCGGCCGCATGGCCGCCATCGCCCGACTTCCCACGGCCGGGGCGGGGCCCGCGCGCGCCGCTCGCAACGGGCCCAGCATGCCGGCTGTCGTGCCGCACAAGGTCCCACGGCTCGCCGAGCCCGAGAGCTACGACACGGCTGGCGTCAAGGTGACCGACGACGCCGAGGTCCACACCACGAGCAAGCTCACGTTCAACGACGACGGCGAGATCGAGGCGGCCCCGAGCATCAGCGCCGACCAGCTCGCGGGCGTCGTCGAGGCCGCGCGCAAGGGCCTCTTCGCCTGCGCCATCCAGCACGCACAGCGGGAGCCCTCGTTCAGTGGCACCGAGGTCGGACTCAGCGTGCAATCCGGCCGTCTTGGCAACCTCACCGTCGGCACCGAAGTTCGCAACCAGCCCGCGTTTCGGGCGTGCGTGAAGAGCGCCCTGGCGCGCGTCCCGGTGCCGACCTTCGGCGGCGCGGATAAGCGCGTGGTCGTGCCGCTGCGGATCGCCCGCTGAACGGACTCGGGGACGCGTCCGCGCGAGCGTCCGTCGTCGCGTGTCGCGTGTGAGGCGGCCGTGCGCGTCCCCGCTGTCCGGCCGGTCGGGTTCACGGTGTGCGTCGCCGGAACCGATCGCCCACCAGCGCTCGCCCGCCACGATCACATGGTCGTGAAAGACAAGGCCCATGACCGCGCTGGCAGCGGCGATGTGGCCCGTGAATTGGCGGTCCTGGTCGCTCGGTCGCGGGTCGCCGCTCGGGTGATTGTGGACGACGAAGAACCCTGCGGCGCCGGCGCCCAGGACCGGGGCCAGGATGTCGGCCGGTCGCGCTGCGCAGCCATCGGCGCCGCCGCGCGCAACGCGGGCGCGACGCAGGAGGGCGAGACCGGCGTTGACCGCGACCACCCAGATTTCCTCGGCGCTCCGCGTTGCGAGTCCCAGGAAGAGACGTGCTACGTCGACCGGCGTCGCGAGCACGCGTCGCGGCGGGCTCACACGCAGGTCGCCCCAGAGGCGGCGCGCGGCGACGAGTCGCTGTGTCTCGCGTCGTGTCAGATGTCCGCTCTGCCGCATCGCCCGCAAGTCCCCGATGAGATCGCCGGCGCTGCGCCGGAGGCGGGCGAGCAGGGCCCGCGCGCGGGGCTGCTCGGACGGGGGATCGAGCAGGGTTGCCAGGTCGGTGGCGACGCGTTCGAGGGCGAGCGGGAACGGCATGAGGACCTCCTTTCGGCCGCCTCTCCGAGCAGCCTCCGTGCCGAGGTGACGCCCGCGTCCGTTCGCGGGGTTGGCTGGCAGGGCCGCGTGTCACGTGTGTCAGGTGGTTCAGGACTGAAACATCCCGCCCTCGGCGGCGCGCCCTCGAACCCCGGGGGACAGGGCGCGACGCGCTCTATCCCCGCGTTGACAGCCGCTTCGCGTGGATGGTACGCGACTAGCGCGCCCGATGAGCGGCGCACTCGTCTCTGGTGCTGGAGGAACGTATGCGCCGTTTGGTCGTTGCTTGTGCGCTCGCATCGGGTCTGGCATCCGCCGCCTGCGGAACCTCTCGCCAGTCGGGCATCTGCGGCGATGTCAGCCCTGCCCCGTCCGGCTCGGGCGATGTCGCCGCGCTCGACAAGCAAGCCGAGGAGGCCTGGGCGCTCCGCGGCGACGAGGCCAAGGCGGCGGCCGCCATCCAAGCATGGAGCGACGCGCTCAAGGTCGAACCGAGCCGCGCCGACCTCCGCGTCAAGCTCGCGCACGCGCACTACTTCCTCGCGGACTCGCTGCTCTGGGTCCACAAGAACATCGGAAACAGCGACGCGGCCGGCGACCAGATGGTCCAGCACTACCGCGAGGCCGCCAACCATGCGGAGCTCGCGCTCGGCCAGAAGTACCCGGCCTTCCGCTCGAAGTACTGCGCGCGGCAGCCGTTCTCGACGGCGCTCGAGCAGCTCGACAAGGACGCCGTGCCGGCGATGTATTGGTATGCGGCCGCGCTTTCGCGTTGGGCGCTCAACACGTCGCTCATCGAGGTGCTCAACCAGTCGGACCGTATCCGCGCGATGATGGAGCTGACCAAGCGCCTCGACCCAACCTACTGGTACTACGCGTCGGACCGCTATCTGGGCGGGTTCTACACGAAGATCCCGTACCCGGCGGGCGACCTCGAGAAGAGCCGCAAGCACTTCGAGAACGCGATCCAGAATGCGCCGCAGTACCTGGCGACGCGCGTCGTGTACGCCGAGATGAACGCGTCGAAGGCCGGTGACAAGCCGCTCTTCAAGCGGCTGCTCGAGGAGGTCCTGGCCTTCGATCTGAAGTCGGCGCCCGAGCTCGAGCCCGAGAACGCGGCCGAGCAGAAGAAGGCCAAGTACTACCTCGACGACATCGACAACCTGGTCTCGGAATGAGGGTTTCGGGCGCGCGCGCGGGCTTCATGCTCGCCGCGCTCCTTGCCTTGCCGAGCGCCACACAGCCGGTTCGAGCCGATGACGGTGACGACGCGGCGGGCGACGCGTTGGCGATCCACATCCGGACCGTCGCGCCGCGCGTGTCACCGTGGGGCGACCTGCTCGTCAAGCTGGCCGCGCGTATCAAGAGAGAGACGCTGACGGCGATCGCACCGCGCATCGACTGGGAGTCGAAGAGCGAGGCTGGGCTCGTCAAGCTGTGCCAGCAGGGCAAGGTCGGCGGCATCCTCGTATCGTTCGGCGCGCTGGCCGCCGCCGTGCCGGAGCTCGACGCGCTGGAGCTGCCCTTTCTCTTCGACGGCTATGCCGCGGTCGACCGCGCCCTGCGGTCCGCAACGCCGCTCATCAAGCGGCTCATGCTGGAGCGAGGCTTCGTCCTCGGGATGCGCAGCGAGTTCGGCTTTCGCCACGTCGCGACCACCGCGGCACCCGCGGTTGCGCCCGGCGATTTCACGGGCGTGGCGCTGCGCGCGCACGCGTCCGAGCTCGCCAAAGACACGCTGCGGGCGCTCGGTGCGGTGCCGATGCCGCTGGCGGTCGGCGAGGTCGCGGCGGCGCTCGCGCGCGGTGACATCGGCGGGTACGACCACGGCCTGGCCTTTGGGCGACTCCTCGGCTGGAGCGCGTCGATCAAGCACGTCACGCTGTCGGCCCACGCCTATCACGGGGCGGTCTTGGCGTGGTGCGCGCCGTGGCTCGATCGGCTCCAGCCGGAGCTGCGAGCCGCCCTCGTGCGGTCCGACGACGCGCTCGAGGCGGGCGCGCTGAGGGTGGTCAGGACGTTCTACGACGACTTCATGCCGGCGGCTTACGCGAGCGACGGGATCGTCTTGCGCGCGCTCAGCGCCGAAGAACGCGCGGCGCTTCGTAAGGCGCTGGCGCCGGTCGCGGCGAAGTGGCGCGCGGCCGCATCCCCAGCGGCGATCGAGCTGCTCGAGCGCCTCGAAAGACGGCGCTAGCCGGTCGGATCCCGAGCGTCTGCTCTATCTAATGAAGCAGCTGCGAGCTGTTGCCGGAGGGGGCGCCGAGCGGCCCTTCGGGGGTCTGGATCGGCTCGAGCGCGTCGAAGTCCATCGGCCGCACCCCAAACCCGAGGCGCGCCCACAGCCTGAGGAAGGCCACGCACCGATCGAGGTAGTCGCCCGCGTCGAGCTCGACCAACGCCTGGAAGCGTCCCTCCGCGCGTTGCAGCGCGAGCTCGTCGGCGAGACGTCGCATGTCGTCCGGGCCCATCGGCCGACGGATCGCGCGCTTGAGCGCGTCGTCGACCAGGATGTCGAGCAGCGCGCCGGCCGTGACCTCGCAGGGGTCCATCGGGTAGAGGCTGTAGGCCGAGGCGTGCGGGCAGCGCTCGCAGTCGAACTCGCGTCGGCGCGTCTCGAGGTACTCGTCGAGCTCCATGTCCGTCTCGGTCATCGCGTACTCGTCGACGAGGCGGTTTTCGCCGTCGGGCGCGTCCTCGTAGCGGGGCGCGTGGGCCGCCTCGCAGGCCGCGATGGTGGCGCCGTCGAAGCGGTCTTCGAGGTCGCAGAGGGCGTCGACCTCGGACTCGCTGAGGACGCGGCGCGTGGCCGCGTGGATCCGGGCGTCGATGCGCGCTTCGAGCTCGTCCAGGCGCTTGGCGACCTTCTTGTCCGGGCGCGGCGGGCGGATCAGCATCCAATCGATGCGCTTCACGGCGACCTCCCCGCGTTCGCGCGCGGCCCACGTGCTCGTTCGCGAACGGATTGCACGAGGTCGCGCAACTGGCGGCGAGAGTCAAGCACTGTCCACCTTCCCTCACGCCTCGCCGCGGTCGCCTGGGTCGAGGGTCGCGTAGAGTCGGGTGATCCGGGCCGGATCCGCGCGCACCATCACGTTGTGCGTCGCAGCCGTCGAGACCTGCCCCACGGGCGCCCCGCGGGCCTTCCGCACGTGCTTGCGCTCGGTCCAGAGCACGTCGATGACGCCCTCGCCGCGCGCGCGGCTGTGCCAGGCTGCGAGCGCGGCGGCGTCGGCGAGCGCCTCGGCCGGGGGCGGCGCGTCCGATTTGTGCGGGCGGCGCAGGATGACGTGCGACCCCGGGACGTCGCGCGCGTGCAGGAAGAGGTCGCGCCCGGAGGCGTGGCGAAACGTGAGCGCGTCGTTGTCCTTGGCGCTGCGGCCGACCCAGATCTCGCTGCCGTCGGTGGCGACGAAGCGCCGATAGGGTAGGCGCGGGGCGTCGGCGTGGCGCGGCGGGGGCTGGCGCGTGGCGCGGTAGCCGAGGGCGCGCAGCTCGCGCTCGGCGGCCGCAAAGGCTGGCTCGGCCTGAGCGACGGCGACGGCCTCTTGGAGCGCGGCGAGCTTGGCGTCGAGCTCGCTCGCGCCGAGCCAGCGCGCCTCGGCCTCGCGCCCCTTGCGCTCGAGCTTGCGGTAGCGCTGGAAGAGCCGCTCGAGGTTCTTGGCGGGCGTCAGCAGCGGATCGAGCGCGATGGTCACGTCCCGCCCGGCGGGGTCGGCCCAATCGCTGACGACCGCTTCGGAAGCGCCTGCGGGGACCGTGCGCAAGACCGTCTTCAGCAGCTCGCCGGGGTGGCGCACGCGCGCGGCGTCCTCGGCCTCGGCGAGCTCGCGGGTGAGGGAGGCGAGCGTGCGCCCGAGACGTTCGCGGGCGATTCGGATCTCGCGCTCGAGCCCCGCGCGCCGCTCGGCGAGGTGCCGCGCATCCCAGTCGTCCCAGGTGAGCGCCGCGTAGGCCGCGAGCCAGTCCGCATCCGCCGTGCCGGCATCGACGGCCTGCACCGCGCCAGGCGGCAGCGCCGGCGAGTCCGGATCCGCGCCCGGGCGGTCCTCGAAAAGCCGAATGAGCTCGTGCCCTTCCGCATCGAGCATGGCGAGGTTCGGGTAGCGCCCCGCGAGCTGCACGACGAGTGACCAGGCCCCGTCGGCCCCTTCGAGCGCGAGCTGCCGCTCGCCCCGCGCCGCAACCCGCGCGATGCGCTGGCCTTCGAGGAATTTGCGAAAGCCGATCGTCTCGCGGTCCGGGGCCGCGGGTGTGTCCGGCCAACGCGTCGTGACGATCACGCGCGGATGGCGCGCGTCGACGTCCACGAGCAGCCGCAGCTTGCCGAGGCGCCGCACATCGAGCAGCAACATCGCCGACGCCGGCCGCCACACGCGGTCGATGACCGATCCCGCCAGCGCCGCCTCCAATGCGGTCGCGAGCCGCGTCAGCGTGTCGCGGGTCGGACGCACGGGGCGCTCACCTGGTCCTGCCTACGACCCATCGCGCTCGGGCGGCCGCGTGACCGTCCCGCTCTTGCCCCCGGCTTTCGCGATGAGCGCCACCTCGACGACGCGCATCCAACGGTCGCTCGCCTTGGCCATGTCGTACAGCGTCAGAGCAGCCACCGAAGCGGCCGTCATCGCCTCCATCTCGACCCCGGTGCGCCCGGTCGTCGTCGCCGTCGCGACGATCACGACACGCGTATCCTCGACCGCGAGCGCGATCTCGACGTGATCGAGCGGCAGCGGATGGCAGAGGGGGATCAGCTCGGCGGTCCGCTTGGCGGCCATGATCCCCGCAATCCGCGCGACCGCGAGCGCATCCCCCTTGGCGAGTGTGGCCGTCCGCAGCTTCGCGATCGTCTCCGCCTGGGCCGTCACGATCGCCCGCGCCGTCGCGGTGCGCTTGGTCGGCACCTTGTCGGATACGTCCACCATGACGGCGCGCCCGCTCGCGTCGATGTGCGTCAGCGCCGCGGCGCCCCCATCGTGCGCGCCTCCGCTCATGGCGAGACCGTCACCGGCAGCGTCGCCGTGAGCGCCCCGAACGTCGCGTTCACCTGGCAGGTCCCGACCGCCTTGCCCGTAATAATGTACGTGCCTTCCCCGAGGTTCAGGTTCGGCGCGACGGTGCAAATCGCGGTGTCCGACGACGCGATCGTCGCGAGCGACGCCACGCCGACGACCGTGTCGGCCAGATCGGTCTTGCCGCGCAGCACGGTCACGGTCGTACCGCCGAGCTTGAGCTGGGTCCCGCCCTCGGCCTGCTTCAGCTCGAGGCTGGTCACGGCCGCCTGCGCCACGACCTCGATCGCGAGCGGCTCGTCGCCCTGACCGGTGACCGTGGTGTTGCCTTCGGTCGCGAAGTGAATGAGCGCGTAGCCCGTCGCGGTCGAGGGATCGACCGTGCCCGCGCCGGCGGGCGCGATGGTGATCGGCAGCGTGCCGTAGCCGATCGCGAGGCGGTCGTTCGCGCCGCGCAGCGTGACGAAGAAGCGCGCCGCGCCGCCGACCATCCCCTTGGAGGCCGGGCTGTCGGGCACGAGCGCGCCGGGGGCGGCGACGTCGAGTTTCGCGAGATCGACGACCGTCAGATCGAAGGCGTCCTCGCCGCGGCTCGTGACGACGGCGATCTCGGTGGTGCCGGCCGCGTGCGCCTCGAGGTGGATCTTGTTGCCGCCGGCGGTGGTGACGCTCGCGACCGCGGTGTTCGTGCTGGTGACCTGGCTGACGCTGGCGGGATCGCTCGCGCCGTCGTCGCCGAAGCAGAGGATGTCGGCCTTGAAGCCCGCGGCCATGGCGGTCGTGAAGCCCGACGGGATGAGCGCCTCGGGCTGGTCGTACTGGAATTTGAGGGTCGCGCCCTTGCCGGCACCGATGGTGTCGCAGGCGAAGACGGCGAGCGTGAAGAACGAAGCGGTCAGAAGGGAGCGCATGGGAGACCTCCGGGGGCGTGTGCGGCCGCGCGAGCGAATAGGCAATCGGGGCGTGGCGCGCCCTGCAGACTGCCATGATTCGCGGCAATGGTGTACGCCGCCGGGATGTCCGTTTTCCGCACGACGCCGATCAACGACCGCGATGACCCGCGGATCGCGCCCTACGTGAGCGTGCGCGAGCATGATCTGGTGCGCCGCGACGGGCTCTTCGTGGCCGAGGGGGACGTGGTCGTCCGGGTGTTGGTGGCGTCGCGCACCTACGCGATCCAATCGGTGCTGGTGAGCGAGAGTCGCGTCGCGGGGCTCGGGCGCGTCATCGCGGACATCGACCCCGCCGTGCCGATCTACGCGGTCGAGCACGGGCTGATGCAGGCGATCATCGGGTTCCCGATCCACCGGGGGCTCATGGCGATCGGGGTGCGCGGCGAGGACTCGCGCGGCGACGTCGTCCTGGACCGGCTCGCGGCGCGTGCGACGGTCGTGGCGCTGGTCGGGGTGTGCAACCACGACAACGTCGGCGGGATCTTTCGGAACGCGGCGGCCTTCGGGGCGGGCGCGGTCCTGCTCGACGCGACGTGCTGCGATCCGCTGTATCGCAAGGCGCTGCGCGTGTCGGTCGGCGGGGTGCTGCACGTGCCGTTCGCGCGCTACGATTCGGCGCATGGGATGCTCGACGCGCTCGTGCAGCGCGGGTTCGAGCTGGTGGCGCTGAGCCCGCAGGGCGAGCATCGCCTGGAGACGCTGGGGCCGGCGCCGCGCCGGGCGATCATCCTGGGCGCCGAGGGGCCCGGGCTGCCGGCCGACGTCATGGCGCGCGCACGCCGGACGCGCATCGACATCGCGAGCCACTTCGACTCGCTCAACGTGGCCGTGACCAGCGGCATCGCGCTCCACGCGCTCGCGAACCTGGCGGGCGCGTCGGGCGCGACCGGCTGACCGGCGGACCCGGCGCCCGCGCCGAGGTCAGGCGCCGGACGTTGCGCCCGCTTCCACGAAGCGCTTGAGGCCGTCGAAGAACGCCGCGAGCCCCTCTTCGAATTTGCGGCGTGCGACCACGCCGTCGAAGAACGCGCCCAACGCGCCGAATTTCAGATCGTAGGCCATCTTGCGCGTGACGCGCGTGCCGCCGTTTTCAGCGATCAACGCCGTGCGATGGACAAAGCGCTTGAGCGGCGCGGTGCCGGCCGTGAGCTCGAACGCCAGCGCCTCGTCCACGCGCCACTCGGTCACGCGCTCGTCGAACCAGCCGCCGCGCGCGAGCTCGCAGCGACGGATCGTCCCGACGCCCGGCGTGCCCCCGCTTGGCCGCAGCGTCGCGCGCGTCACGCCCGGATCGTAACGCCCCAGCGCCTCGAGCGTCGTGAGGACGCGCCACACCGCGCCCGGGGGCGCTGCGATCCATGTGGTGCTCTCGAGCTCCGTCATCGGCGTCTCCGTCCGATCCTAATGAGGGGCCCGCGCGCATGCGGACCATGAGGGTAGGGGCGTCAGGCGCGCGTCGGACTCGGAAATCCCCAGTTGCGCCGCACGCTCGCGAGCAGCGCGGTCCAGGTCTCGGCGATGGCGGCGGTCGCGTCGTCACTGGCGGCGACGGTCGCGGCCCCGTCCGTCCATTCGCTCATCTCCGCGAGGAACACGAACGGCACGCCGAGGGCCTCGGCGGCCTCCCAGTCCCCGCCGCCATCGCCCACGAAGAGCGCCTCGGCCGGCGCCACGTGCTGTGCGGCCAGGATGCGCGTGAGGTGCGCGCGTTTGCCGACCGGCGATCCATGCACGTCGGCGAACCGATCGGCGATGTTCTGGCGCGCGAAGACCTTGCGCAGCTCCTCCTCGTCGCTGCCCGAGACGACCCACACGCGGTCGGGGCCGCCGGCGAGGGCCGCGAAGGCGAGCGCCTCGGGGCGCGGGGTCATGGTCTCGTAGCCGCGCTCGCAGAACTCGCCGAAGCGCAGGAGGGCGCGCGTGGAGGCTGCATCGACGTCCGGCACCGGGCACAGCTCCCGGAAGAAGTGCTCGATCTTGAGGTAGCGCGACACGCCGCCCGTCCGCTTGTGCCACGCGACCAGGGCCTCGACGGCGTCGCGCGGGTAGCGGTCGAGCGCGTAACGGAACGCGTCGCACTTGAGCTGGTTCGTGTCGAAGATGACGCCGTCGCAGTCCATGAACACGGCGTGGGGACGCGCTTTCGTGAGCGCATCGAGCGGGCGAGCCATCGTGCCACCTTTGCCTGGGTGCCGCGCGCGGCGGGCGCCCCGCTCCCTCCTTAGCGCGCGCGGCACCGGCGCGCACGAAACCAGCACGGTCGGGACGGTCGGGCGTTCGCGGCGGCGCGTCGCTTGTTGCGCGGGGCCGCGTGCGCTACGGTCGCGCCCGTGCACGAGCGGCGACATGACGCCCCGCGGGCGATTCGTCGGCCCTCCGGCGAGGTAGGTCGCGGCGCGACCCGCGTCGTGTCGTGGGCGCTCGTGGCGGCCTGCGTGATCGCGGCGGGGGGGGGCGCGGCGCGCGCGCTTCCGAATCGGGGGCCGCGCGTCGCGCTCGATTTCGGCTTCGGCTTCGTGAAGAACGCGCTCGGGGACGGCTTCGTTTGGAGTCCGCTCGTCGAGCTCGGCGCGCCGGTCTCGCCCGACTGGAGCTTCGTCGCGCGCTGGGGGTTCGCGGGCGCCCCAGCGGACGGCGGGACGGCGTTCGAGACGGGCAACCCCGCGGTCGGGTTCTCGTTTCGGGCCTCCGAGGGCTTCACGCTCACGCCGATCATCACGTTGCCGTTGGCGCGCGGCGCGCTCAATGTTGCGGCCGGCGACCCGCAGGCACCGCGCGCGCTCGCTTATGAGGCGGCCCGGGCGGTGCGCGGCGGCGTCGACCCGTGGCTGTGGGTTCCCAACACGGTCAGCCCGGCGCTGCTGATGACGTGGGCACGCTGGTTCGATCCCGTGCTCCTCGAGGTGCATCCGGATCTGAGCTACATCGTCCCGATCTCGGGCTCCGGCTCGCGCACCGGGTTTGTGATCCAGCTGCGTGCGAGGGCGGCGCTGCGGCTCTTCCGCCACCTCTGGATCGGTGCGACGACGGCGCTGGTGGTGACGCCGGCGGACGCCAAGGGCGCGTTCCAGTTTTCGGTCGGCGGCGAGCTGCGCTTCACGGTGGGCTCGGATGCCTTCGTCGGCACGCGCCTGGTGACGAATATCGGCGGGGCGCTTGGGACGTCGTTCTATCGCGACGACGCGTACTGGGGCCTGCACCTGGACGTCGGCGCTGGGTTCTGAGGGGCGCGCGTGCGGTGTCAGGGCGCCTTGCATTGGCGCGCGGTTGTCAGCGAGGATGGCAGCGCCTAGCGGTGCGGGCGGCGCTGGGAGCGGCCCCGCGGGGTGCGCGCGCGGAACGCCGCGTGCTCTTGGCGGCGTGGACCGGGCCAAGGAGCTGTCGTGACCATCCGATCCGCAACCTCTCTTCGCGACCCCGAGCGCCGGTGGTTCCTGCGGTGGTTGCTGGCCACGCCAATCGTGGCGGCGTGCGCCGAGGCGGTCGAGCGCGGGACCCGCGATGCGGCAGGGGCTTCCGAGACAGAGACCGAGACCGAGACCGAGTCCGAGCCCGAGACAGAGACCGAGACCGAGTCCGAGTCCGAGCCCGAGACCGAGACCGAGTCCGAGACCGAGACCGAGTCCGAGACCGAGACCGAGACCGAGTCCGAGTCCGAGGTCGAAGTCGTGTCCGAGATTTGCACCCCGACCCAGCGGGATACGCTCGGTCCGTACTACCAGCCCGGTTCCCCGCACATGTCAGACCTCGCGCCGCCGGGAGAACCCGGCCAGATCATCGCGATTCAGGGCGTCATCCGGGGCGCCGACTGCGCCCCGATCCCCTACGCCACGGTCGAAGTCTGGCAGGCCGACGCGGCCGGCGCCTACCACGACACCAAGCTGCGCGCGGCGCTCGATGCCGATGGCGTCGGCGCCTACGGCTTTCGCTCCGTCATGCCAGGCGCCTATCTTCAGGCCACCGGCTACCGCCCGGCCCACCTTCATTACCGCGTCTCGGCGCCCGGCTTCGCGACGCTCGTGACGCAGATCTACTTCGCCGGCGACCCCTACCTCGCCCCCAACGACTCGTGCACCACGTGCGGCTCGGACGACCCTGCACGCATCATCGCGCTCGCGCCCGGCGACGTGACCAACTTCGGCCGCGTCGACATCACGCTCGCGCCGCTCCGCTGACGGCCGAAAGCACGGTACGGGCCGCGAACACGAAAGCCGACGACCTTGCGATCGTCGGCTTTCAGTACGCATGCCGTCCAGTTCAGGGTGGTGGAGCCGAGGGGAGTCGAACCCCTGACCTCTAGAGTGCGATTCGAGCGCTCTACCACCTGAGCTACGACCCCGTGGGGGCAGCGCGGCGCGAGGGGTAGCACCCGCTCGGTGCCGAGTTCAAGCAAATTTTGTCGGCGGCCACCGCTTTCGGCCCTTCGCCACCGACGCGACGTCACACCGCCACCGCCGCGTCGCCCGTCTCGTCCGAGACGCCAATCTCAGCGCCGGCCCCCGGCCCGCTGTCCAGCCCCACCTCGAGCTC
>SXGT01830792.1_pt1 | contig 14495 bp, 6 predicted proteins | sample 3176221 | NCBI WGS metagenome assembly SXGT01 (sample SAMN11356862, study PRJNA531348) | freshwater metagenome | isolation source: freshwater sample F1-120 | place: China: Fuxian Lake, Yuxi | collected 2017-12-25
CATCGTCATCGTCACAGGCATCGCCGGCCTTGTCGCCGTCGGAGTCCTTCTGGTCCGCGTTCTTTACGAACTGGCAGTTGTCGGCCGCGTCCAGGATCCCGTCGTTGTCGTCGTCGTCGTCGCAGACGTCGCCCGTGGCGTCGCCGTCGGTGTTCTTCTGATCCGGGTTCGGGATAAACGGGCAGTTGTCGTAGTCGTCCGGGATGCCGTCACCGTCGCTGTCGAGCTCACACGCGTCGCCCTGACCGTCGCCGTCGGAGTCCTTCTGCGTCGCGTTCGGCACGAAGTGGCAGTTGTCGGTCGTGTCGGGCACGCCGTCGTTGTCGTCGTCGAGGTCGCACACGTCGCCCTCGGCGTCCTTGTCGTTGTTGGCCTGCGACGCGTTCGAGATTAGCGGGCAGTTGTCCGACGCATCCACGATGCTGTCGTTGTCGTCATCGGGATCGCACGCATCGCCCTGGAGGTCGCTGTCGGTGTCCTTCTGGTCCACGTTCGGCACCGTCGGGCAGTTGTCCAGGCCATCGGCGATGCCGTCGTTGTCGTCATCGGTGTCACACGCATCGCCCTGGCTGTCCTTGTCAGCGTTCTCCTGTTTCGGGTTCGCGTTGACCGGACAGTTGTCGAGCCCATCGGCGAGCCCGTCGTTGTCGTCGTCGGAGTCGCACGCGTCGCCCTTGCCGTCGCCGTCGGTGTCCGTCTGCGCCGCGTTCGCCGTCACCGGGCAGTTGTCCACGGCATCCTGGATGGCGTCGCCGTCATCGTCGGAGTCGCACGCGTCGCCGAGCTTGTCGCCGTCGATGTCGCTCTGATCCGGATTGGGCGTGAACGGGCAGTTGTCGAAGGGATCCTCGACGCCGTCGCCATCGTCGTCCGCGTCACAGGCATCGCCCTTGCCGTCTTTGTCCGTGTCGTTCTGATCCTGGTTCTTCGTCAATGGGCAGTTGTCTGCCCCATCGGGCACGCCATCGCCATCCGTGTCGCCATCGCAGGCATCGCCGAGGCCGTCTGCGTCGAGGTCGCCCTGCCCGGGGTTGGCCACGAGCGCGCAGTTGTCCGTCAGGTCGGGCACGCCGTCGTTGTCGTCGTCTGAGTCACACGCGTCGCCCGCCTTGTCGCCGTCGGTGTCCTTCTGGTCAGGGTTCTTCGTCAGCGGGCAGTTGTCCGCGCCATCGCCAATGCCGTCGTTGTCGTCATCGGCGTCACACGCGTCGCCCTGCCCGTCCTGGTCGGCATCGGCCTGGTCTGGGTTCTTCGTCAGCGGGCAGTTGTCCTGCGGATCGGCGACGCCGTCGTTGTCATCGTCGGAGTCGCACGCGTCGCCCTTGCCGTCGCCGTCCGCGTCCGCCTGATTCGGATTCACGGTGTTCGGGCAATTATCTACTGCGTCTTGGATGCCGTCGTTATCGTCGTCGGCATCGCACACGTCGCCAACGCCGTCCTGATCGAGGTCCGCCTGATCGGGGTTCTTCGTCGTCGGGCAGTTGTCCTGCGGATCGACCACGCCGTCGTTGTCGTCATCGGCGTCGCACGCATCGCCCTGCCCGTCGCCGTCCGCGTCGAGCTGGTTCGGGTTTGCGGCCTTGGGGCAGTTGTCCACGCCATCCGCGATGCCGTCGTTGTCGTCGTCGGAGTCACACGGATCGCCCGCGCCGTCCTGATCGGTGTCGGCCTGATCGGGGTTCTTCGTCTGCGGACAGTTGTCCTGCGGATCCACGATGCCGTCATTGTCGTCGTCGGCGTCGCACGCGTCGCCCTGCCCGTCCTGGTCGAGGTCGGCCTGCGTCGGATTCGGCGTCTTCGGGCAGTTGTCTACGCCGTTCGGGATGCCATCGCCGTCATCATCGCCATCGCACGCGTCGCCCTGCCCGTCGAGGTCCGTGTCCTTCTGGTCCGGGTTCGGCGCAAAGTGGCAGTTGTCGGTCACGTCCGGGATGCCGTCGTTGTCGTCGTCCTTGTCGCACGCGTCGCCGCTCTTGTCGGCGTCGGCGTCGAGCTGATCGGTGTTGGTGATGGTCGGGCAGTTGTCGAGCGTATCGGGCACCTTGTCGTCGTCGTCGTCGATGTCGCAGGCGTCACCGAGCTTGTCGCCGTCGTTGTCACCCTGCTCCGGGTTGACCTGCAGCGGGCAGTTGTCGGCCGGGTCCAAGATGGTGTCGTTGTCGTCATCGGCGTCGCACGCGTCCCCCTGCGGGTCGTCGTCGGTGTTCTTCTGGTCCGGGTTGGCGAGCCCCGCACAGTTGTCCTGCGTGTCAGGGACGCCGTCGTTGTCGTCGTCGGCGTCACATGCGTCGCCCTGCGTGTCGCCGTCGGCGTCGGCCTGGTCGGTGTTGGCCAGAAACAGGCAGTTGTCGATCGTGTCCGGGACCGTGTCGTTGTCGTCGTCCTGGTCGCAGGCATCGCCCAGCGTATCGCCATCGGCGTCAGCCTGTCCCGGGTTCGGGATCGTGGGGCAGTTGTCGACCGGATCGAGGATACCGTCGCCGTCGTTGTCGCCGTCGCACTTGTCGCCAATCTGATCCTGGTCGGAGTCGGCCTGATCGGGGTTGGCCACGTAGATGCAGTTGTCGGCCGGGTCGAGCACGCCGTCGTTGTCGTCGTCGGTGTCACAGTCGTCGCCGGCCTTGTCTCCGTCATGGTCGACCTGGCCCGGGTTGGCCAGCAGCGGGCAATTGTCCTGCACGTCGGGGATGACGTCGCCGTCGTCGTCCGGATCGCACGCGTCGCCGAGCTTGTCGCCATCGGCATCGCCCTGATCGGGGTTGGGTGCGATCGCGCAGTTGTCGGTCGCGTCGGGCACCGTGTCGTTGTCGTCGTCGTCATCACAGACGTCGCCCTGCTTGTCCTGGTCGGCGTCGGCCTGATCGGCGTTGGGGTAGAGGGGGCAGTTGTCCTTGTCGTCGGTGATGAGGTCGCCGTCGTCATCGGGATCGACACAGTCCGCCGTCCCGTCCTTGTCGAGGTCCGGCTGGCCCTCGTCCGTCTTGCCGTTGCAGTCGTCGTCCTGGCCGTTGCACACCTCCGCCGTGGGTTGCTTGGCGTCGCACGCCGTGAGGCCCTGGTCCGAACAGAAGCGCACGCCACCGCAGGAGCCGACCTCCGAGCTCACCTTGCAGCTCGTCGAGGCCTTCTGGTTGACGTACTTGGGCGTGCACTCGCACTTCCCATCGTCTTTGACGCACTGGCCACTGGTGCACGAGTAACCGGTCTGGCACGGGTACTTGTCGCTGCACGGCTGACCGCAGAAGCTCCCTTGGCCGCCGTAGCTGACGCACTTCGGCTGCAAGTCGCCAAAGCCCTCACCGCAGTCCTTGTCGGCCAGGCACGGGCGGCAGATGTTCTTGAACAGCGGCACGCAGATGTAGGTGAGGTCATGCGCCGCGTTGCTCACCGGCTGGCAGGCGAAGCCCGGGGCGCACGACTCGATGCACGTCTCCGTGCAGAGCCCGCCCGCGGGACCTTCGACGCACCACGACGAGCCGCAATCGGCGTTGTCGCTGCACGGGACGTACTCGGTGCCCACGACGGCGTCGGGCTTCTTGGCGTCGCCGCCAATCGTCTCCTTGCCGTTCTTGACCTCGCCGTGGCCTGTGCCATCCGCAAAGAGCAGCGCGTCCTCGAGCACGCCAGAGGTGCCCTCGTCTCCATCCGAGCAGCGCACCAGCGCGCCCAGCGCCAACGCCGCGAGAGCCATTCGACCAAAAGACATGTTCGACTTCATGATGCGCCCCTGGACCTTCCCTGTCGCTCGAGGTCAAGCCTACCGCCGATCGCGCCGCGCGGGTAGTTTCCACGAGACGCTTGCCGCCGGTACGCCCCGCCAACATCGACCTTTCGGCGTCGCGTCTTGAGGGCCTCGATGGGTTTTACGCTAAAAAGCAGCGAACCTACGGCGCGCCGCTGGGCCTTCCTGGCCGCTCGGGCGACGCGCGCTCACCCGGACGAGGGTCCGGAAGTGACGCGCTGGATGCAAGTCGAGGCCGCCGTAGCGCGCGGTCAGGGGGCGAGGGTGAGGCCCGGCACGATGGTGTCGGTGCGCCACTTGAAGTCATCGACGAGGAGGTGGGTGTCTGAGGACGGACCAAAGGCGTCGTGCAGCCAAATCGTGATGACCAACGTCTCCTCTGGGACCGCCGGCCACGTGATCTCGTGCCATTGGGATCCGTTCGCCGTGTTGCATTGAAGGCCTGTGCCGGTCCAATCGATTCCACTGTATGTGATAACTGAGGTAGCGGTCGACTTCGAACAAACCTGATCGCTAGGGAGAAACCCAAGGCAGACGTTGTTACCGAGGCCGTCGGTGTAGCTCGGGGCAATGCCATTGCAAGACTTCGCGACGTTGCTCAGGACGGTCTTGCCCCCAGTAGAGGACGAACCTGAAATCAAGACATAGACGGGGTCTCCGCTCGTTCCGGCCGTGTCGCCGTTGATGATGGCGTGTAGGACAAGAAGCCGGAGCGACGCGCCAGTGACGCCGAGTGGCACGGTGAGTGTGATGTCCAGGCGGGACGCGTCGTGCATGGTCTCGTACTTGTCCCCTTTCGTGTACCAGGGGTCCTTCGTCGGTATGGTACCCGGCAAGCTCGCTGCGCTCTGTCCACTGAACGGGTACCCCGTCGACATGATGAGGTAGGTGTCGCCGCGCTTGGGCTGGAGCGAGTTCGATGGCGAGCCCCACTGTGGGATCGCCAGCACCGCGTTCGTCAGGTCCGACCCCGTCGGCGAGGTCAGCGTCGCGCCCTTGAGCCAGGTCTTGTCGCAGATGTCGAGCGCGCACAGCATCGCGTCCATGGACGGGCCGTAGCAGATCTCGTTGCACGGCGGGTTCAGCACGACGCACTGGCCTTGCGTGTTGCACTGCTGGCCCTCGGGGCAGCCACCGCACCACTTGCCGCAACTGTCATAGCCGCACTGGCCGACCGCGCAGCCGCAGGCGCTGCACTGGCCCGCGACGCAGGACTCGGTCTTGGGGCAGGTGCCGCACGAGCCGCCGCAGCCGTCGCTGCCACACAGCTTCGGGCCGCAGTCGGGGACGCAGCACTTGCCGTCGAGGCACAGGCCGTTCGGACACGGACCGCCCTGGGCGGTGTAGACGCACTTGCCGCCCGCGCCGCACGCGTCCTTGGTGCACGGGTTCTTGTCATTGCACTCGACCGGGAGGCCCACGCACTGGCCGTTCTGGCAGAGGTCGTTGGTCGTGCAGTCGTCGCCGTCGTTGCAGCCCGAGCTCACGTTCACCGAGACGCACTTGCCGTCGGTGGCACAGGCGTCGGTCGTACACGGGTTGCCGTCGAGGCAGTCGGCCACCGATTTGCAGCACGACGGCCCGCCGACCAGCACGTGCTGGCAGCCGAGCAGCGGGTCGCAGGTGTCGGAGGTGCACGGGTTGGCGTCGTCGCAGCTCTTCTTTCCGCCCGGCGCACAGCCACCGACGGTGCACACGTCGTCGATGGTGCAGGGGTTGCCGTCCTCGCAGCCGCCCGCCGTGGGAGTGTACGTGCAGCCGGCGCCGAGGAGGCAGGTGTCGAGCGTGCAGGGGCTGCCGTCGTCACACGAGTTCGGCACGCCGGCGACGCACTTGCCGCTGTCACACGCATCGCCGACGGTGCACGGCTCGCCGTCATCGCACAGGCCTGGGACCGGTTTGGAGGTGCAGCCGCCGACCTTGGTACAGCCCTCGGCGGTGCACGGGTTCGCGTCGTCGCACATGAGCGCCTTGCCGCCCTTGCAGCCGGTGTCCTTGCAGGCGTCGTCGGTCGTACACGCGTCGCCGTCGTCGCACGCGCTCGGCGTGGGCGTGAACGTGCAGCCGGTGCCCGGAACGCACGTGTCGGCCGTGCACACGTTGCCGTCACCGCACGCGGTCGGCGCCTCGAAGCCCGAGCCATCGGCCTTGCAGACGCTCGCCGCGTCGCCTTGGCAGGCGATCGAGAACGGCACGCACGTGCCCGCCGTGACGCAGTGCTCGGCGACGCACGCCAAGCCTCCGGCGCAGTCGTCGCTCGCGAGGCACTCGACGCAGTGCTTGGTCGCCTTGTTGCACACCATTCCGAACGGCGTGCAGTCCTTCGACGAGACGCAGCCCGACGGCTGAGGCTTACACTGAAAGCCCGCGCAGGTGAGCCCGGAGGCGCAGTCGTCGCTCGAGACGCACTCGACGCACGTGAGCGCCGCCTTGTTGCAGACGCCGGCGGCGCAGTCCTTGTCGGACTTGCACGCGGTCGGTGAAACCGTCGTGTCGGGGTTGCCGGGCACGTCCGGGCTGACCGGCGTGTCCGCGAGGCCCCCCGGGTCGCTCGCCGGACCTGGATCGGCGAGAGAGCCAGGGTCGGCCGGAGCACCGGGATCGGCCGGAGCACCGGGATCGGCCGGAGCACCGGGATCGGCCGGAGCACCGGGATCGGCCGGAGCACCGGGATCGGCGAGAGGCCCAGGGTCGGCCGCGGTATCGGGCGCAGGAGTCCCGGGCACGTCCGTCCCACCCGCGGCGTCTGCTGCGCTCGCGTCGGCTTCGACCTCCGGGACCTTCTTCTCGCAGCCCGCCGCCGCGAACAGCACCGCCGTCACGGCGACAACGACACCCCATTGGGACCACACCATGCTGCACCTCCACGCGTCGCGCCAGAGCGTACGCCGATGACCTCGTCAACGTCAATGAACGGCCCACGCGCGCGCCAATGCACCGCCTCGTGAAAATCCACCGATCACCCGCGCGCTCGCCGGCAACGTATGCAGCAGAGACGGGAGGTGGCTATGGAATCGATGCGAAGGCGCGCCGCAGGCGTGGCCGCCGAGGTTTGCGTTGGCTTTGGAGTGATGCTGGGACTCATGGGGTGCGAGGCCGTAGAGACCCCAGGGTTCGAGGGCTTCGACTTCGTGATGATCGGCGGAATCGAGGACATCGGGGGCGGACCGGCAAGCGCGGTCCCCGAGTCGCCGGATACGCAGTCCGCGCCGCCGTCGGTGCCGGAGGTCGCGTCGAGTGGGCCAGCGGACACGACGCCGTCCAACGCTCCAGACACGGCGTCCAAGTGCTCGAGTTCGACGTCGTGTGACGACGGAGACCCCTGCACCGAGGACGGCTGTGACAAGGCAAATGGGTGCATCCACTTCCAACTGTCAAACAAGGCGTGCGATGACGGAGACGCGTGCACGTACAGCGATAACTGCTCCACTGGGAAGTGCGCCGGTTCGCCGGTCAAGTGCGACGATGGCAACCCCTGCACGACCGACAAGTGCAGCCCTGGCAAGGGGACTTGCCAGCATACACCGGACACGGGAACCATCTGCAACGACGCCAACCCGTGCACGCTCTATGACGTCTGCGTCGGAGGGTTTTGTTCGGGCGCCGGTGCGCTGAACTGCGATGACAAGGACGCCTGTACGTCCGACGGCTGCGATCCCAAGGTCACGGACGGGTGCACACACGCCGCGGTCGTCTGCGACGACGCCGACCCGTGCACGTCAGACGGCTGTGTGAAGACCACCGGGTGCACCTTCGCGGCCCCGGGCAAGCCGTGCTCCGGTGACAGCAAGTGTGCCGACGGCAACCCGTGCACGAAAGACAGCTGCGGGCCGTGTGGGACCTGCCTGAACACGCCCGTGACGTGCGACGACCAGAATCCATGCACGCTGGACGCGTGTGATCCCAAGAGCGGGTGCGTCGCTCCGCCAGCCTCGGGCGGCCCGTGCAGCGACGGCGATCCCTGTACGCTGGGTGACGTCTGCGTCAAGGGCGCCTGTGCCAGCGGCACCAATGTCATCTGCGGCTGCAAGGGCAAGCCCAATGGAACACCGTGCGACGATGGCGAGGCCTGTACGACGGGTAGCGCCTGCCAGAGCGGCGCGTGCGGCGGGGGTATCGATGGCTGCACGCTCGGCACCGCGGCCAACCCCGCGACGAGCTGCGAGCAGATTCGCATCTACGCCAGCGGGGCGGCCAAGCACGGCAGCGGCCTGTACTTCATCCAGGATGCCGTGACCAAGACGGGGCTCGAGGTCTACTGCGACCAGACGACGCTCGGTGGGGGCTGGACGCGCGTCGCGTGGATACGCGGTGAGGTGCCGCTCTGCGGACTCAGCGGCTACGGGTCGAACGCGGCGGTCGCGACGGGTGGCCCGGAGACCGCGGTGATGGACGTGGGCGTCGCCGGAGCGATCCCCGTGACCGACGGGAGGATCCTCGTCATCTTCGAGGTCCCAAATAGCGCCGAGCTCGTCAAGGGCACCTACGTCTTCGGCAATGGGAACGCCAAGTTCAACTGGGCCGGGGTCGCGACGGGCGTCATCAACGCGTCGAACGTGACCTCGTATGGGGTGAAGGCGTCCGTCGATGGCGGACCCTTCGAGGCACTATTGACGGCTCCAGGGTGCACGTCGAGCAAGGGCACGTGCCTGTTGGGCGGCTGTCCCGTCAGCGCACCGAACGAGTGGGGCATCATGCTCGGCCGCGGGTCGTACGACACGGGCACGTACGTCATCGACGCGGCGTGCAAGAGCCTGAGCCCGGCGCCGGGCCTCTACAGCGGCAAGGCGTTCGCCCCGGTCAGCTGGGGTTGGAAGGGCTCGATCTTGATTCGTTAGCACGATCGGTTTTTTTCGATCCGGATGGCCCCTCTCGGACAACCCACCATCCATGAGCGACGACGTCTTCGAGGACCTCTCGGGCTTGCCCGTGGCGAGCCCTTCCTCCTCCGGTGGGAGCCTCCTGTGGCTGTGCCCGGAGGATGACGCAGTCATCGCGGGGCCAACCCGGTTCGGTCGGTGCCCGGAGCATGGGGTCCGCGCCGTGCGGGTGCAGGTGACGAGCCCCGGGCGGCCCGGGATGGTGCTGCCTCTGACGTGGAGAGAGCGGTGGGAGCTCCTGTGGCGACCACCGGCGCCCGTCGAGGTCAAGGCTCCGCCGCCTCGCTCGACGCCATGGGTCGCGGCCCCGCGGGCCGAGGTACCGGTGGACCATACCCCGACAGCCGTAGCGCGCTGTCTCGACGTGGCGACGCGCGAAGCGATCCGGAGCCTCACGGAGCTCGACGCCGCGGTCGCCGCGGCCACCGAGGAGGTGCGCGCCGACCGGGACGCGGCCTTGGCACGGGCCGAGTGGCTCGAGGCCGACCGTGCCATGCTCGCTACGGCGTTGCACGACGCGGAGCAGGCGCGAGCGGCCGAGGCCGGCCGTGTGCGGTCGGCGGAGCACGAGCTGACACTCCTGCGCGGACGGTGCGAGGCCCTCGAGCGCGTCTTGGGCGCCCACGTCGAGAGCGCGCGCGCCGTGATGCCCGCAGCGGAGCGACCGACGCGCCCGGCGCGTGACCTGGGGCTGTCGCTCGTCGTACCGGCGCGACACGGCAGAGGCGCCAGCTCGACGCTCTGACACGGGACCGTCACACCGCATGAGGGCTATGGCAGGGAGTAGACCAGCACGGCCATGGCCCCGCCGGTGAGCGCGCTCGCGACCAGGACACGGCCGCGCACCACGGTCGGCGGCGTAAACTTCGAGAACGCGGGCGTGTCGGTCTCCCAGAGCGTCTCGAGCGTCTCGCCATCGAACGCCCAGAGGTGCCCCTGCCCTGCCGCACCGGTCACCGTCCGCGTCGTGGCCCACACGAGGGTCGATCCGGGCTTGCCGTCATTGGTCGACACCGACATGAAGCCCCCACCCGGCATCGCGGGCACCGCCGCGGTCGCGTGGAGGGTGAGCGCGTGGGTCTCGTCGTCGTAGCGAAACGCGCGCAAGAGCTCGTCTTGCGCCCACCCGTAGGCCAGGGCGTAAGGAGCAGGAAGTCCATCGGCGAGACGCGGTCGGGAGATGGCGAGGGCGCCGTAGACGACGGGGATCCCCGACCACGAATGGACGTAAAGAGCGTGGTCGCCTTGCAGCGGCAGGGTCGAGAAGGGGCTCAGCGGCGGATGTCGTGGGGTCAGGGTGTGCCGGTCCAGAACGTAGAGCAGCCCGCCCTTCGAGCTCACGAGGAGATCCTCGGTGCCGGGGATGAGCGCCGGACCCGAGGAGCCGAAGCCGACGTCCCCGGCGTTCGTGAACTGAAAGACGGTCCCTGTGAAGCCGGCGGCGGTGTACGGCCGCGTATCGGCGTACCCGAGCACCTGGCTTGGAGCTGTCTCGGTCGCGAAGTCGAGCGGGAGGCGCAAGACGCTGTCTTCGAAGTCGGTCGGCTTGGGCGGGAAGTCACCCGGCGGATGCGTCTTGCAGTCGAGCGTGCGGTTGGCCGCAGTAAAGTAAACCCACTTCCCGTCAGAGGCGGGCGCAGTGCCGGCCTGCCAGACACTGCCGCCGCGCGTGGTCGGGGTCGTGTTGAACATGGCGGGCGGCTTTGTGAGGTCTGCCGCATCGTATCGAAAGAGATAGCCGTGGTAGACAAAGTCTTCCTCGTGCTGGTTCCCATTGGGCCCGGAGCCAAACGCGACGAAGAGCCCGTCGCCTTCGAGCAAGAGCCCGGGCCGATTCCACTGCACGGCCGGTTCGAAACCTGCGCCTGCAATGACGGTCTCAGCGACGACAGCGCCAGTCCCGAGCGCGAGCGCGAATAGCCGAACGCGGCAGGTGGCCGTGCTTTGGACGTTCGCGCAGCTCCCGACGGTGACCTTGACGTCAGGGTTGCAGTCCCGGGCCACGACGTAGACGCGCTCGCGGGCCCCAGAGATGACGGGAGTCGAGAGGATGCCATTTGGACCAAAGACGTTGCGCGTCGACTGACCCGGCGTGCCCAGTTCGCCGGACTTGCCCACGTGCCACACGGGGGCGCTGCCGTCAGGGGCGTCGAGGTCGAACGCAAAAACACTGTCATTCATCGTCGCGGCGACGACGAGCGTCTTGCGACCGGATGGCGTGTCGACCTCCCCGGCGACCAGCGGCTGCGCGTAGAGTTCACCATCGACGGGCAAGGTGGCCCGCAGGACGAGTCCGCGCACGTTTGCGACCGACAGCTGCTCCTCGCCCCGGTTGGTGCCAGTACGCCCGTTGTCGTTCTTCGAGGTGAGCACCTCGAGTGGCTCGACCTTCGGCGGCGGCACGAGGTGCTCGGCCCCTGCGGCAGTGTCGGGCGCGGATCGCAGGTCCGTCGACTCAGTGAGTACCGTGGCTGAAGGTTCGGGGTCCGAGGCACACCCGAGCACTACGCTCACCACCAGCACCGCGGTCCACCGGCCTACTTCAAGGCGCGAATCCATGCGGCCACCTCCTCCTCGAGCTGCAGATTGCGAACCTGGGTGGAGAGATCGGGCATCTGATCCTTGCCGCGCCGCGCGAGCGTCAGCCAGGTGCCGCTGCGCTCCGGCGCTCCGGGGACGACGCGCTGCGTGGTCTCAGCGAGTGACATCGTCGTCAAGGCCACCGAGACGTTGGTCGCGACGAGCCGCGAAGCCGCTCCATCGCGCGCGGTCGCGTCGAGGCGGAGGATGAGGCCCATCGCGGCCTTCTCTCCGGTGTCGGCATGGCAGTGCCCGCAGTTGGCGTGGAGGCCGCCCAGCGCGCGCTCCGCGACGGCGTCGGCCCACAGCGGCGCTACGTCGGCTCGGCCTGGGAGGGTCAGGCGCTGCTCACTCAGCAGCGTGTCGAGCGTCGGCGTCCCGCCCCGTGCGAGCTGAAGCGCCGAGATCCCCAGGATGCGGCCAGGCTCGCCACCGTGGCACCGCCCGCAGCGGGCCGCGGAGGGGATCTCGTGCGCGGGCACGAGCCCGAGCTGGTCGCGTCCACCGCGCTCGGTATACGTCGCTCCTTTTCCGTCGGTCGAGTAGACATAGGATCCCATGCGGTAGCCGGTCGGGGTCCGCTCGAGGACGCGGAGCTCGATGGGTCGCTGGTCGGCCGTGAGGTAGAGCTTGAGCGCGCGGGTCCCGACGGGGAAGACGAAGTGCTCGAGGTCGGTCCCATCGATGCGCATGCCCGGGGGCAGGTACAGGTATCGCCGAGCCTGGTGACCGTCGGCCCAGAGCGGGAACGCGGGGACCGTGGGGCGAAAGCACCCGCGCACCTCCGTCAGGGAGGTACCGGCGAGGATCGCGGCCGCTTGGAGCGGCTCGCCCTCGTGTGCGACGCCCAGGCGCGCACAGGACTCACCCGCCGCGTCAGGTGGAACCGCGCTCGGGCAGGCGAGGAGTGCAGACGAGCCCATGACCGACAGCCCGAGGAGGAGTCGTGCCCGCGCGGTGACTGAAAACGGCCAGGCCACGGACGGGAGTGTCACTGGGGCGTCCCGTGGACGCAACCGCGACGAAGCGACGAACGGGCCGCCTTGACCTGGCGCCCCGGGTTTCGGCAGCATGCCGCCGCAGACCATCACGACCGCGCCAGGCGGCGCTTCACACGAGAGGGACGAGCGACTCATGAGAAACCCCATGCATCTGAGACTGCTGACCTTGGCCATCGCGGCGCTGTTCGCTGCCTGTTCGAGCTCGAATGGCGCTCAGCCGACCGCGACGACAGACACCGGCATCGGGCTGGCATCCGAGACCGCCGCAACGGGCTCGACTCCGGAGACGAGCACGACCGGGTCAGGCACAGGCGACGACACCGCGACGACGACCGGTGACGGCACCGGCGGGACCGGTGACGGCACCGGCAGCACGACGGGCGCCATCGACAACGGCTTTCGCCCCAACAAGGACGGCTTCGGCTTTCAGAACTACACCAATGAGGCCAAGCCCACGAACCTCACCGCCGAGGACGTCCGAAGCATCTTTGGCGACGGCGTCTGCGCCAGCCTCGCCGGCGGCGCGTGTACGCTCACGCCTGCCGCTTCCCAGTGGGCGACGACGTCGAGCAACGACATGAACGGAGGCCACTGCTTCGGCATGGCGCACCTCGCCTCGGCGGTGTTCATGGGCAAGGTCACCGTCGACAAGCTCGGTGGCGCGGCGACTGACACGACAAACTCACTCAAGCTCGAAAACAACACCGCCCTGCAGCGGGCCATAGGCACGGCCTTCGTCATGCAGGGGCTCACGCCGGCCATCAACACGGCCAAGATGGCGATGACCCCCGGCGACCTGGTGACGTTCCTGTCGACCGAGCTCAAGACGAAGACGGAGACCTACACCATCGCGATCTTCCAGACGGACGCGACGGGAAACAAGTCGGGCGGCCACGCCGTCACGCCCTATGCCATCAAGGAGGACGCCGGCAAGACGCAGATCATGGTCTGGGACAACAACTTCCCGAACGAGGAGCGGTCCATCGAGGTCGACCTCACGGCAAAGACCTGGAAGTACAGCGCGGCGGCCAATCCGAACGACCCGGCGAGCTTGTATGTCGGAGACGACAAGACGCTGTCGATTGGCGTCTACCCCGTGACGCCGACGCTCGGGGTCCAAGAGTGCCCCTTCTGTAAGAATGTCGGCGCTCCGGGAGACGTGACGGTCGTGGCCAACGGCGCGGGGAACCTCCAGCTCGCCGACGGCACCGGGAACACGGTCGACGAGACGCAAAACAGCTTTCCTGGCGCGGTCGTCACCGAGCGCACCTCGGCGGACCTCTTCAAAGACGATCCGGAGCCCATCTATCGCGTGCCCGGCACGACGGATCTGACCATCACCATCGACGGCACGAAGCTCACGGCGGCCTCGCCCACGAACGTCAAGGCGTTCGGCCCGGGGTGGGTGCTCGGCGTCGAGGACATCAACCTGGCTCCGGGCGAGAAGGACACGCTCGTGATCGGCAAAGGCGGCGACACGCTCACCTACACGACGGCCTCGATGGAGACGCCCGGGATCGTCTTCGGCATCCAGACCGCGGGCGCGGACTACGAGTTCACGTTCCAGGTCGTCGGTGACGCTAACGGAATCACGGTCACGCTCGACATTGATTTGGTCACCGGCAAGCTGTCGCTCCGCATCCAGAACGAGGGCGCGACCGTCTACGGGATCGTGATGCGGCGCATCGACGACAAGGGCGAGTCCGAGTTCTCGCACGCCAACGGCAGCGAGGCCGGCGGCGATACGGTGATCTTCGACTTCGACGACTGGGCGGGCCAGGGCACGCCGCTGAGCATCGAGGTCGACAAGGGCTCCGACGGGTCCGTGGACACCACCGAGACCGCGACGGACGACAAGTAACCGCTAATCCAGATCGGGCATCGGCGACTGGAGCACCTTCCGATTGCCTCGATGGTCCGGCGGAGAGACCACGCCATCGAACTGCATGCGCTCGATGATGCGCGCTGAGCGGTTGTAGCCAATCTTGAGCCGCCGCTGCAGGTAGCTGATGCTCGCGTTCTTCGACTCGACGACGACCGCGAGCGCCTGGTCGTACATCGGGTCGTACTCCTCCTCGCTCAGGTCCTTCTTCTCCTCGTCATCGTCGAGGAGGATGTTCATGTCGTAGTCGGGCGGACCGTACGGCAGCACGGCCGAGACGACGCGCTGGACCTCTTCGTCGCTCACGAAGCAGCCCTGGATGCGCTGGAGCCGGCTCGTGCCCGGAGGCAGAAAGAGCATTTCGCCCTGCCCGAGCAGGTTCTCGGCGCCCATGCGGTCCAAGATGGTGC
>SXGT01010142.1_pt1 | contig 14494 bp, 13 predicted proteins | sample 3176221 | NCBI WGS metagenome assembly SXGT01 (sample SAMN11356862, study PRJNA531348) | freshwater metagenome | isolation source: freshwater sample F1-120 | place: China: Fuxian Lake, Yuxi | collected 2017-12-25
CGATGACGCGCGCGCCGTGCCGTGCCACGAGCGTTTGCAGCGCGTCCTCGTGCTGCGGCCAGTAGTCGTGCGCGTAGACGTACGCTGGGATGCCGTGCTCGCGGCACCAGGCGAAGAGGGCATCGCTCAGGTCCCAGCGAACCTCGATGTGCGCATTTACCGCCACCACGCAGGTAGCGTCGCGGTGCGACGCATCGAGCCGGGCGAGAAGCGCTTCCGGCGAAGCGTGCGGTTCGTAGCTTTCGTAGGCGAATGCCACGCCCGGCGCCTCGCGCGGTGCGATGCGCAGCACTTCCGCGAACATCACGGTGGTCCCGCAGATCGTCGCGAGGTCGAAGTGATTGGCCAGGAGGAGCTTGTTCGCCATGGATCGGGAGGATATGCCACGCGCCGCAATGGCGGTACTGCGATCCGCCCCTTGTCTCGTTGCCGGCGTCGCTGTCGCCAATTAAGCTTCGCTTCCAGGAGGTGGACCGCATGAACTTCTTTACCTGCCTTGCACGAGTGGGCGTCGTGGCGTTGTCGCTGAGTTGCCTGTCCGGTGGCGCTATTGCCCAGGACTGGCCGTCGCGGCCGATCCGCACGCTGAACAACTTCCCGCCGGGCGGGCCTTCCGACATCCTCATCCGCATGGTCAACGAGCGCCTGCAGGGGGTGCTGGGGCAGCCGCTGGTGGTGGAGAACCGGCCGGGCGCAGGCGGCAACGTCGGCGCCGATGCGGTGGCGAAGTCGGCGCCGGACGGATACGTCTTCGGGGTCACCCCCGACACCGTGTACTCCGTGAATCCGCTCGTGTACCGCAAGATGCCTTTCGATCCGTGGACCGACACCATTCCGGTGACGCTGCTCGGCAGCTTCTCCCAGATGATGGTCTGCCATCCGTCGGTGGTCGCCCGGACGCTGGGTGACCTGGTCGAACTCGCCAGGCGGGAAAAGCTGAACTACGCCTCCGGCGGTCCCGGGGTTCCGGGACACCTGGCGACGGAACTCCTGCTCTCCTTGACGGGCGCCACCATGACGCACATCCCGTACAAGGGTCCCGCGCCGGCCACCTTGGACGTCGTCAGCGGCCAGGTTCCCTGCGGATTCCTCGCCACGCCCACGGTGCTGCCACACGTGAAGTCGGGCAAGCTTCGCGCGCTCGCGGTGTCGACGCTCGCGCGCTCGCCGCTCGCGCCGGACGTTCCCGCCGCTGCGGAAGCGGGCGTGCCGGGGTACGACGCGCCGTTCTTCCTCGTCCTGTTCGCGCCCAAGGGCACGCCCGGCGCCATCGTCGCCCGCATGAGCGCGGAAGTCAGCAAGGCGCTCGCCGAACCCGCGTTGAAGGAGCGCGCCGCGGGATTCGATGTCGTCACGCTCGGCGGCTCGCCAGAGCACGCGCTCTCGACGTTGCGAGCGGCGTCAGGCAGGTGGGGGCCGGTCGTCAAGCGCATAGGGCTGGCGCTGGAGTAGCGCCCCTTCGTTACGCCGCTTTGCGATGCTCGTAGAAGTGCCGCACCCTGTCGTCGAGGATGCCCTGCAGTTCTTCCTTCGTCCGGTCCTCGGGCGTCAGCCATGCATCGACGTTTTCGGGCTTGAGCGGGATGGGGCAGCGGTCGTGCCCGGTGGCCGCGACCTCCGGGGGCGGAACGTCAGTGATGATGGCGAACGAATAGAGGTCCGGTTCGCCGGGTGACTGCCAGCAGTCCCAGAGGCATGCGAACAGCATCGGCTCGGCGGCCTGCGGCTTGAACTCCAGCACGAGGTTCTGCGATTTCTCGCCCGGCGCCAGGGCGCGTCGTTCAAAGTCCTCCAGCGCCACGTTTTCGAAGAACGCGCTTGCCTCCATGATCGCGTGCCGCCTGCCCCAGAGGTTCTTCCAGTAGCCGTCCAGGTTGTCGCGGCGGGCGTTGTACAGGCCGTCGAATTGCTTGTCGATGCTGGCGGGCTTGCCGTTCTGCCGACAGTGGTAGCGCATCGGCATCACTGTCTGCCTTCCCTCCACGTTCGCCAGCACGAGCGTGTACCACATGGGGAAGATGCGGCGGTCGGACTCGCGCACGTCCTTGCGGTCGAGGCTGGCAAGCTGCTTCATGTGCCACTCGACCTTGTCGGTGGCGATGCGCCTGTCGTCCAGGGCTTTGCGGGTCTCCTTCACGGCAAGGGCGCGTTCCGCCTTCACCAGCCGCGTGCGCTGCTGGAACAACCCGGCTTCGAGTTCAGTGCGCCGGTTGGCCCGCAACCGCGCGAACAGCGCAGCAGTTTCCGCGTGGGCCGGGTCGGTGGATTTCTCGAACGCGACCTCCAGCGATTTGGTGAACCTGATCCTGACCTTGTGGTCGTTGGGGAACGTCGAGCGCCTGAGCAGCTCGTTGATGGCGTCCAGGCGGACATCCGCGTTCGTGCTGTGCCTGGACAGCCAGCGAAGTTCCGCGTTCTCCATTGCGGAGTAGCACATGGAATAATCGTAGCAGGGGAGGAACCAGGCCAGGATGTTCGGACGACGGAAATCGCGCAAATCTTCCACCGCCGCCCGCGGCTTTTCGGACGGGCCGCTGCGACGGCGTCCACCCGAGGAGATCACCTACGGCATCGGGCGGTGCGCGCTCGGTCGCCTGCTCGTGGCCACCAGCGACAAGGGTATCGTTTCCATCATCGTGAGGGACAAAGCGGCGGATCTCCTGAAGGAACTGCGCCCGCGATTTCCCAAGGCGATCCTACTTCGTGACGAAGCGCAATGCCGGGCCCTGGTCGCCAGGGTGGCCGGGTACATCGCCGTGCCCACCGGCCGTTTCGACCTGCCATTGGATGTCCGCGGCACTGACTTCCAGCAGCGTGTCTGGAGCGAGGTCCGCAGGATTCCCTGCGGACGGACGTCGACATACTCGAAGATCGCCGAGTCGATCGGCGCGCCGAAAGCCGTGCGCGCCGTCGGCAGTTCCTGCACGCGCTGCTGGATCGCATTTGCCATTCCCTGCCACCGGGTGTTGAGCGCGGGCGGCGCCGGCAAGGACGCGCAGGGCGGCCGACGGTACCGATGGGTGGCCTACGAGGCGAAGCTGCAGGCGAAGAACGCGAAGGGGTGAAGATCCACTAGAACGCCGGAGTGGAGGGGCCCTTCTGCGATTCGAGCGCCTTGACCTCCTTGCACCGCGGATGGTCCGCGAACGTCGGGTCCCGGCTGCAGACGCGGGACTCGCAGATCGATTGCGCGATGAAGTTTCCCTGACGGCAGGACTCGCGCGGGTCACGTGGGCTGGCTGGCTGGGGCGCGGCCTGCGGAGCGACCGGCGTGGGTTGCTGCGCAGGCGCGTTCTGCACCTCCCGCTTCTGTGCAGTTGGCTTCGGCGCAGCGGGCTTGGCCGGGCCGTCCACGCTCCGGTCGTTGGCCTGCCGCGGAATCTGGTCCATGTCCCGCAGGACGCTCTCTGCTGACGTGCGGAAAACCGGATTCGAATGCGTGGCGGCGAACTTGGAAAAGTACTCCCGGGTACGCGCCCGGTCTCCACTGAACCGGACCGCGAGGCGCATGGCGGCCACGACGTTCTGCGCATCGCCCTTCACGGCGAGCGCCTGGGACAGGTTCGTCCAGGCTGCCGTGCGATCCGGCGCCAGGACGAGCACGTTCATCAGGGCGGCAATCGCATCGTCGGTGCGGCCGGCGAGGTGGTACGCGAAGCCGAGGTTGTTGCGGACTTCGATATCCGAGGGATCCGCCTCGAGGCCGCGCTGGAACACGTCCACTGCCGCGGCGTACTGATCTGTCTTGACTGCCTGGAGTCCCTCGCTGTTGAGAGACCTGGAGCGCTTCCGGTCTCCCGGGGCGATCGCGGGCGCGCGTAAGCGGATCGCCGCGACTTGGCTGTCGACCGACGGCCAGGTCATGGACGCCGCCGCGCGCATCACTGACGTCACCGGGCTGGCGTCGAATTGCGGCGGTGGCGCCGGCTGGGCTCCTCCCGGCTTGGAGGGCGCCTGTTCCCGCCCCTTGGCGCCCTTGGCCACCATCGTCGCGATCAGGCGCTCCATCTCCGGCTGCCCCGTGTATTGCCCGCCATCGAAGGCATCGAGGGGGCGGAAGCCGTCGAACCGCCGGCGATTGACGTCCGCACCCTTCTCGACCAGGTAGAACGCCGCCTCGGTCTGCGCCCCGAGGATCGCCGAATAGAGGGGAGCCTCGTCGTGCTGACCCGAACCGCCGTTCACGTCGACCCCTCGCTCGACAAGCATCTGGAGGACGTCGACGAATCCGCTCATGGCGGCGAGGTTGATGAGCGGGTGTCCCTTCGGCCGGGCGTTGGGGTCGCATCCGGCATTGAGGCACTGCTTCATCGTCTCGCGCGCCGAAGCAGGGAGCTTGAGGCCGCCTTTGTCGACAAGGGCGCTGAGTTCCGCAAGGTATCGGGCCGCGTTGGCGCTGGGGGCGCCCTGCGAGGCGACCTGCACAGGGACGGCCTGCGCCGGGACTGCGCCCGGCGGTTCGCTCTTCTTGCCCTTGAAGAGAAAGTAGCCTCCACCAACCAGCAGGACGAGTCCGGCCAGGACGCCCGGCACGAGCCATTTGGGGGCGGTCGTATCCGTCGAGCCGGCAATTGGAGGCGCGTCGGCCGCAACGGCCGGCTGCAACGCCACTCGTGCTGGCTCGACGCGTTCTGGCTCGACGTCTGGCGTCGATACGGTGTTCGACGGCGCCGGGATCGCCGGCCGATCCTGGCCGCCCAGGTACTTCTCGACCTCGGCCTGTCCCTTCCGCCTTTCGAGTTCTTCGCTGACGGCGCTGCTGACGCATTTCTTGTTGACCGGGTTGAGATAGGTGCCCAGGGACTTGGCGACGACCAGGGCAACTGGAATGCCGATGATCGAACAGAACAGGAGCGCAACCTGGATCAGCGCGCCAAATGCGAAGAGGAGCCCGAACGGCAGGTACAGGACCATCACGACGGTCGAATACACCTTCCAGGCCTTGTTCTGCGCGATGTTGAGGTCCGATTTGCTGACCATCGCGTGTCCGAACGGCGAGAACAGGAATTTGCCGAACTCCATCAGGCCCAGCCCGATCGGCGCCGCGATGATGGTGGCCGTCAACAGCAGCCCGAGCAGGTAGACGGAGATCGCGCTGATGAATCCGAAGAACGGAAAGTGCCAGAGAATGTTGCCAAGGGTCTTCAAGGGCTTCCTCCGATGCTACGGACGCGGGATGATGACTTCAGATGACGTGCGATTCGCGCAACCCGGTCAGTTCCGCTTTCCCATAGCCGAGCAGCTCGCCGTACACCGCTTCATTGTGCTCGCCCACCCCCGGTCCGGCCCAGCCGACTTCTCCCGGCGTTTCCGAGAGCTTCGGCACCACATTGGCCATCCAGAGGTTGCGGAACTCCGCGTGCGGCACGTGCAACAGCGCCTGGCGCGCCTTGAACTGCGCGTCTTCCAGCATGTCCGGCGCGCGGTAGATCTTGCCGGCGGGAACGCCGGCGGCGTGCAGGAGATCGAGCACCTGTTGCGAGGTGAAGCCGCGCGTCCATGCGTCGATCAATGCGTCGAGCTCCGCCTGGTTCTCGCCGCGCGCCACGTGGCCGGCGTAGCGCGGGTCGCTGGCGAGTTCCGGCCTGCCCATGGTCTCGGCCATCCGTTTCCAGACGCTGTCCTGGTTGGCGCCGATGAGGATCTGCCCATCGAGCGTCGCGTAGACGTTGGAGGGCGCGATCTTCGGCAGGATGGAGCCGGTGCGCTCGCGGATCACGCCGGCCTCGGTGTACTCGGGCACCGTCGACTCGAGCATCGCCAGCACCGCCTCGTAGATCGCGCAGTCGACCACCTGTCCCTTGCCCGTCTCGTGGCGGCGGTGCAGCGCCATCAGCGCGCCGAGGCAGGCGAAGGTCGCGGCCAACGAATCGCCGATCGACAGGCCGACGCGGGAGGGCGGCGTCGACGGATCGCCCGCGAGGTAGCGCATGCCGCCCATCGCCTCGCCGATGGAGCCGTAGCCCGCGCGGCTCGCGTACGGTCCCGTCTGGCCGAAGCCGGAGACGCGCACCAGGATCAAGCGTTCGTTGAGGGCATGCAGCGCGTCGAAGCCGAGGTTCCATTTCTCCAGCGTGCCGGGGCGGAAGTTCTCGACGAGGAAGTCGGACTTCGCAAGGAGCTTGCGCAGGATCTCCTTGCCCTTCGGCAGGCGCACGTCCAGCGTGATGCACTTCTTGTTGCGCGCGATCACGGGGAACCACACCGGCTTGCCGCGGCCCCACGCGCGCATCGGGTCGCCGTCGCCCGGCAGTTCGATCTTGATCACCTCCGCGCCGTGGTCGGCCATCAACTGGCCGCAGAACGGCCCGGCGATGAGCTGGCCCATCTCAAGCGCCCGCAGGCCCGACAGCGCTCCCTTGCCCACGGCGCCTACTCCGGCTGGATGCCGGCGGCCTTCACCAGCCGGGAGAACTTCTCGTACTCCGCGCGGGTGAACGCGGCGAACTCCTCCGGCGTGCTCGCCACGGCGTCGGCGCCGAGGTTGGCGAAGCGCTCGGCGAACTCCGGCAGGCGCACCAGCCGCGCGATTTCCTGCTGGATGCGCGACACGATCGGCGCCGGCGTGCCCTTGGGCGCGTACATGCCGTACCAGACATAGGTCTCATAACCCGGCAGGCCGGCTTCCGCGGCCGTCGGGATGTCGGGCATCGCGCCGGCCCGCGCCTTGCCGCCGACGGCGAGGATGCGCAGCTTGCCCGACTTGTAGTGCGGCAGGAACGTCAGCACGCTGGTGAAGCCGGATTCGACGTGGCCGCCGAGCATGTCCTGCACGATCTGGCCGCCGCCCTTGTACGGTACGTGCACGAGATCGACGCCGGCCGCCTGCTTGAACTGCTCGCCCGCGAGCCGGGACGAGGATTCCGAGCTGCCGAAGCGCATCTTGCCGGGGTTGGCCTTGGCGTAGGCGATGAACTCCTTCAGGTTCTGCGCCGGCACGCCCGGGTAGATGCCCACCACCCAGGGCGAGGTCGCCACCAGGCTGACCGCCGTGGTGTCGGCGATCGGGTCGAACGGCATCTTCGATTGCAGCACCGCGTTGACCACGTGCGCGCCGACCACCATCGACAGGGTGTGCCCGTCGGGCGGCGACTTCACCATCACCTCGGTGCCGATGATGCCGTTGGCGCCGGGGCGGTTCTCGACGATCACCTGCTGGCCCCAGGCGTCCTGCATGCGGGCGGCGAGGGCGCGGCTGATGATGTCCGTGCCGCCGCCGGGCGTGTAGGGGACGATGATTCGCACCGGCTTGGTGGGGAAAGCCTGCGCCCCCGCGGCGAACGGCAGCAGCGCGGCGAGCAGCGACAGCGCGAATCGAAGCCTCATATCCGGTTCCTCTCGATGACCTGCCTGGCGATGATCATGCGCTGCATCTCGTTGGTGCCTTCGCCGATGCACAGCAGTGGAGCGTCACGATACAGCCTTTCCACGACGAATTCCTTGGAATAGCCGTAGCCGCCGTGGATGCGCATTGCCTCGTGCGCGTTCTCGAACGCGGCCTCGGTGGCGAAGTACTTCGCCATCCCGGCTTCGAGGTCGCAGCGCTCGCCGCGGTCGTAGATCTGCGCGGCCTGCCGCGTCAGCAGGCGGGCCGCCTCGACGCGCGTGGCCATCTCGCCGATCTTGAGCTGGATCGCCTGGTGCTCGCAGAGCGGCTTGCCGAAGGTCTCGCGCTGCTGCGAGTAGCGCACGGCCTCGGCGAGCGCCGCCGCGGCCACGCCGACGCCGCGCGAGGCGACGTTGATGCGGCCGAGCTCCAGCCCGCCGACCGCCTGGTGGAAGCCGCGTCCTTCCTCGCCGATCAGGTTCGCCGCCGGAATCCGGCAGTCCTGGAACACCAGTTCCGCCGAGTCGATGCCCTTGTAGCCGAGCTTCTCGAGTTTCCGGCTGGCGCTGAACCCGGGACCCTTCTCGCAGAGGAACATGCTCATGCCCTTGTGCCGCGGCTCGGCCTCGGGATCGGTCTTCACCATCACCGCGAAGCAGGATCCCTGGATGCCGTTGGAGATCCAGGTCTTGGTGCCGTTGAGGACGTACGCGTCGCCGTCCCGGCGCGCGCGCGTGCGGATCGCCTGCAGGTCGGTCCCCGCGTTTGGCTCGGTGAGCGCGAGGCCGCCGCGGATCTCGCCGGTGGCGAACTTCGGCAGGTACCTGCGTTTCAGCGGCTCGTCGCCATAGCGCTCGACGAGCAGGGCCATCATCAGGTGCGAGTTGAAGATGCCGGTGAGCGACATCCATACTTCCGAGATGCGCGCGACGATGCGCCCGTAGAGCTCCGCCGAGAGCCCGAGGCCGCCGTACGCCGGGCTGATGGTGGCACCGAACAGGCCGAGCCGCGCCATCTGCGCGACCATCTCCGCGGGCCAGGTGTCCTCGTGCTCGAGCTTCATCACCTTGGGCGCGACTTCGCGCTCCAGCCAGCGGTCGATGGCCTCGAGGATCTGTTGCGCCTCGGGCGAATCCGGCGCGACGTGGTAGCGGGGCGGGGGTGTGTTGATCTTCATTGGCGATCCTTCAATAGCCGGCGCGGGTTTCGAGGTCGTTGCCGCGCCTCATCACCAGCATGGTGCGGTCGAATTCGCAGACCACCTCCTGCCGCTGGTTGCGGCCGAGCGTGCGGATGCTGACGATGCCCTGGTCCGGGCGCGACTTCGATTCCCGCTTGGAGAGCACGGTGGATTCGGCGTACAGCGTGTCGCCGATGAACACCGGAAGGGGCAGGGTGATCTTCTCCCAGCCGAGGTTGGCGATCGCCTTCTGGCTGGTGTCGGAGACGCTCATGCCGACCAGCACCGAGAGGGTGAGGGTGCTCACCACCAGCGGCCGGCCGAACTCGGTGTGCTTCGCGTACTCGGCGTCGAAGTGCACCGGGTGCTGGTTCATGGTGAGCAGCGTGAACCAGGTGTTGTCCGCCTCGCTGATGGTGCGCCCGGGGCGGTGCTCGTAGGTGGCGCCGACCTCGAAGTCCTCGTAGTAGCGGCCGAAGCGCTCGCGATAGCGCGCCTCGCCCACTTTCACCGATTCACCGGCCATGCCTGCCTCCCCCGGGCTTTTTCAATTGTCCGGACAATTGTATGATATCCGCCCATCCGCGCCAAGGAACCCGAGCCCATGTCCAGTGCCCCTGCGTTGCCGCTCGCCGGCACCCGCGTCCTCGCCGTCGAGCAGTACGGCGCGGGCCCGGCGGGCACCATCTACCTCGCCGACCTCGGCGCGGAGGTGATCAAGGTGGAGAACCTGCGCGAGGGCGGCGACGTCGGCCGCGGCATCGGGCCGCACTTCTTCGCACCGGGCGACAGCCAGTTCTTCCAGACCTTCAACCGCAACAAGCGCTCGATCGCGCTCGACCTGCATCGCGACGAGGGGCGGGCGATCCTGCGCGACCTTGCGCGCACGGCCGACGGGGTGCTGAACAACCTGCGCGGCGACCAGCCCGCGAAGCTCGGCCTCACCTACGACGCGCTGCGCGACGTCAACGAGCGCATCGTCTGCGCGCACCTTTCCGCCTATGGCCGGGACGGCTCGCGCGCGGCGTGGCCGGGGTACGACTACCTGATGCAGGCCGAGGCGGGCCACATGTCGCTCACCGGAGATCCGGCGGGACCGCCCGAGCGCTACGGCCTGTCGGTGGTGGACCTGATGACCGGCCTCGCGGCCTGCTTCGGGCTGCTGGCGGGAATCCTCAGCGCGCGCGCCACCGGCCGTGGGCGCGACGTGGACACGAGCCTCTTCGACCTCGCCCTCTTCAACCTGAACTACCCGGGCACCTGGTACCTGAATGCCGGCACGGTGCAGGGCCGCGAGGCGCGTTCCGCGCACCCGTCGCTGGTGCCGAGCCAGCTCTATCGCACGCGGGACGGCTGGATCTTCGTCATGTGCAACAAGGAGAAGTTCTGGGGCCTGCTGGCGCGCGAACTCGGGCATCCGGCGTGGGCGGACGACCCGCGCTACGCGACGTTCCCGGCGCGTCTGGAACGGCGCGACGAGCTCACCCGGATGCTGGATGAAGCTTTCGGCCGCGACACGACGGCGGCGTGGCTGCAACGCCTTTCGGGCAAGGTGCCGGTGGCGCCCGTCAACGACGTCGCGGGCGCGCTGGAGAATCCCTTCGTTGCCGAACGCGGCGGCGTCGCCGACTTCGACTATCCCGACGGCCGCCGCGCGCGCCTGATCGCCAATCCGATCCGCACCGGCGCCGAGCCGCCGCGCAAGGCGGCGCCCGCGCTCGGCGCCGATACCGACGCGCTGCTGCGCGAGATCGGGTACGACGAGCAGAAGGTCCGCGACCTGCGCGCGCAGCGCATCGTCTGCTGATGAAGCGCCACCGCTACGAGCAGGTCGCGAAGGCGCTCGCCGCGCAGATCGGTTCCGGCCGGTTCGCGGTCGGCGATTCGCTTCCCACCGAGGCAAGGTTGTGCACGAAGTACGGCATCAGCCGCTACACCGCGCGGGAAGCCTTGCGGCAGCTTCGCGACGCGGGGCTGATCACGCGGCGGCCGCGGGCCGGATCGACGGTGACCTCGGCGCGCGGAGGCTCGGCGTTCAGCCTGCCGGTCAGTTCCGCCGCGGACCTCTTCCGCTACGCCACCGATGCCCGCTTCGTGATCGAGCGGCGCGAGCGCATCCGGGCGGACAGCGGGGACATGGCCGTCCTCGAATGCCGCCGCGGACAGGAATGGATCAAGCTCTCCGGCATCCGCCGCCGGCCCGGGGTCAAGCGGCCGGTGTGCCTCATCACGGTCTACCTGAACATCGTGCTCGCGGGCCTGGAGGCGGGGCTGCCGCGCTCGCCCGGCGTGATCTATCCCCGGGTCGAGAAGGCGCTGGGCATCCGCATCGCCTGGATCGGGCAGCGCATCGAGGCGGTGATGCTCGGCGACGCACAGGCCAGGCGCCTCGCAGCGCTCCCCGGTGGTTGCGGCTTGCGCGTCCGGCGCTATTACTACGACGCGAACGACAGGCTGCTCGAAGTCTCGGACTCGCTGCACGCGGCCGAGGACTTCGCCTACGAGATGCGGCTGCGGCGGGACTGAGCGCCGGGGCTCAGATCGCGACGCACTTCACGCAGGGCACCGCCTCGCCGGTCGGCCGCGTCGCCCGCGGAGTGCCGTTGCCGCGCGGCTTCTCGATGCCGGCGATGGCGTCGCCGACGATGTTCGGGCCGGCGCGCTGAGCGGACTCGGCCATGCGCCCCGCCTTCGGCTGGGCGGTCGCGGACACCGACGATTCCGAGACCATGTTCGGGCCGGTGCGGTCGTTGCATTCCGCCAGGGCCGGGTTGGCGGCAACCAGTGCCGCGATGAGTGCGATGCCGGACAAGGTCTTCACGAAAGTCCCCTTTGTGCGCTGCGTGCCGGCAAGATGCCGGCCCTGTCCTTCTTCAGACGGATCCGTGGGGTGGGTGTCAGGATTCCGGGGTGGATCCTCCGCGTCCGCAGGGCGAACACCGCGTACCACCACTGCCGCGTTGGGGCATCATGGGCGGAGGAGGGGACATGGCCTTCGACCTGTCGTTTTCGCCCGGGCACGATGCGCTGCGCGCCCGCGTGCGGGACTTCGCGGCGCGTGAACTGCGGCCACGCAGCCGCGAGTGGGATGAATTCGGCGAGCTGCCGCGCGACGCCGTCCGGCGCATGGGCGAGGAAGGGATCCTCGGCATCGTCGGCCCGCGCGCGCTCGGCGGGCAGGATGCCGACTACCTGAGCCTCGGCATCTGCATCGAGGAACTCGCGGCGGCGGACATCAGTTGCGCGTTGATCGCGTGGCAGCAGGCGACGCACACGCGCTTCCTGCCCGGCTGGGGCGACGACACCGTCCGCGCGGTCCTTGCCGGCGAGCAGCTTGTCGCGCTCGCCACCTCCGAGGAGAACGCCGGCTCGGACGTGTCCGCGATCGCGACGCAGGCGGCGCTCGATGGCGACGGTTACGTGATCAACGGGCGCAAGGTGCACGTCAGCATCATGCCCGGCGCGGACGTGCTGGCGGTGTCGGCGAAGCTGCCCGCCGCGGAGGGCGCGCGGCCGCAGATCGTGCTGTTCCGCGTGCCGACCACGGCGCCCGGCGTGTCGAGCACGCTGATGGAGCAGATGGGCGCCCGCGCGCACCGGCTCGGCATCGTCGATTTCAAGGACGTCCGCGTGCCGGCGGCGGCGATGATGGGCGACCCGGGGCAGGGCAAGGCGATCATGTACGCGCGCTACAACGTCTCTCGCTGCCTGTCGCCGCTGGCGGCGCTGGGCGCGGCGCGCGCGGTGGTGGACGAGACCATCCGCTTCGCCAAGTCGAGGATCGTGTTCGGCCGGCCGATCGCCGCCAACCAGTCGATCAGCTTTCCGCTGGTCGAGCACTCGGCGAAGATCGAGGCGGCGCGCCTGCTCGCCTACCGCGCGCTGGCCGCCAACGACGCGGGACGCGACGCCGGCACCGACGCGGCGATGGCCAAGTGGTTCGGCATCTCCACCGGCGTGCAGGTGATCCAGGACTGCCTGCAGATGTACGGGGCGAACGGCTACCTGAAGGACTTCGCCGTCGAGCAGCGCCTGCGCGACGTGCATGCGTTCCTCTTCACCGGCGGCACGCTCAACGTGATGAAGCTGATCCTGGTGCGCCAGCTGATCGGCGCGGAATTCGCGGGCCTGCGCGCCTGATCAGGGCTTCGTGGCGCGGAACTGCGCCCGCGTGGTGCCGCTCGCGTCGTGCAGTTGCAGGACGCTCCCCGCGGTCTGCTGCGCCTCCGTCGCCTCCAGCGCGGCGATGAGCATGCGTTCCTGCGCGGCGAGCGTCTCGCCGGCGCAAGCCATGCGCGTCATGGCGAGCGGGCCGATGCGCAACGCCGTGGTGCCGGCGACGAACGACGCGCGGAAGCGGTTGCAGCCGCTGTGGCCCTCGACTTCGCCCGCCTCGGTGAAGCGGATCCACGCCGTCGGCTCGCGGATCTCGATGTTGCCGAGCGTGGCGATGCGCCACTCGACTCCGATGAAGGGCGCGTCGCTGCGGCCGACCGGCTTGCCGCCCGCCGGCGCCGCGGAGGCGACGCTGTCCGGTTCGCCCTCGGACGGACCCGAGTAGGCCTGCAGGAACTTCGCCGACACCCAGCCCTGCTTGCCGCGGTACCGCACGCGGCACCAGCGCTCCTTCTCCATCGCGGAGCGAAGTTCAGGTGAGAGGTGGTCCCAGGCGATGTCGCTGGAGCCGCGGCAGCCCTTGTTCTCGATGCCCCTGGCGCCGGCGGGAAGCTCGCCGATGCGCCGGCCCGAGGTCGCCGGCTCGCCGCGCAGCGCGAGGTTGCGCGTGACTTCGGACGTGAGCGCGAACAGCGCCGGCTCGGCCGCGCCCGCGATGCCGCAGGCGACCGCCAGCAGCGTCCCCCAGAAAGCGTTTCCCCCGCACCGCATCGCGCGAGCGTACGCCATTTCGCTGCGCAGGTGTAGAGCGGCAGCGCGCCCGGACGTCAGCGCCAGCCGCGCACGCCGTCGCCGTGGCGGCGGCGCTCGGTGGACAGCAGGTTCTCCAGGTCGGCGCGGTTCTGCTTCGCCACCTCGATCAGGCGCTTCTCGTCGTTCCAGTGCGCGGCGAACTGCTCCAGCGAGGCCTCGTCGTGCCGCCGGAAGCGCTGCGTGATGCGCTTCGCTTCGTAGGCCCCGTAGCCGAGCACCCTGAGCGAGGATTCGGCCGCGTCAAGCGCGCCGCCGAAGGTCTCGCGGATCGAGGGCACTCCTAGCGCCACGTACTCGATCGCGTCGGTACGGCTGCGCGCGCGGGAAAGGATGCGCAGGCCAGGGAAGTGCTCCTTCACCAGCCGGGCGGTCGCCAGCGCCGCTTCCGGATCGTCGATCGCCAGCACCAGCAGGCGCGCCTTCGCGGCGCCGGCCGATTCCAGCAGGTCGAGGCGCGTCGCGTCGCCGTAGTACGCCTTCCAGCCGAAGCGGCGCACGGTTTCGATCTGGTTCGGGTCGTGGTCGACGATGGTGACGCCGATGCCGAGCCCCGACAGCACCCGCGTGACGACCTGCCCGAAGCGGCCGAAGCCGGCGACGATCACCGGGTTCTGCTCGTCGATCGCGTCGGCCTCGCGGGCCGCGGCGCGGCCGAAGCGCGGCGCGAGCACGCGTTCCCACAGCATCATCAGCAGCGGCGTGGTCAGCATCGACGCCGCCACCACCGCGTTGAGCAGGTTCGCCTGCTCCGGCGTGAGCAGCTTCTGCGTGCCGGCGACGCCGAACAGCACGAACGCGAACTCGCCCACCTGCGACAGCGAAAGCGCGAACAGCGTCGCGTCGGCGCGGCCGCAGTAGCCGAACAGGTAGGAGACCGGGAACAGCAGCGCGACCTTCAGCGCCACCACGCCGAGGGCGAGGCCGAGCACCAGCAGCGGCGAGCGCACGAACAGGCCCACGTCCACCGACATGCCGACCGCGATGAAGAACAGACCCAGCAGCATGACCTTGAACGGATCGATGTCTAGCTCCAGCTCGTGGCGGTACTCGGATTCGGC
>SXGT01493082.1_pt1 | contig 14494 bp, 10 predicted proteins | sample 3176221 | NCBI WGS metagenome assembly SXGT01 (sample SAMN11356862, study PRJNA531348) | freshwater metagenome | isolation source: freshwater sample F1-120 | place: China: Fuxian Lake, Yuxi | collected 2017-12-25
ACTTCGACAACGAGATCGACATGGCCGGCCTCGAGCGCCTCGAGCGCGAGGGTCGAGTGCAGAAGATCGAGATCAAGCCGCAGGTGCACGAGTGGCGCTTCAAGCAGACCACCCACGGCCCCAAGGGCGGCGGGCACTCGATCATCGTCCTCGCCGAGGGTCGCCTCGTGAACCTGGGCTGCGCCACGGGCCACCCCAGCTTCGTCATGAGCGCCTCGTTCACGAACCAGGTCCTCGCCCAGCTCGAGCTGCACAAGAACGCCGAGGCCTACGGCCGAGAGGTGGCCACGCTGCCGAAGCACCTCGACGAGCACGTGGCGCGGCTCCACCTCGACAAGTTCGGGGCCAAGCTCACGGTGCTCACCGACTCGCAGGCGCAGTACATCGGCGTCGACGTCCAGGGCCCGTTCAAGCCGGACTACTACCGTTATTGAGCCGGAGCGCGAGCGCCGTATGGCCGCCCTCTCCGACTCGCTGAAGCTGGCTCACGGTCCGGCGCTGGCCAACCGCATCGCCAAATCGGCGATGAGCGAGCGGCTCGGCACCCGGGAAGGTGCGGTCAGCGCCGAGCTGGTCGCGCTCTACCGGCGCTGGGCTGGTAGCGGAGCCGGGCTCCTCATCACCGGGAACGTCATGGTGGACGGGCGCTCTCTGGGCGAGACGGGCAACGTGTTCGTCCAGGACGCGCGCGACCTCGACGGCCTACGGGCGTGGGCAGATGCGGCGCGTTCGGCCGGCGCGCGCGTATTCATGCAGATCAACCACCCCGGGCGCCAAGCGCCCCGGACAGTGTCCAAGCACATCGTCGCGCCTTCCGCGGTGGCCTTGAAGGGCGCCGGCCCGTTCTTCGCCACGCCCCGCGCTCTCGAGCACCGCGAGATCGAGGAGATCATCGCGCGCTTCGCCGAGACGTCGCGGATCGCGCAGCAGGCGGGCTTCGACGGCGTGCAGGTCCACGGCGCGCACGGCTATCTCGTCAGCCAGTTCCTGTCTCCGTACACCAATCGGCGTAACGACGCGTGGGGAGGGGACGCGGCGCGACGGCGGCGCTTCCTGATCGAGCTCTTGCGTGCAGTGCGCGCGGCCGTGAGCGCCTCCTTCACGGTGGGCCTCAAGCTCAACTCCGCCGACTTTCAGCGAGGGGGTTTTGACGAGAGCGAGTCGATGGCGTTGCTCGAGGAGCTGGATCGCGAGGCGCTGGACTTCGTGGAGGTCTCGGGCGGCACCTACGAGTCCGCGAAGATGTTCGAGGAGACTGTCCCGGCCCGCGCGAGCAGCAAGCTCCGCGAGGCCTTCTTCATGGACTACGTCGAGCGGGCGCGGTCGCGCATCCGGTGTCCGCTGATGCTCACCGGGGGCTTCCGAACGCGCGCGGGGATGCAGGACGCGCTCGCTGGCGGCGCGGTCGACATCGTGGGGCTGGCGCGCCCCATGGCCATCGAGCCGGAGCTCCCGAAGGGCCTCCTCTCGGGCGCCCGCAGCGAAGCACTACCGGTGCGGCTGGCCACCGGGAACGCCACGCTAGACGGCTTGGTGCAGGGGAGCTGGTATCAGGCGCAGATCGACCGCATGGGCCACGGCAAGGAGCCTCAGCCATCGCTGCCTCGTTGGCGACCGGTGCTCGGTTATCTGTCCGCGAGGCGCGTGAGCCCGCGAGTGCCGGCGTGATCCGGGGCGGCAACGCGGCGGCCTCTCGGCTCACCGCGCGCCCGTAGCGAGATTATGAGAGCTGACCGCAGTCCGCGATCACGACCGGGACGCTGGTGGTGCCGCTGCGCGAGCCCACCGCCTCCATGGCCTGAACCACGCTCATGCCTTCGACCACCTTGCCGAAGACCACGTGCTTGCCGTCGAGCCACGAGGTGATCACCGTGGTGATGAAGAACTGCGACCCGTTCGTGCCGGGGCCGGCATTGGCCATGGACAGGAGCCCGGGCTCGGTGTGCTTCAGCTTGAAGTTCTCGTCAGCGAACTTCGACCCGTAGATCGACTCGCCGCCGGTGCCGTTGCCGCGGGTGAAGTCGCCGCCCTGGCACATGAACTGCGAGATGATTCGGTGGAAGCCCGAGCCCTTGTAGTGCAGCGGCTTACCGGAAGGGCCCATGCCCTTCTCGCCCGTGCACAGAGCACGGAAGTTCTCTGCGGTGCGCGGCACCACGTCGGCGAAGAGTTCGAAGACGACTCGACCAGCGGGTTTGCCAGCGAGGGTGATGTCGAAGAAGACGCGAGGGTTGCTCATGGGGCGCGAGGCCTAACCCAATTGGAGGCGCTTGTGAAGCCGCAAACCGCCCCAACCTGCCCCGCCGCGTCAGGCGAAGTCGGCCGGCCGCTTCCCCTGCGCGTGCAGCCATCGATAGACCTGAAACCGGGAAGCACCCAGCGCTTCGGCTGCGTCTTGCACGCGCCCACCGGCGATCCGGAGGGCCTCCGCCACGTCGGCGTCCGGCGGCAGATCTTTTGGTGACGCGCGGCGCTTCCCCGCCTCAGGCTCACCAGACCGCTCGACCCCAGGGGACGGCAGGGTGAGCTCAGGCCCCGGCCGAAACGGGGGCCCGCCGAGGTTGGCGGCCGCGAGCGCGGTGACGTGGTTGCGCAGCTCCCGGACGTTGCCGGGCCATGAGAACCGCAGGAGACCCAACACGTGATCGAGCGGCAGGGGCGAGGCGGCGGCTGGGTCGGCGGGCGCGACCAGCCAGCGGAGCTCGTCCCGGTCGGCCGCGAGCCTGCGTAGGAAGTGGGCGAAGAGGAGCGGCACGTCCACGAGGCGCTCGCGGAGGGCCGGGACTGTGACCGTGAGCGCCCGCAGCCGCTCGAAAAGGTCACGTCGAAAGCCACCGGCCTCGATGTCCTCGAGGAGCGGGCGGTGAGTGGCCGCGACGATCCGCGTCTCCACGGGCCGCTCGTCGTGCGATCCCAGCCGCGCGAAGCGCCGCGTCTCGAGCACCCGCAGCAGCTTGCGCTGGAGCTCCGCGCTCATGTCGCCAATATCGTCGAGGAACAGCGTGCCGTTTCGGGCCGCCTCGAACACCCCCGCGCGATTGTCGGCCGCCCCGGTGAACGCCCCCCGAGTGTGCCCGAAGAGCTCAGAGGCGGCCGTGCCCTCGTCGAGGCCGGCCGTGTTCAGCCCCACGAAGCGGCCGGTGACGCCGCTGCCGTCATGGATGGCGCGCGCGACCAGCTCCTTCCCGCAGCCGGTCTCGCCCAGGACCAGCACGGGCTCGTGAAACCGAGCCACGGCAGCCACCTGCTCCACCAGCCTCCGGATGGGGCCGCTGCGCCCGACCAGCGTAGAGCCCGTGGGGCCCCCGCCCTCGTCCACGGCGAGCAGGACGCGATCGCCCAGGCGCACCAGCGACCCGAGCGGGACGGGGCAGGGGCCGGCCAGGGGCCGCGCCGCCGCGTGCGGACCGCCCTCGAGCACCAGCACGGGCAGGCGCACGCCAGGGAGAGGGCGCAGCTCGACCTGCCCCGAGGCCGTCGCTCGCACGGCGAAGTGCTCGCGGCTCACATAGGGATCCGCGATCGGGGCTTGGCGGCCGGTGGCGTCGGCGAAGTCAGGGGATGATCGTCCGATGATCCGCTCGGCGCCGCCGTCGAGCTCCAGCTCGTCGCCCACGCGGGAGAGGTCGGGATGGAACAGGATCCTGAGGCAGACCGGGACCCGCGCGCCCGCGCTCGTGCGTCTCGGCGAAGGGGGCAGCGACGCGGGATCGAGCGTGGTCATCGACGGGCGAGCCTAGCACAGCGGGTGACGCTGAGCGGGCCAGTCGCCGTCATGTAGCAAGCGCGAGAGAGCTCGCGCGCCCACGCGCACCGCTGCGCCGTGTGCTCCGGCGGAGGGGAGGCGCGGGGCGTTGCTTCAGGTGCCGCAGCTACCCGAGGTCTCCACGGCCACCCCGGCAGCGTTCGCCGCGCAGCCCGTCTCGTAGGTCTTGCCGTCGCAGCCGCAGACGGGGCCGCTGAAGTCGCACGCGATGGTGCAGATGCCTTTGGGATCGGCGCACTGGCCCTGGGTGAACACGCACGGGTAGAGCGAGCAGTCCCCGGGGCTGGCGCAGGGCGCGTCCCCGCAGGCGTCGCCGCAGCCATCGTCGTCGTAGTCCGCCACCACGAAGTCCGTGGGACACTCCGTGATGCAACACGCGTCGCCGCAGTCGTCACCGTCGGTGTCCACCAGGGTCCTCAGGCCGTCGCACACGGGCGGCGGTGGGCACGGCTGGACGGGCCCGCAGCCGACGGGCGCGGGAGCGTCGTCGGCGGGACAAAGCAGGTCCTCGCATTGCGTGTGCTCAACGGCCTCCGCCATGACCAGCGCCTCTTGCGTCTGGTCCTTCACTCGCTCGAGGCGGCAGCCACCGAGCCCGTTGGGCCGCACCAGCACGTCCGTGGCTCTGAACCCGCCCGAGGGGCCGGGCATGAGGACCCGCAGCCGCGCCGGGGTGCAGGTGGCCCAGGCGTCGCAGAGACAGGCGTTGGCCTCCGGGTCGACCCCGAGATCCTGCCGCACACACCCACACTCCACGTGCGAGCCGTCCAATAGGTCATCGACAGCCTCGTCGAGCGTGTACGGCATATAACCCTCCGAATCGGCGCACAGCGGCCCGGTGGGCGAGTCCGGTGCGCAGACCGCCGCGAGGCACGCCGGCATGTGCCCGTCGTCGCACGACAGGGCAGCTCCGAGACCGATCGCAGCCTTGCGGCAGCCGAACTCGCAGGTGCCGGTCTCCGCGACACAGACGCCCGGGTCGGGCATCGTGCAGGACGTCACTACCTCATGAGTGAGGCGCTGCACCACGCCGAGGGAGCACGTGGCGCCGCCCGGGCACTCGAGCCCCTGAGGCTCGCAGATGTCGGGTTCGCCGCCGCTGGAGTCCTCTGCGCCTGAGTCGCCGCCAACCGTGTCGCCGGCGCCCGAGTCCTGGACCTGCGGGGCGTCGACTGGAGGAGAGCCCAGGTCGGTGTTGGAGACTTGATCGGCGGCCTCGGCATCAGTCGCGGCGGTGGCCCCTTGGGATTCGCTGCCACAAGCCACCACGGCGAGTGCGGCGCACACCAGGATCCACCACGTCTCCCCTCCGAGGAACGCTGAGGAGCGGTCGCGAGGGGATGGAGGAACGCGCCGAAGGGGCGCGCCCAGTCTGTGAGCTCGCGTCACGGTCGCTCCTTGGAGTCGCCGAGGAAGAGCGCGCTGCGGGCGGGGATCCGGAGCGTCCCCACGTCAACCGGAGCGTCGCGGACGTTCAGGGCGACGCGTCCGCCGCCCGCGATTGTCCACACCACCGGCACCTCCACGGAGCCCTGACCCGCCAGAGCGTCCTCGAACGCGTTGCCGAGGACCGACGGAGGCGCAGCGGGAAAGATGCTGTCGGGGACCGCCGCTTCGCCCGTGAGCGCCGCGGCGAGCACCTCAGGGGCAAAGGCCCAGCCATGGCGCTCGGCAGGCAACGCCCTGAGGTCGTCAGAGAGGAAGAAGGCGCCGCCGGCGAGCGCAGCCACCCAGGCCCCGGCGACCACCTCGTTCTGCGCCAGCATCCTGAGGATGGGCGGGTCGGCGTCGCACGCCACGGCTCGACAGAAGGGCCACCGAACCGCCACGTTGCGGGCCTGAGGGGCCACGAAGTACCAGTTGGCGTCGAAGGCCTCGAGCGCGATGTCCGGGCCCAGCCGCCAGCCATCGACAAGGTCGAAGCCCGCGACCGCCGGAGCGCCCACCGCGAGCAGCGTCGTGGCGGGCCCGGCCGCCTCGCGGATGAGGACCAGCGCGCGCCGATAAGCCTCCATGCCGGTCACGCCCTCGGCGCGGGCCCCCTCTGCAGTGCCCGCGAACAAGAAGTCGATCTTGAGGAAGTCGATCCCGGCTCCGACCAGGCGGGTGATGGCGGCGCGCAGGTGCTCCGCCGCCCCTGTGTGGGTCACGTCCAGGACGCGCATGGGGCCGTGTTTTCCATGGGGGTACACGGCGCCGCCCACGAACCAGTCGGGGTGCTCGGTGACGAGCGGGCTGTCGCCGTCTACCAGCAGCGGGGCGAGCCACACGCCCACCTCGAAGCCCTGCGCGTGGAGCGCCGAAGCGACGCCCGCGAGCCCTTCGGGGAACTTCGGATTGCAGCTGGCGCTGGGTGCTCCGCCCACACAAGGCTCCGCCACCCAGTCGCCCCAGCCGACCTGCCAGCCGTCGTCCACTACCACGCGGAGCGGCGCGTCGAAGCCGGCGGCATCGAATGCAGCGCGCGCGAGCTGGGCGTTCTCCAGCACGGCCTGGGCGTCTACCGCGTCCCAGAGGTCGTACCAGCTGTTCCAGCCCACATCGGCGCCAAAGGGCTCGACCCGGCGCGTCGGCAGCGCGGCGCCATACGCGCGCAGCACCACGGCCTCGTCCCCCATCCCCAAGAAGTACGGCTCGGACGCGAGGACCGCCCCGGAGGCCGCGGCCACCGCCTCACCGGCGCCGCACGCCAGCGTGACCGTGAGCGCCTTGGGGTCCACCCCGTCCACCGCCGCCCAGGCCTTCCAACGGTCGACGCGCGTGGCCCCGCCGACGAAGGTGATGCCACCGCCGCCGACCGCGGTCCAGGTCCAGGAGAGCTCGGCGCCGCTGCGCAGTGTCTCTGGGTCACCGAACGCTGAGAGCGCGGCGTCGCGCGCCGCGGCGAGCGGAGCCTCGCGAAGGGCCAGGACCCCGCTCATGGACCACGACTGGAAGCCGTTCGACACCCAGCCCGTAGCGCCTGGGAGGATCAGGCCTCCGGTGAGGCCAAGGCGCGTGACCGTCGTGTCGATGGCCGGTGTCAGGCGGACCACCCACCCGGCCGGCGTCGCAGCCACCTCCAACGAGCCGGCGGGGGACTCGCAGCGGAGGACGTCGCCCTCGGCCATACAGTCCCGCCCCACGGAGAAGACCCCGTCGGCCACGACGAACGGGACGAAGCGAGCCGACGCGCCACAAGCGACGCTCAGCGCGCCGTCGCGAAGCTCGGCGAGGCAAGGCCCGTCTGGTTCCTCGACCTGGGCGTCAGCGGGGGCGGTGTCGCCGGTGACGTCGGCCGCTTCCGAGGCCGCCTCGGCGTCGGTGGTTACGGCCTCGTCGGCACACGCCAGGGCAAACGCGAGCCCCAGCAGCCGCGCGTTCCGCGTGACCATCAGCGGTTCCTCAGAGACGCAGTGACGTCAGCGTTGGGTCCCGCTCCGATGCGAGCGGCGGCCCCCGCGCCGCACGGGTCTCCCGTCTCGCAGGAGGCAGCGTCTGTCACAACGGCAGAGGCGGTGTCCGCGGTCCTGGGGTCGCAACCAGCGCAGATGGCAAGCGACAACAACATGCCGAGCATGGGGACCTCCGGGTTGCGGTGCGGCGCGGAGCATAGCCCGGCCGTCGCGCGGGCGTCGAGGTCCACGCGGGACCGAGCAGCGGCAGCTCCCAGCGGCGCTCGCCCCACAACGGGGCCTGGTGGCCAGGGAGCCGAGGACGGGGCCCCGGCTTCAGCCTCAGCCGATGCGGGCGAGGACCTCTTGAACAGCCGGGGGCAGGGGCGGCAGGTTCGCCCACGGGTCGCGCGGAAGGTCTTTCCGCGGGAACTCCGGGTAGGTCCGCACCACCTCGTCGGCAAAGTCGATGCCCATGCCCCCCATCAGCTCGAGCTGGCGAGGGAGGGCGCGCGCGATGCCGTCGCGGATGCGGTCGGCCTCGTCCACGAGGCGGTGCATCATGTTGAGCACCTTGTCGGCGAGGTGCTCCTCGTCGACCTCGAAGAACAGGTCCTGGTGGCCCCGGTCGTTCATGAGGTTGCGGATCCGCTCGTCCATGGTGACCCCGCCCGACGGCACGAGGCCCGGCATGCTGGTCACGATCGCGTGGAAGCGCGAGCTGACCATGGCCGAGCAGTTCCGCAGCACCGAGACCATGTCGTACATCCGGTGCTCGTCGGAGATGAAGAGCGCCGCGCCGCTCGGCATGGCTTTCGCGACCGCCTCGCATGCACCGCGATCGAGCTTCTCCATACCCACCATGATCGGGAAGAAGCCCCGCTCCTGGCAGAACGCGTGCGTGGCCTTGGCGAAGGCCTCGATGTAGGTCTCGTACTTCCGCTCGTTCTCGCTGGTCCGAGTGTGGAAGTAGATGCTCTTGTAGTGTTCGCGCTTGTACTCGCCCAGGAACTGGTGCGCGAGGGCCTTGCCCACGTCTGGGGTGACAGGCCACCAGAACGGGTTGATGGGACACACCGCGATGACCGGCTTCTGCCCATCCCAGCCGGCCTTTCGCAGCAGCTCGGCGCCCAGCTCGAGCGGCGCGGGGTCGAACGTCCACGCGGTGTCTGCGCCGGGGCGCGTGCGGATACCGAGCTCGCCGAGCACCTCGCGCGAGGGCTCGTTGCGGCAGATTACCAACGTATGTTTGTTATATTTGCGCACGAAGTCGCGGAGCGTGTCGGTCATGTGACCGGCCTCCGCGCCGTAGCCCACGCTCACCTTGTTCTCGGCCGCGGCCATGCCCACGGCGCCGGCCATCATCGTGGTGAGCGCGCTCGAGAACTTGGATTTGTACATCGAGCCCTCGCACGCCACCACGCCGTGGTGCTTCGGGCACTCGTCGAAGAGGAACTTCGGGAACACCTGGGGCAGCGTGATCTGCCGCACCGTTCTGAAGTATCCGGCCGAGAGCTTTCGATCCGTGGAGACGATCGTCATCTCGAGGTTGTCGTCGCCGATGACGTGCCGGAACTGGCGGATCATCTCCTCGACGCGGACATCGGCCCCCGTGTTGCGCGTGCCCACGTACCCTGCCAGCAGCAGCTTCAGCGGCTTCCCTGGCTTCCAGCGCTCCTTGTCGAGGTTCAGCGCGTAGCGCATCGAGGCGGCTTCGATGAAGCCTGCCATCGTGTTCTGAAGGACGACGTCGGGGTCGACCTTCTTCATGAGGCTGTCGAGGAAGGGCGGGAGCGTGAAGGTGGCCATCGTGCTCAGGCGGCTGCGCGCGTCTCGGGGGCAGCGGCGGTCCCCGGGTAGGCGCGGTAGGGGTAGTTGAAGTTGGTCGACTTGGCGAAGCGGAACAGCGGGACCGCGTACTGGTCGAACGACACGGGGCTCTCACCCAGCTCATCCACGATGCGCCGGTTCGAGAACACTGTGTCGAATACGAGGTACGGGATGAACACCTTCATGAGCGACGCACCGCCGGCAATGCCCCAGTTGCGCGGCGTGTCGCAGAGCACGTCCACGGTCTTCGAGAACGTCTTCTCGAGCCCCGGCGCGAACTTGGGCGCCCGGCGCCCCAGGGCCCCGGCCATCGCGTTGACGATCTGCTCGTACGTGAGCGAGCCCTCCCCGGAGGAGAGGTTGTAGGACTCGTACTTCGGCGCGTCGGCCATGTGTACCTTGACGATCGCCTTGCCCACATAGTCCGCCGGGACGATGTCGACCTTCCAGTCGCCGCGGAACGGCAGCACCGGCAGCTGCGACAGGAAGACGAACGCCTTCACCATGTCGAACTGCGTGGTCTCGGGGAAGCGGCTGTCGCCCAGCACGATCGAAGGGCGGAAGACCCGAACGTCCGTGGTGGGCAGGAGCTCGTGGACCATGTGCTCGCAGAACTTCTTGGTCCGCGCGTAGGGGTCGTAGTCGCTCTTGTCCCAGTCCACGATGGTCTCTTCGCGCACCACCTCGCTCTTGCGCTCGCCGCAGACGGCCACGGTGGAGATATCGGAGAAGCGCCGGAGGCCGTGATGGTCGCGCGCCGCCTGAGCCACCTTGAGGATCTCGAGTGTCCCGCGCAGGTTCACATTGAAGCAGACCTTGTTGGACTTCCGGTTGAGCGAGGCCGCGCAGTGGATGACGGAGGTGATCCCCTTCACGAGGCGATCACGGCTGGAGGCGTCGAGCCCGAGATCCCGCGACGTGAGGTCGCCGAGCGCGTAGTCGACTCGTCCACCGCTCACGAGGTCGTTGAACTCCTCGAACCCCATGTGGAGCTGAAGCGACTTCCAGAGGCGCTCTTTGGCCTCGGCGGCGTTCTTCGCGCGGACCAGGAGCGACAGGCGCTCGTTCGGGTAGTTACGGAGGATGCCCTGCGCGATATACGAGCCGATATAGCCCGTCGCGCCGGTGAGGAACACCGACATTGCGGAACTCCAGGATGGGGTGGGGGCGACTAACCGACGGCGGCGAGTCGGGGAGCGGCGGTCACGGCCGGTGCCGCTTTCGGAGCCGCGACCTTGCTGAGCTTGACCGGGTGGACGGGCGTGTACTTCTCGACGTCCTTGCCCTCGAACTGCGGGAAGCACCACTTCCGGAGACCCGGGACCTGGGTGCCCTTCCAGTACGAGCGCCAGTCGACCGACTTGATGGAGAAGCGCCACTCAGGCTCGACCACGTCGCGCTTGACCAGGTTCTGCGCCGCGAACGTCCACGTGTTGTCGTGGATGAAGGGCTGGAACAGGTCGACCATGCGCTCGATGCCCTTGAGCTGCTTGTCGGCGGTGTTGACCGCCTTCTGCCCGTTCGTGAGCTGCTTCGCGAGCGGCTTACCCACGCCGTCGGCGAGGCGCCCCATGAGCCGCCCGAGCCCTTGCGCGGTGGTGCGCATGTTCTTCATGGAGAGCAGCTCGTTCTGCGCGCAGTGCTGCCCCTCCCAGCGAGCGAGGATGACGCGGTCGATGACCGACTCGCCGTGGGCGCGGAGGTGCTCGCGGTGGGCGAGCGCCGTGAGCTCCACGGCCCGGTTGATCGTGAACGTGTTGAGGTCGCTCGAGCCGGCCTGGTAGACCGGGGGCGCCGTCCCTTCCATGAGCTCGGCGGAGGCCACAGTGAGCGCGCGGCACACGAGGTCGACCGGGACCACGTCGAAGGGATTCCCCTTCTTGCACGGGAGGTTGCGGAACCAGGTCCCGAGCAGATAGACGAGCGGGCCCGCCGTGTTGAAGCCCTCGTTCCAGCCGGGGAACGGGAACTCCATACTGCTCTCGACGATGGCCGGGCGGACGATGGTGTACCGAACCCCCTTCTTGGCCGCCGCCTTCACGAGCAGCTGCTCGGCGAGGCTCTTGGACCACGTGTAGGTGTTGGGCCACCCGAGCTCGGCGGCGCGTTCGGAGCCAATTCGCGACATCGCCTTGCGGACGACGCGGTCGCGCTCCTGGCGAGCCACGTTGGCGACGACGGCAGGGTTCTGGGCGTCGAGCTTGCGCTCGATGATCTTGGCGTCGACGGAGTCGGCCAGGAGGCGCTCGAAGTCTTCGCCGGAGTGCTCGGCGAGCACGTCGGCCACGCGGGCACGCATGGCCTCGACCTCGGCCGCGGGGTCGATCGTGAGGCCCTTCGGCGTGTAGCCCACGGTCACGGCCTCCTCGATGCGGCCGGAGCGGTTGCCCACGACGTAGCAGGTGGAGACGTGGAGGAGGGCCGCGCGCTGGCAGTCGGCGGCGAAGTCCACGGCGTACAGCGCGCCGTCGATGTTGGTGGCAACCGCCTCGCGAACGTCGGGGTCGAAGTCGACGAGGCCCGCGCAGTTCACGATCAGGTCGATCTCGGCGTGGAGACGCTGCGCCACCGCGGGCTGAACCCCGAAGCCAGGCTGCGAGATGTCGCCGTCGATGACCTCGACCTTCTCGGACAGCAGCGGGCCGAGGCCCAGACCGAACTGCTCGTGGAGCGGCTTGAAGACCGGGGACTCGTTCACCATCTTCTCGAAGCGCTGGGACGCTGGGCGGAGGCCCTTCTTGCGCAGGAGCACGTAGAACTTGCCCACCTCGGGGAGGCGCGCCAGTGCCATGGCGAGCCAGACCTTGCCGAGGAAGCCGGAGGTGCCGGTCACGAGGACGTTCTTGCCAGCGAAGGCGTCGCGGATCGAGAGCGTTGTCATTCGGGCGTTCTCCTGTGAACTCTGGCGCTCAGGGGACGTGCTCCCCTCCGAGGTGCCTCGGGTTGCGCGATCTCGGGACGGCGATCCCGGGATCAAACGCGGTACTCCATGACGGGCCACTCGGCCTCTTCGGCCGCTCGGCGGAGCGTGAAGTCTGGGTTGACGGCGCAGGGGCTACCGACTGCGGCGAGCATCAAGAGGTCCGGGCCGTGGGCGGCGTAGGCCATCGAGCGCGTGAGATCGATGCCGTTCTCGTCAGCGAAGCGCTGCACCCAGCGGCGCGTCTCGTGGCCGCCGATCACGGGGTCGAGGAGGCGGCCGGTGCAGTCGCCGTCGCGGAACTCGATCTGGTTGCACACGAGGTGATCCACGTCGGGCACCACCTCCGTGAGCGCGCCGATGATCGGCTCGATGCTCTCGGAGAGGAGCACGGTGGTGTGGCCCTCGGCCTTGGCCTTGCGGATGAGGTCTACGCCGCTCGCGAGGACCGTGCCCTTGAGGACGTCGTCGAAGTACTCGCGGCCGATGGTGATCACGCGGTCCTCGCTCATCCCCCGAAAAGCGAGGAAGGCGACGCGGTTGGCCATGGTGCGGTCGTTTTGCCCGAGGAGCCCGTAGATGGGCGCGGCAAGCGCGATCCCACCGATACGAAGCGCGCGTTCACGAAAGCCCTGCCCGTTCGCGGCGAGGTAGGCGGACGCGGCGAGCACCCCGCGGCTCACCACCGTACCCTCGACTCGGAAAAAGGCTGCGGTCTTCATTCAACGTCCTCGTCTGGGCCTTGCCACGCCCCCTGGGACAGGGTGCGCTGTCTGCGGCCGCGGACCCTAAACCCGGGCCTGGGGATCCACAAGCAGAATCAGGCGGATAGCTCGTTTCGCAGGGTGCGTAACCCGCTTCGCGCCTCGTGGTGACGCGCGTCCTCTAAGCAATGCCCGTGCCGGGTCGACTGACCCCGGGGGGGTGGCCGCGCTGACGTCCGGCACTATGTTGCACCACGGCGACGGCCGGTCGAAGATGCCGCGGTGCGCCACCCCGAGCCCATCGTCCAAGGTCTGCTCAGCGCGGGGTTGCTCCCGGCGGACGAGACCCCGTGGACCGAGCCGCACCGATGGGTGGTCGACGCGGCCCGGGTGTTGGTCTCGCAAGGGATGGACGTGTCCACGGTCGTGCGCCTGGCAGGTCTCGGCCGGGAGCTCGGCCACCTCGAGTCGAAGGCGCTCGTGCAGGACGTGGCGCAGGGCATCGGTCCGCGCGAGGCGTTCTCGCGGGAGTCCACGCGGCGCCGCGCGCTCACGCGGTTCGTCGCCGCCGTCCGGCACGCGGGGGTCTCGGGGACGATGCGACGGCTCACGGCGTTGTCCGACCCCTTTCAGGCGATGGTCGCCGAGCAGCTCCACGTCCCCAGCGCGCTCTACCTGGCGGAGCGCGGCCTCGTGGCCGCCGAGGAGAGCCTGCGGGCCGCGGCGACGGACGCGGAGGGGCAGCGCCGCCTGGGCCGCTTCCTGATGGCCATCGGGCGGTACGCGGAGGCGGCGCGTTGGCTGGAGACGGCGTCGACGGGGCTCGCCGACGCGGCGGTTTTGGCTCACCTCGCCGTGTGTCGCGCCTTCCTCGGGGAGGGCGACGCCGCCCGAAGGACCATTCAGACCGCCGTCGGGGTGGCCCCGACGCGGGGGGTGGTCCTGGCGTTCGCGGGAGTCGTTCGTGCCTACTTCGCCGGGCAGGCGGACGACGTCATCGCGGCCACCACCGCCGTCACCGAGGCGCTGGATTTCCTGGAGCGGAGCCGCACGGTGCCGCCGGCCGATCCGCTGGAGCACCTCGAGACTCGGCTCGCGCGGGGCCGGATCGCCGCTGTCTTACCCGCTGACTTCGGCATCCACCGCCAGGGGCTCGAAGACCTCCGAGCGGTCCTCCGGGAGAGCCCGGACCTGCAACACGCCGAGACGCCGCCCGGCATTGTCGACATCTTCCGCCTGCATGCTGCGTACTTCCTCGGCACCACGCTCGCGGCGGACGGCCAGTCAGCCGAAGCCCGCGAGGCGCTCAAGGAGGTGGTGTTGATCGACCCCGCGTCGGCGATGGCCGAGCGGGCCTATCGGCGACTTGGAGAGCTCGGGTGAACGAGCTCGGGACACGCTGGGGACTGATTGCCCTTGGCCGCTTGCGGCGCCAGGGGCGTGCGCGAAGTGCTCACTTGGCGGCGGGCACCGCGGCAGCGTAACGGGCGGTGGCCGCCTCGAGCGCGGTGGTGGGATCCACCTCCAGCGACCGCGCAAGGTCCACGAGACAGAGCAGCGCCTCGCCGATGGCTGCGTCGCGCTCGGGGCCCGGAGCACCGAGGACGTCGAGGGCCGCGCGCGCCGCCGCGAGCGGCTCCACACCACCGGGTCCTGCATGCCCCGCGCTCACGGCGCGCCAGATCACGGTGGTGGCCTTGGAGGTGGCGGGAAGCGCGCGCGGGATCCCGTCGAAGAGGCCGCGATCGGCCTTCTCTTTGCGCTTCTGGGCCTCCCACTGACGCGCCACGTCGTCGGCCGTGGCGGCCACGGCGTCGCCAAAGACGTGGGGGTGGCGGCGCTCCATCTTGTCGCTGTTGGCGTCCACCACGCCGTTGATGTCGAAGTGCCCGTGGTCGCG
>SXGT01251360.1_pt1 | contig 14493 bp, 10 predicted proteins | sample 3176221 | NCBI WGS metagenome assembly SXGT01 (sample SAMN11356862, study PRJNA531348) | freshwater metagenome | isolation source: freshwater sample F1-120 | place: China: Fuxian Lake, Yuxi | collected 2017-12-25
GCAGCGCTGCCAACCTCGGCAGCGCGGGCGCCGCCGCACTTGAAGCGCGCCGAGCCGTCGAGGCCGGCCCCCGCGCCGACAGCGCCGGCCTTGAATTGGTGACGTTGACGAGAATCAATGCAGCCTCCTGGCGGCGTGGAAGCGGCGCGGGGCGGCGGGTCGCGAAGGGTCCTCTGCGCCGGCCGACGCGAGCAGGACGATCGCAGCGCCCATGGTGGTCCGTCAAGGCTGCGGGCCCTCGAGCGCGCCGTCACGGCGGTGCCGGGCCCAGGCGGCCTCGACCAAGGCGTGGCCCTCGGTCACCACGGCGTCGCCGGCGTCGAGCCCACGCTCGACGGCCACGCGATCGCCACCGTCGCGGCCGAAGACGACCTCGGTGCGCCAATATGCGCCGCTGCGGTCGCGCCGCCAGATGAACGACTCGACCCCCCGACTGACGCATGCCTCACGCGGGATCGCCAGCACCCGCTCCGCCTGGCCGTAGCGCAAGAACGCAGCGCGGCGGTCACCCGGCCAGCCTCCCCTCGGCCCGGCAGCGCCCAGTGGCAAGGCCGCCCGGAGCGTCGCGCCCCCGGCCATGCGATCTTGCCGAGGCGTCAGCACCAGCGGGCCGCGTTCAGATTCCGGCAGCAACAGGTCGGCCCCGTTCAGATCGCCGAGGCGCCTCAGGTCGCCGGCCGAGAGCCGCAAGCGGACCTCTAGGTCGCCGTCCGCGAGCACGCGCAGCAGCGGCGTCCCCACCACCACGCGCGCGCCGGGCGCTGCCAAAACCGCCTCGACCCAGCGGTCGCCGGGCACCAGCTCGAGGACGCGCAGGTCGGCCCCTCCGCCCTCGATCGGCTGCGGTCGCCAGGGCGCCAACACCGCGTGGCGGGGCACCGGCGCTTCGGCCCACAGCAGCAGCGCGACGTCCGTTGGGCCGAGCGCGGCGCCGGCACGCGGCCAGCCGAGCTTAGCGCGGCCAAGCTTGCCGGCGAACGGCGCGGAGAGCGTCACGCTCCGGCCCTCGGCGGCGATGACATCGAGCTCGACAGCCTCCGCTTGACGCAGCTCGGCCGGCTGAGCGGGTTGCCAACGGATCTCTTCGGGCAGCGCCCGCGGCAGCCGCACCCCGACGAGCGGCCCGGCGAGGCGCTGGTCGCTGTTGGCGATGGTCGCCTCGCGCCCTGCTTGAACGCCTGTGCCGTCGACCTGCGGCTGCCCTTGAAGCGGCGCGGGCGTGGCAGAAGGCGCGGGCGCGGGCGCTGGCGCGCTCGGCGTGCAAGCGCATGCAAGCATGAGCAGCGACGCGCCGCGTCCGCACATCGCCAACCGCGTCACGACGCCTCGACGCGGAAGATCGCGGCGCGATCGCCGCCTGCCGCCGCGGCCTCTTCGGTGGCGCGCTCGACGGCTTTGACGACCTGCTCGGGGTTATTCGACTCGTCAGCGCCGACGTCGAGGCAGATGCCGCCGAGTGAACATGTGATCGCCACGCGACCTTGGCTTGTCGGGATGGTGTCGACTCGTATCGCCTGCAGGAGGCGGTCTGCCAGCTGCTGGGCATGGTCTGCGGTGCAGCCTGGCAGCAGCAAAAGGAATTCCTCACCACCCCAGCGCCCCACCACGTCGTAGCGTCGCAGCGCCTTGCGGCAGCGCGCCGCGATGGTGACCAGCACGGTGTCGCCGGCCTCATGGCCGAAGGCGTCGTTGATGTCGCGGAACCGGTCGACGTCGAGGAGCAAGACGGTCAGCGCGGATTTGGTGCGGGCGGCGCGCGACAGCTCAGCCTCCAACCGACTGGAGATCGCGAGGCGATCGTCGACGCCGGTGAGCTGGTCGACGCGGCTCCTGCTCGCCGCCTCGGCACGCATCCGCGCCAGCTCAAGGCGGGCGGTCTGGGTGCGGGCGGCGAGGCGGAGGCGGAGCTCCAATACATCGAGCCGCAAGGGCTTCTGCAGCACATCGTCGACGCCGGCCGCGATCCCCTCGGCCATGGCCTGCGCCTCATCTGCGGCCGCCAGCAATACGACGAAGGGCGCCTTGGGGCCGAGACCGCGGACGCGCCGGCACAATTCGAGACCATCTAGGCCAGCCACTCGCCAGTCCGCGATGAGCAGATCGGGCGGATCGTCGCCGGCGACCAAGCGCCAAGCCTCCAGGCCGTCGCGCGCAACCTCCGTCAGGTGGCCAGCGCGCGCGAGCGCCTCACCGAGCAGGGCGCGGCTGATGGGCTCGGCGTCGGCGATTACGGCCCGCATCTCCGCTCCCTCCGCGCCAGCGCTCGCTGTGCCGCCAAGCACGCTCCTCGCCGCCGCCTCAGTTCGGCCGCGCCGGCCCGGCACGCCCCCAAGCCCCGCAGCGGCGATTGGCTCACGACGACTCGCGCTGCAGCCAAGCCTCGACCTCACCGTCGATTCGCAACAGGCGCGGCATCAGGGCGTTGACCCCGGCGTTGGCTGCGGCGGCGTCAAGGGCGAGGCAGGCCCGCTCGACATCGCCGGCGAACTGCAGCGCCGGGCCCGTCGTAAACGTCGACAGCGACCCTCGGAGGGCGTGGGCCGCCCGCCCGGCCTCTTGGAGGTTGCCGGCGGCGAGGGCCTGCTGCAGCGCTTCGATTCGCCCTGGCAAGAGGTCGCGCAGCAGCACCAGCAGCCGCGCCATCGCCTGTCGGTTGCCGTGAATGCGCTCGAGCAAGCTTGGCAGCTCCAGCTCGGGCGGGGCGCTCTCGGTCTGCGGCGGGCTCAAGGGCGATCTCTCCGAGCGTGCTCACCGCGTCGTGCGGCAGCCACAGTCGATACGCCTCGGGCTCCTGCGCCACCCGGCGCTGCGAGCTCGGGGCGTAACGCGGCCAGCGATGACTCGCCGCGCCCCCAGACGGCTGATTTTGCGGGGGTTTGGCGCCCCCAGGCCGAAAAAAGTGGCAATTCGGCTCTCCCCAAGGCAAAGCGGCGTCCAATTCGGTGCCCACTGTGCAAAATTGGGCGCGTCCCTAGAGCGGCGTCGCTCGCCTCCGATCCGCATGCTGACGCACCGCCTCATCGCTGTCGAGGGTCCGCAGCACGCCGGCGACGACGGCCGCGACCCGTGGTTCAAGCGCGCGCAGGTGGTCGGTGGCGAGGCTGTAGTCACCGGAACGGCAGATGGTTACCAGGGCCCCGCAGACCGCCGCCGCCGCCCTGGCGCCGAGCTGGGTCAACGTCGAGGCCAAGATCCGGCCCTCTCGCGCTCCGGCAGACAAGTCGCCGCTGCCGATCGCGTTGGCAACCCGCGCCAGCGCCTCCGGCAGCCCCGAGTAGGCGGCGCGCAGCGCCTCGCGCGCGACCATGCTGTCGGCGCCCAGCCGCTCCGCCAGCTGACGCAGGTCCAAGTTCGCCGGCGTCGGCGCGTCGATGTCGATCGGGCCGGCGCGCAGCCGCGGCATTGCGCGCATCAACACCTCGTCGCTGACTGGCGACGTCACGATCTCGTCGGCGGGCAGACCCTGCGGCAGGCCGACTGCGCCCGCCTCCTCATCGAAGACGACGAGCACGCCAGGCCGGTGCGCCGCAGGCACCGCGCCCAGCGCATTCGCGGCGAAGCTGACGCCGTCGACGCCGAGCCCGCTGGCGTCTATCAGCAGCAGATCGACCTCATGGAGCCCGCCAAGCTCGGTGATCTCGTGGCCGAGTCGGAGCAGGCGGGACGCCAGATCGCTTGGCGCGTGACTGACCACGGCGACGCGGAGCTGGCGTCGGGACTCGCGCAAGAAGTGGCGTGTCACCAAGGCGGCGCGGTCGGTCTGGGTCAGTAGCTGCGAGTATACCGCCCGCCGCGTCGTAGCGCGGCTGCAGAGCACCCGCAGGCTGTCGCCCAGGTCGCGAGCCGCGGCTGGAAAAGACAAGTAGGCGCCGATGCCGAGGGCACGGCAGCGGGCGGCGTCGCCGCGGTGACCGGCGCGGGTCAGGAGCATCTTGGCGAGCTGCGTCTCGCCACCGAGCCGGGCGGCGTCCTCGACAAAGCGCGCAGCGTGATGCGAGGCGAAGCTACCGACGATGACGACGGCGTCGATCTCTGCCTCGCGGAGTCGCGCGTTGGCGGTCGCGAGCGACGCGCAAGGCACAACCAGGGCACCCAGCGCCTGAAGTTGCTCGAGCAGGCCGTCGATGGGCTCTTCGGCCGGCTCCAGAACCAGCAGCCGCAGGTCGAGTGGACCGCTCCGCAGGCCGCTGGTCATGCGGCGTGGCTCAGCGTCGTCGAGCACGACCTCGAAGTGGATCTCGCTGCTGCCGTCGTCGCCAGAGCCGACCCAGGTGCGGCCACGCATCTGCTCAACCAACTGCCGCGCGATGGCGAGGCCCAAGCCGGTCCGCGCGCCCCCCCGCCATACCCAGGCCCCGCTGTCGCGGCGCCCGCTGCCATGGTCCGTCGGGGCCCATGACGGCGCGCCTCCGGGGTATCTCCGTGAGCCCGCCGCGCCGTCGCCGCCTTGACCACCGTCGCGGGCTCGCACGACGACTTGCAGCACGACCCCGCCCTCTCGCCGGGTCGCGGTGACGCGGACGCGGACCTCGCCCCCCCGGCCAGCCTCGACCGCGTTGCCAGCCAAGGTGTGCAGCACCTGGCGCAGGCGCCCAGGATCGCCTAGGGCCAGCTCAGGCACGGCATCTTCGATGTTCATCACAATCAGCGTGTTGCGTCTCTCTGCCCGCGGCCGGAGTCCGTCGAGCGCCGCCACCAAGCTGGCGCGAACGTCGAATTCAATGCGAGCGGAGACGAAGCGGCCATCGCCCAGGCTGGCGAGGTCGAGCAGGTCATTCACCAAGAGCCTCTGCGACTCGGCGGCGGCGGCTACCGATTCGGCGGCCCGCTCGGCGTCGAGGTCGAGGTCCAAGCGATGCAGGCGCTGGACCGCCTCGACGAGGGCCCCGGTCGGCGCCTCCAGCTCCTGCGCGATCTGCTCCAGAAGGTGCGATGAGCCCAGCGCAAAGGACGGGCCTTGCCGAGGGCGCTCTGGCGGCGGCGCGCCCGGCGAAGCCACCCGCGCGGACGCCTGGCCGACCCGCGCCACCCACTCGGGCAGCACGAGCGCCACCTCCTCCGTGCTCTGGTGGCGGGCGAAGGCGATGGCTTGGTTGCGTTCCGAGACCGGCAGCAGCGCAGCCAAGCGCAGGGCGGTGGCGCGGACCGCGTCGGCGATCGCGTCGCCGCGGGCAGGGTCGTCGAGTTCACGCAGCGCGTGGCCCAGCTCCCGGAGCTCTGTGAGCTGTGCGCTCTCTGCCAGCGACTCAAGCCGCGCCACCAGGGTCGCGCGCCGCATCGCCACCTCGGTCAGCCGCGCCATCGCTGCCCCCGCTCCGAAGACGCGGCCACGACTCCCGCCGCGCAGCTGCGCCCTCGCTCGGAGCGTGGGCCCGGTCTCGCTGGCCGTCAACCCGCGGCCGCTGCGGGTCACGCTGACGGGTCATCATTTGGCGGAGGCGTCCTAAGGCTGATAGACTGTGACGCGTCGCGGAGCCGTCGGCGACCGTGCATAGGAGCCTCATGGCGGTCAACGATGCAGCGCAGCGTGGAGGCGCGCGATCCGCGCCCATGACGAGCCCGAGCGGCCAGTTGCGAGGTCACTTCGGACCGTCGACTCGCGCGTCTACGCCTCGTTGGTGGGCACCCGGCCGCCAGGCAGGGCTCGCGCTGATGTACCTTGCGTCTCTCCATGGCTGCGGCTCTGATGACGGCGAATTCAGGGCAAGCGCCGATACCGTGCTCTCGGCGGCAGACGTGCAGGGCGGCGGCGGTTTCGACACGAGCGCGCCGACCCCGACCTTCAAGTGCACGCAGAACGCCGACTGCGCCGCCAGCACCACGATCGGCCCCTGCGAGTCCGCCCGCTGCCTCGCCGGCAAGTGCTTCGCCAAGCCGAAGTTGGACGGCGAACCCTGTGACGATGGTGACGTTTGCACCGAGGAAGACAGCTGCCTGGGCGGCACCTGCCAGCCTGGGCTTGGCCGCAGCTGCGACGACGACAACCCCTGCACCGCCGACAAGTGCGTCGCCGCCACCGGGGCCTGCGCCGTGACCGCCACGGAGGGTGGCTGTGAGACCGGCGAGCCCTGCCAGCTTGGCGTCTGCCGCGAGGCCGCCTGCAAGGGCACGCCAGCGCTGGCCGAGGTCGCCTTTGGGCCGGCGCCGCTGCAGGTGGTTCGCGGTCCCTCCCACATGCTCTGGCTTGAGGCGGCAAGCCCAGACGCTGCGCCATCGAAGTCGCAGCGGCTCGTCGTCGCCCGCCTCGACGGCGACGTGGTCGCGACCGTCGGGGGCCAGCCGATTGGCCTCGCTGAAGGCGCCACCAGACTCCACGACGCCGTGGCCGATGGCGCCGGATTCGCGCTCTGCGGCGTCGATCTCGGCCCGTCTGGTGGATCGCCCTCGGCGCCCCGTGGCGTCTTTCGGCGCGTCGGCGCCGACGGGGCGACGCTGGCGACGGCGACCCTGGCCCCCATCGGTGGCGGCGCATTGCAATCTCTCGCCCTGCGCGGCGACGGCCTCTATGTGGTGGTGGGCAGCCGCAAGCTGGGAGGCGGGGCGACGCAAGAGGGTTGGTTGGCGACCATCGATGCCAAGGGCTCGCAGAAGCTCGATTTCTTCTATGCGGGCCCGACGCCCATGGGCTTGCTTGACGTCCAAGCCCATGGCACGGCCTCGCTGCTGGCCGGCTGGCAGCGCGCCGCAGACGGTGTCTCTGATCGCACGCTGCTGATTTTGGCTGGCAGCGACGGAGCCATCGCGTCCTTGGCGCAGCCGTCGCTGAAGGGCCGCGGCCTAGGCTGCGCTCGCCGCCTCGACGGCACCATCGCGCTCTTGGTCAGCCGCGAGGCGGCCAGCGGCGCCGACGCCGCCTTGGGAGGGCGCCTGCTGCTCTATGATGGCGGCCTGCAACCGTTGGCCAACGTGGCGCTGGCGCTTCCGGCGGACCTCGCCGCCATCCCGGGCTTGAAGGTGCCAAGTGGCGGTGCGCTCGCGGGCTGGCGGCTGACGCAGCTCCAGGTGCTCGGCGTCACCGACATCGTCGTCGCCGGCGACTTCCACATCGATCACGGGGCCAGCGCCCTGCCAAAGCGCGTCGGGGCGCTCGCGCGGGTGGGCCCCCACGGCGCTGTGCAGTGGCTCCGGGCGCTGCCTGGCCTCGCCGGAGTGGCGGGGGTGGCGGCCACGCCGGGGCAAAACCCCTCGATTTGGTTGGCAGGAGATCATCCCGGCCCGGAGGTCGGCGGTCGCTTGCTGCGCGTCGACGGCTTCGGCCACGCCTCTTGCCAAGAGGCTGGGCTCTGCCACGCTGCCCCCGTCGGCTGCGATGACGGCAACGCCTGCACCCTCGACCTCTGCGACAGCGGCAAGGGCTGCAGTCACCCGCAGGTGGCGGACGGCGTCGGCTGCGGGCTCGGCAAGGCGTGCGCGGCGGGGGTCTGCAAACCCTAGAAAATGGACCCCTGTGGACTGACCGCGCCTTCGGTCGATGGAGTTCTTGCGGCTCGGTGCCCCCAAGCCGGAGCAAGTGTCACTACCCAGCTGGTCCCAACCAGCGTCCCGCCCCACCGTGACGTCTTGAGCGCCGACGCCGCGCTCCAACGCCTCACGGAGCCCCTGCCGCAGCTGCGGCGCCCGCCCCGCCGACGGACAGCCCGCTGCGACGTCGTCGCTGGGGTGAGACCCCAAAGGAGACCTAGGCCATGACCACAACGCTGAAATTTGTCCTGCCCAAGGGTCGAATGTTCGAACGGATCCGCACGCTCCTCGCTGACTGCGGCCTTGACATCGTGGTGCCCGATCGGGCGTACCGGCCGACCTGCCGCGACCCGAGGCTGCAGGTCAAGATCATGAAAGCGCAGAACATACCAACACTTATCGAGATGGGAAGCCACGACCTCGGCATCACCGGCGCCGACTGGGTGCAAGAGACCGGCGCCGACGTCGAGACGCTGCTGGACCTCGGTTTTGACCCCGTCCGCATCGTCGCCGCGGCGCCAGTAGGCGTCGACGTCCACGCCCTGGCCAAGGAGCGGCCGCTGCGGGTCGCCACCGAGTACGAGCGGCTGACCGAGCGCTGGCTGCAGGCGCAGGGCTTGCGGGCGCGCATCCTCCGCAGCCACGGCGCCACCGAAGTTTTTCCGCCCGAGGACGCCGACCTCATCGTCGACAACACCGCGACCGGCACGACGCTGCGCGAGAATGGCTTGCAGATCCTCGACACGCTGTTGCGCTCGTCGACCCGTGTCGTCGCCAGCCGCGAGGCGACAGCCGACCCGGAGCGCCGCGCCCTCATCGACGAGGTCTTGCTGCTGATGCGGGCCGTCCTAGAGGGCCGCGGTCGGGTGCTGCTTGAGATGAACATCTCTGCCGAGGGGCTAGAGGCGCTCATCGGCAAGCTGCCGGCGATGAAATCGCCCACCGTGGCGAGGCTTTATGGCGACAGTGGCTTTGCGGTCAAGGCGGCGGTTCCGCGCGAGGATGTCGCCAGGCTGTTGCCGGAGCTGCGCCGGTTGGGCGCCACAGACATCCTGGAGACCAGCATCCGCAAGGTGATCTCCTGATGGCGTCGTCTGCGTCGTCTGCGTCGTCTGCGTCGTCTGCGTCGTCTGCGTCACAGGCTGTCCACACAGCGACGGCCCTGTCGCGGCTGCTGCCTACCGCGCTCCGGCTGGATGACGTCGGCGGTTACGGCGTCGATGCCTTTGATCGTACGCAGATTTTGCGCCTCGACGTCAACGAAGACCCGCGTGGCGCCCCGGCCCACCTCCTCGAGGCGGCGAGGCAGTCGCTGACGGCCCATGGCCTCGCTACGTACCCGCCGCCGCAGGCGCTGCAGGCCGCGCTGGCGCACCTCAGCGGCCGGGCGCCGGAAGAGGTTTTGCTCTGTAATGGTGGCGACCAGGGCCTTGAGCTGTTGCTGCGGGCCTACTTGCAACCTGGCGCCACGCTGCTCACCCACGCGCCTGGCTTCGACATGTTCCCGCTCTGGGCTGGGCTGCGCGGCTGCCCGACGCTGGCGCTGCCGCTGCGCCTGTCGGCGCCAGCGCGCTTTGAATTTGACCTTGTGGCCTTCCTCGCCGCGATCGACGATCTGGGGCCGGCGCTTGGCGCGGTGGCGCTGGTGACGCCGAACAATCCGACCGGGCATGCCATCTCCCGCGCAGACGTGCTGGCGGTCGCCGAGCGGCTGCAGGAGCGCGCCTGCACCCTGCCGCCGGTGCCGCTCGTCGTCGATGAGACCTACATCGACTTCGGCGGCGAGACGGTCGCCGATCTCATCGGCACGCTGTCTTTCCTCTTCGTGCAGCGCTCCCTGTCGAAGTCGGCCGCGCTCGCCGGGGTGCGCCTCGGGTACGTCCTCGGCCCCGCGGCCGAGATCGCGCGCCTGCTGCGAGCGGCCGAGCCCTTTCGCATCAACCGACTGGCGCTTGCCGTCGGCCTGCGCGCCTGTTTCGACGTCGACGGTGGTCGTCCGCCGCCCGCCACGCTCCCCGATTGGTGGCGAGCGCGGGTCGGCGAGACGCTGGAGTGCCGCGACCTGCTCGCCGCTGGGCTGCGGGCGCTCGGCCTCGCGGTCGGCGCAGAGGACAGCAATTTCCTGTTGGTCGACGTCGGCGCCCGCCACGCGACGCTCACCGCTGCGCTGCGAAAGGACGGCATCTGGATCCGCGACCGCGACGGGCGGCACCCGCTGCTCGCTGGCTGCGTCCGCATCGGCGTCGGCGACCGCGGGCAAGTCGCCCGCACGCTGTGCGCGATTCGGCGCGCGATTGCGGCACCGCAGACGCTACGGGCGGTGGTCTTCGACATGGATGGCACCCTCGTCGACGTCCGCGGCTCCTGCTTGTGGGCCATCGCCGAGACCGTGCGCGCCCTGCTGCGCGAGGCGGGCAGGCACGACGATGCGGCCGCGATCGACGCTGCCGCGGTTGACGCCTGGAAGGCGCAGGGCGGCCTCAACAACGACTGGGACTGCGAGCGCGCGATGTTGGCGTCGTTTGGCGTCACCCCGCCGCAGGACGCCATCGTGGCGAGGCACCAGGCGCTCTATGCCGAGGCCATCGACGGCGAGCCATGGCTGCTCGATCGCGGCGACCTCGACGGGGTCGTGGCCGCTGGCCTCTCCCTCGGCCTCTGCACCGGCCGCCCGCGCGCCGAGGCGCTCTACACCCTCGCGCGCGCCGACTCCCCCTTGCGAATCGACGGGAAAAATGATGTGGCGGGCTACGGTTATGGTAATGATCGCTATGCGGAACCATGCGTCTCGCTCGGCGTCGTCGTGGGCCTGGAGGACATGACGCGGCAGAAGCCGGCGCCTGACGGCTTGCTGCAGGCCTGCGCCGCGCTGGGCGTCGCTCCCAGCGCTGCTGCCTATGTCGGCGACTCCGTCGATGACATGAGGGCCGCCGTTGGGGCAGGCTGTTTGGCGGTCGGGGTGCTGGCGCCAGGCGCCGCCTGGAACGACGGGACCGCCGAGCGCTTGGCGCTGGCTGGGGCGAGCGTCGTCTGCCGTGACATCAAGGAGGCGCTGCAATGGTTGGTAACCTGAGTGCTTTTCAGCCTCTGCCGGCGCCCGGTCCGCGCAGCGCCACCGTCGTCCGCGAGACGCGCGAGACGAAGATCCACTGCCACCTCGACCTCGACGGCGTCGGCCGGGCGGAGGTTTCAGCGCCGATCGGCTTCTTGGGCCACATGCTGGAAGCCCTGGCGAGGCACAGCCACATCGACCTGCACATCGCGATCGCCGGCGACCTGCAGGTCGATCAGCACCACACGGTCGAGGACACCGGCCTCGTCGTCGGCGAGGCGCTGCGGCGGGCGCTCGGCGAGCGTCGCGGCATCTGGCGCACGGCGAGCTGCGAGTTCCCCATGGACGAGACCCGCGCTGCCTGCGCTATCGACCTCTCGGGGCGGCCGTACTTGCAGTTCGAGGCGGCGTTCAGTCGCAGCCATGTGGGCGAGATGGCGACGGATCTCGTCGTCGAATTCTTCGCCGCGCTGACCAACGCCCTCGCCGCCAACGTGCACCTCCGCCTCTGCTGTGGCGCCAACGACCACCACAAGATCGAGGCGCTCTTCAAGGCCTTTGCGCGCGCCTTCGAGCTGGCCGCCGCCCAGCATCCACGCGCCGTCGCCGAGATCCCGAGCACCAAGGGGGCCCTCGATGGCGCAGCGGCCACGGGCACACCGGCGGCGTCACCTGCGCAACAGGCCGCGGTGCCGGTGGGCGCGATGAGGCCTACCAGCGGCAAGCGCGCCCAGACCGAGTCGGGTGGCTTCAGCCTCGACGAGCTCGACGAGGTGCGCTAGCCGATGCACGTCGCCATCGTCGACTACGGCGCCGGCAACGTCGCCAGCGTCCGCAGCGCGCTCGCCCACGTCGGCGTCGGCGCCGTCCTTACCGACGACCCGGCCCAGCTCGCGGCGGCAGAGATGTTGATCTTCCCAGGCCAGGGCCACTTCGGTCAGGCGATGGCGCGGCTGCGGCAGCGTGGGCTCGACGCTGTGCTGCACCGGCACGTCGCATCGGGTCGGCCTTTTGTCGGCATCTGCCTCGGCCTGCAGCTGCTCTTCGAGGGCAGCGATGAGGCGCCCGGCGTGGCGGGGCTCGGCCTGCTCGGCGGCCACTGCCGGCGCTTTCAGCCGGAGGGCCCAGGCGGCGCGCGCGTCAAGGTCCCGCAGATCGGTTGGAACCAGCTCCACCTCTGTCGCCCGGACTCGCCGCTGCAGGTGGTCGGCGAGGGCGCCTCGATGTACTTCGTCCACAGCTATCACGCCGTGCCGAGCGACCCACGCGACGTCATCGCCACCGCCGACCACGGCCTGGACTTCGTCGCCGCTGTCCAACGCGAAAACCTGTTCGCCGCCCAGTTCCACCCGGAGAAGTCCGGCGCTGCCGGTCTGCAGCTCTGGTCCGCCCTGGTAGACCGCGTGTGGTGGGGGCGGCCGTGCTGAGCCACCGCGTCATCCCCTGCCGCGACGTGCAAGGCGGTCGGGTCGTCAAGGGCGTGCGTTTCCAGGACTTGCGCGACGAGGGTGACCCGGTTGAGCTGGCCGCGCGCTATGACCAGGAGGGCGCAGACGAGCTCTGCTTCCTCGACATCGGCGCCTCCGCCGACAACCGCGGCACGCTCGTCGAGCTGGTGCAGCGGGTCAGCCGGGCTTTGTGCATCCCGTTCACCGTCGGCGGCGGCGTGCGCAGCCTCGACGACATGCGGGCCCTGCTGGAGGCTGGCGCCGACAAGGTCTCGGTGGGCACGGCCGCCCTGCGGGACAACGGCCTCATCGCCGCGGCGGCCAGGGAGTTCGGCAGCCAGTTCCTGGTGGTGAGCCTCGACGCCGCGCCCGACGGAGAGGGCCGCTGGTGCGTGACCACCCATGGCGGGCGCCAGCGCACCGACGTCGACGCCGTCGAATTCGCCCGCCGCATGTCGGACGCCGGCGCTGGTGAGCTGCTGCTCAACGACATGGACCGCGACGGCACCGGCGACGGCTTTGGCCTCGACCTGCTGCGGGCGGTGAGCAGCGCCGTGCCGATCGCCGTCATCGCCTCGGGCGGCGCCGGCAAGGCAGAGGACTTCGCCCGCGCCATCGCCGAGGGCGGCGCCGACGCCGTGCTCGCCGCCAGCGTCTTTCACCGCCGACAGCTGACCATCACGGACGTCAAGCAGGCGATCGCGGCCCACGGGCTGCCCGTGCGGTGGCCCCACTCGACGACAGGAGCGGCGCCATGATCCACCCCAGCCTCGATCTGCTCGGAGGCAAGGTCGTCCAGCTCCGCGGCGGCGATCCCAACCAGTGCCGGGTCGCCCTCGATGACGTCTTTGGCGTCGCCGAGCGCATGCACCGCTGTGGCGAGCTGGCCGTCATCGACCTCGACGCCGCGCTCGGCCGTGGCGACAACCTGGCGCTCATCGAGGCGCTCTGTGCGCGTTTTGACTGCCGGGTCGGCGGCGGTATCCGGGATCATGGCCGCGCCGACGCCCTGCTACGCGCTGGCGCCCGCAAGCTCATCATCGGCACCCGCGCCGATCCCGAGTTTCTCCGCTGCTATCCGCGCGATCGCCTGATCGTGGCCCTCGACGCTCGCGGCGGTAAAGTGGTCGATCACGGCTGGACCCGCGCCACCGGCGTCGACGTCCTCGAACGCGCGCGCAGCCTGGAGCCCTACTGCTCGGAATTCCTCTACACCTTGGTCGATCGCGAGGGCTCGCTGCGCGGCATCGACCTGCCCGCCGTGCGCGCCCTCGTCGAGGCCACGACCAACCGCGTCGTCGCCGCCGGCGGCATCGCTACCCGTGAGGAGGTTGCGACGCTGCGGGCGATGGGAGCCTCCTGCCAGCTCGGCATGGCCATCTACACCGGCGCCTTCGAGCTGGCCGACGCGGTCCTCGACGGGCTCGACTTCAAGAAGCACGACGGGCTGATCCCGGTGGTGGTGCAGGACGAGGCGCGCGAGGTGGTGATGCACGCCTTCGCCGACCGCGAGGCCGTGTCGCGGACGCTGACGCGCGGCGAGGGCTGGTACTTCTCGCGCAGCCGACAGGCCCTCTGGCACAAGGGCGCCACCAGCGGCCACACCCAGCGCGTCGTCGCCGTGCGCGCCGACTGCGACGGCGACACGCTGCTCTACCGGGTCGCACAGGAGGGCAAGGCGTGCCACGAGCCGAGCCGCCACGGCTGCTTTGGGCCGCAGCGCTTCGACGTCGAGCACCTGATGGCCACGCTGCGGTCGCGCGCCGCAGACGCCAGCGCCGATCCGGCCAGCTACAGCGCGCGGCTGATGCGAGAGCCCGGCCTGTGCGAGCAGAAGATCCTCGAAGAGGCCGAAGAGCTCTGCGAAGCGACTTCGCGGCGTGAGGTCATCTGGGAGGCGGCCGACGTCGTCTTCTTTACCCTCGCCAAGCTGGCGCGCGAGGGCATCGCTTGGCAGGAGGTGCTGCGTGAGCTCGATGGCCGGCAGGGGCGACGGCGCCCGCCGAGCGGCAGCGACCCCGACGCCACCAAGGCGCGAGCGGCTCTGACCACCCTTCCGGCGGCGGAGCCAGCGCTACCCACGCGGGTCACAGCCCTGCTGACAGAAGCGCGCGCCGGCGGTGACGCTGCGCTGCGGGCGATGTCCGAGCGCTTCGACGGCGTCGCGCCGGCCAAGCTCGTCATCGCCAAGGCCGAGTTGGCCGCCGCCTACGCCGCGCTCCCTACCGAAGACCGCGAGGCGCTCTGCCGCGCTCACGCCAACATCGCCCGCGTCGCCCATGCCCAGCGCGCGGCGCTCTCTGCCTTTGAGATCGAGGTCGAGCCGGGCCTGCACATCGGCCAGGCGCTGCTGCCGGTGCGCCGCGTCGCCTGCTACGTCCCCGCTGGACGTCACCCGCTGCCGTCGACGGTGCTGATGACCGTGACCCCCGCCCGGATCGCAGGCTGCGAGGAGGTCTTGGTCTTTAGCCCGCCGCAGCGCGGCGTCGCGGGCCAAAGCGCCGACGGCGCGCCGCACCCCCTGATCCTCGC
>SXGT01058168.1_pt1 | contig 14491 bp, 11 predicted proteins | sample 3176221 | NCBI WGS metagenome assembly SXGT01 (sample SAMN11356862, study PRJNA531348) | freshwater metagenome | isolation source: freshwater sample F1-120 | place: China: Fuxian Lake, Yuxi | collected 2017-12-25
ATAGGCCGCTGCGGCCGAGGGGTTTGTGCTTCATGAAAACCTCCGGCGAGAGGCTTACCACCGATCGCCCCCGCCGCGATCCAGCGACGGGCCGCTCAGACCGAGCGGCGGCGGAACAGGGGAGGCGGGGCAGGGGCCTGGGGCGGGGGCTTGGCGCCGGCCGGCGGGGCGGCTCGACCCGAGCGATCCGGTCCGGCTCCCTCGGCGGCCTGTGCCTCGCTGCTGCGGGCCCGCTCGGCGGCGAGCTCGGCGGAGCGAGCGGCCTCGTCCTTGGGCAGACAGCACTTCTTGTACTTGTTCCCCGAGCCGCAGCGGCAGGGGTCGTTCCTTCCAGGTTTCATGGCCCCCAGCGTAATAGCATCGGGGACGGGCTGCATCAGCTACGCGATCACGTGGCCCGGAGAGCGCTCCCGGCCGGGCGCCGCAGCGCCGCGCAGGCCAGCAAGCAGAGGACGGGGGACGCGACCACGTGGTAGCGATCCTCACCGAAGAAGACCGCGTGAGCGAGCGCGGTCGTGGCCAGGAGCGAGGCCGCGAGGGCGAGGCCAGGAGGGAGCTCGGGCCGCCCGGCGACGGGCAGGAAAGGGAGGACCGCCGCGGCGACGGCCAGCGGCCAGAAAGTGGGCTCCGCGGCCGACATTCCCAAATACGCGAGCAGGGCCAGACCAGCGAGCAGCGCCACCTGGGCCCGCCTCCTCGGGGCGTAGGCCACCGCGCCCAGCGCGGCCCCGAAGAGGAGCAGCCGGTGAAAGGCGGAGAGGAGCTCCCTGGTGGCGGCGCGGCGGTCCTCGGGCCACGAGGTGGGGCGGGCCTCGCGCAGGTACTCCACGGCGAAGGACTCGTGATCGAAGGTGTAGCCCAGCTTCTTCGGGACCAGGGACAGCCAGCGCCCGGGCTCCTTGCGTATATGCTCGAGCCCGTAGCCCAGCCAGCAGCGGTCCTGCTGCACCTGGCCCGTGACCTCCCGGCAGCCGTCCGAGGAGCGCAGGGTCTCGAAGCGCCCCGTGGCCCGGGGGAAGGCGCCGATCGCCAGGTTCCAGCCGGCGTTGGTGCTGACCAGAGCGCATCCGTCCATCACCCGGCAGTTGCGCGCCGTCCAGGGGAGGACCGGAGCCAGGGTGGCGACCAGGGCGAGCGCCGCGGCCGCGGCCAGGCCAGAGGCAGCCCTCCCTCGCGCCAGGGGGACGAGGACCAGGAAGGGAGCGCAGAGGAGCGCCGTGGGGCGGACGAGGACCGAGAGCCCCAGCACCAGGCCGCCCAGCGCCACCCCGCGGAAGGGGCGCGGATCCCTGGCGGCGAGCCAGAACGCGATCAGGGTGAGGAGGGCCGCCAGGGGCTCGCTCATGACGAGCGCCGAGTAAAGGATGAGGCCGGGGTGGAGCGCGACCAGGAGGCCGGCGGCGCGCGCCCTGGGCGGCGAGAGGCAGGTGGTGCCCAGCAGCCAGGTCGCCACGGGCAGGAGCGCCCCCACCGCGGCGTTGACCGCGTCGGTCACGCCGATCCTCGCGCCGAAGATCCTGTAGAAGAGCGCCAGGAAGCCGCTGTAGCCCACGGGGTAGTGGCACCAGGGGTGCCAGACCGTTTGAGCTCCCACGATCGAGTCGTCCGAGTAGCCGAGGCCCGCGGCGATCCGGCGCGCCCCGAACTCGTAGTAGTGCCCGTCCCACACGGGCTCGGCGGCGAAGCTCCTCACAGCCCAGAGGCGGGGCAGCAGCGCGAGCAGGAAGAGCGCGGCCGCGAAGAGCAGATCCGAAGGCGAGAGCCCGCGATCCCGCCCCGCGCCGGAGCTCACTGGGCGTTCTCTCTCATGCGGCGGAGGTAGGTCTTCTGGACCTGCATGGTCTCCAGGCGGAGGTACTTGGCCAGCTCGGTGACGAAGCCGCGCACGTACACGAGCGCGGGCAGATCGGCCCAGCGCTCCTCCTCGATGGCCGCCAGGTGGGTCCTCGTGATCTTGGTGCGGGCGCTGATCTCGCTGATCTCGATTCCCTGCGACTCGCGCACCTTGCGCAGCAGCGCCCCCGTGAACTCGGTGTCCGGGCCTATCTCCCTGAGGAGCTCGGTCTGCAGCATGAGCTGCTCGGCGGCGAGGGCCGGCCTGGGGATGCTCAGGGTAGGTTTGTCGTCCTCGTCGGGGAACACGGACAGGTCGTAGGCCCGGCGGCGGATGGGATCGAGCAGGGTGTCGTGGGCCTCCTCGAGGCGCGCCTGCTCGACCGAGAGCTCGGCGTCGTCGAGGAGCGAGGAGGTGCAGAGCCCCCCGGTCGCGTACATCTCGCGCTTGCGCTTGTAGGCGCGACGGATCTCCTCGTCGTTGGAGGAGCGCGAGGTGCTGAGCACGCCGTAGAGCGAGGGGGCCACGTTGGGAGGAGGGGGAGGGGCCGAGACGAGGTGTTCCTTGCGGGCCGCCGTGAGGGCCATCACCCGGCGGGCGATCCGCTCCAGGTTACGCGCGGCCTTGGAGGTGGGGCTGTCGGTCAGGAGGGGGCGGCGCCTGCGCACCGAGAGCCAGACCGTGTCGTCATGCTCGATGGTGCCAAGCTCGTCCAGGTTGACGCCGTAGTGCTGGCGCGTAAGCTCGCTCATCCAGGTGCCGAGCTCCACGTCGGTGCGGACCCGGGTCTGGTTGACGACCAGCTGGAAGCGCATGCGGCGCGCCTCGAGCCAGGCGAGCTCCCCGACCGCCCGGTCGATCTTGGCCAGGGCGCGCACCAGCTCGAGGGGCTTGGGGAGGTAGCCCATGTCGACCAGGACTCGCTCCATCATCGAGACGCGGAAGCGGTCGTCCATGAGGGCGCGGCGGAGGGCGCGGCGGAAGGACGCCCGGAGGAAGCGGTAGGTGGTCTCGATGGCCGGGGGCTCGGGGACCGTGACGCAGATGGGCACGTCCGCCGCCAGCATCATGTCGATCGCGAAGGGGGTGACGCCGGGGCCCACGTCCACGACCAGGTAGTCGGTCGGGATGCTCCTCAGCCTGGAGAGCCAGCGGACCTTGCGACCCCCGCGCAGCGTGGACGCACCTCGCACGGCGTCGGCCGCGGCGGGCATGAGCTGTAGCCCCGGCACCACCGTGGTCACCAGGGCGCGCTTGAGCGCGGGCTCCCCGCCCGCCTCGATGTCGGGCTCCTCGCGAGCGGCGGGGATCCCGAAGTGGGCGTGGAGGTTGGCCCCGGTGGGATCGGCGTCCACCAGGACCACCGATTTGCCGAGCTGGGCAAAGTAGACCGCGAGGTTCTCGGCGACCAGGCTCTTCCCCACGCCTCCACGCCCCCCTCCCACAACGAAGAGCCTGCGAGTCCCCCTGAGCGCCGGGGGAACATCCGACGTGGCGTCGTCCTGATCATGGGTCGTCTCGTGATCCATCGGTGCCGTCGTCGGACTAGCACAGGACCGAGGGCGGCTCCCGAGCCTGGGTACCGGGAACCGCCGGCATTCGTCTGAACTGTGACTGGTTATTCACTGAATGGTTCAACCACTTTTTTACGAGGAAGGCTGAGCATGCCTATTTTTGGGCCTTTGTTCGTGGAGGAGCGCGGCACGCTCGCTGCTTGAAGGACCGATTCGAGCACCTCGGTGGGGTGCCTCATGTCGAGGCACCTCCTCCGGCTGCTCGAAGGGGGCCGTGATGCACATCGAACAGACACTGAGCCGCGCGCTGGGCGGGCTCGATCATGCAGCGCTTCGCGCCGACTACGCCACGTACAACGAGCTCGTATGGCGAGAGCGTATGCTCCCTCCGGATCTGGTCGCGCAGCTCACGCGCGAGGCCGTGGAGCTGAAGCCGAGCGCCCGGCGACGCCACATCCCTGGCTACAAGAAGAGCGGCAGCGTCAGCTACCACCAGCTGGCAGAGGCCGCGCCCACCATCATGAGCCTTTACAGGGATCCCTCGTTCATCGCGCTCTTCGCTTCGCTCGCCGGGTCGCCGCTGGTGCCTTGCCCCGACGAAGACCCGCACGCCTGCGCGCTTTATTACTATACCGAGCCTGGCGATCGTATCGGCTTCCACTACGACTCCAGCCACTACGAAGGAGAGCGCTATACCGTGCTCGTCGGTCTGGTGAATCGCTCGCGGAGCGAGCTGATGTGTCATCCCTACCGCAAGAGGTACTGCGCCCAGCTCGAGCTGCGTATCTCGACCGCCCCCGGGACCGTCGTCTTCTTCAACGGCGGGAATATCTGGCACTCCGTTTCTCCTGTCGGAGAGGAGGAGGAGCGCATCGTGCTCACGCTCGAGTACGTGACGGATCCCACCATGTCGGCGGCGCGGCGGCTCCTGTCGAACGTGAAGGACGCGGTGACGTACTTCGGATTCAAGGAGGTGTGGTCTCGGAGGAGAGCTCCGGCCAGGTGATGACCGGGTGCCAGTCAGGCCGGGCGCGCGAGCAGGCGCACGAGCAGAGAGCGGTAGGCGTCGAGGCCAGGCCCCTTCCATCCCTGGGCCTTCGCCTGCTCGTCCCAGGCGCGGAGGCGCAAGGCGTCCTTGAAGGTGGCCTCCCTCTCGAACGAGGTGGCCTCTTCTTCCGACATCGGCCCCCCCTGGTAGGCCAGCGTCCCGGTGCTCGCCTCCGAGAGCTGCGCGGCGTAAGCGGGCCGGCGAGCGACGAGCCAGCGCTTGGCGCGGACGTGATCCGAGATCGGCCTCGTGACGCCGGAGGGGAAGCCGATGGCCTCCAGCCACTCCGCGCCCAGGCGCTCGTGATCGAGGATCCCGAGGCCCGCCATCCGGGGCGCGTCGGCGGAGGCGCACAGGTGGCCCACATCGTGGAGGAGCGCCGCGGCCACCATCCCGTCGGAGGCTCCGGCGCGAGCGGCCAGCTCGGCCGCCTGAAGACCGTGCTCGAGCTGGGAGACCGGCTCGCCGATATAGGCCTCGTCCGAGGAGCGTCCGAGGAGCGTAAGGAGAGCGTCGAGGGTGGGCTCCACGGTATTTGCCTTTTCCGGAACGTGGATAAAAGCAGCACGGTGTCAAGTCGGCTGCTCAGACTGCATTGATTCGATCAAAATCCGAAATATACTACACCAAACAAGGGGTCACTCACAGGTGAAGCTTCAGGTGCGCGAGGGGCCGATGTCCTCTCCGGCGGGAAGGATGGCCCTGAAGCGGTCGGTCCTGAAGGCCGCCAGCCTGGGGGCTCGGGTCAACCCCAGGTTCTCGATCGAGCGGGCGGTGGGGCCGTCGCCCAGGACGGTGAGCTCGGCGCTGCGGCCGGTGCCCCAGCGGACCGGGGCGTCGACCTCGATGGTGGTGCGGAGGAGGCGGCCGCCTCGCTCGGTGTAGGTCACCACCGGCAGCTTCATGGAGGGGCCTCGTAGCCGGCCTATCGAGAGCTCGAGCTCGTCGCCCAGGCGGACGCGAGCGCCCTGGTCGGTGAAGCGGGTCTCGATGGGGGTCACGTATTTGGGATAACCCCAGAGCTCGACGCCGGCCTCGTAGGCCTCCCTGGTCGTCACCGGGAGGTTGACGACCCATATGCCCTGATCCCGCTGGGCGCGCATGTCGAGCCCGAGGCGGACGAGGGAGGGACGGGCGCCCCTCCTGCGTGCCTGGATGCCGAGGCCCACCTCGCCGTAGGAGCCGACCGTGCTGTCCCGGTACTCCCAGACATAGAGGGCGCCGACCGCGGCGCCGAGGACAGGCCAGGGCTCCACCGTGGTGCCGGCGAGGAGGGCGCGGGCGCGGGCCAGCTCGATCCTGAAGAACACGCCGAACTGCGAGGCGTCGCGGTAGAGGATGGGCAGATCGCACGGTCCGGCGGGCGTGGGGCGTATGTGGTCGAAGAAGGCGTCCATCGTTCGTCTCCCGAGACTAGATCGCTAAAGACGGGCGAGGGGAAAATCACGGGGAGCAGGCCACGAAGCAGCCGTCTCGCAAAAGACAGGCAAGGTCCAAATCACGGGGAGCAGGTCACGAGGCAACGTCCTCGCTAAAGACGGGCGAGGGGAAAATCACAGGGAGGAGAGCGAGGAGGGAACCTCCTCGCATACAAAAATCTCCAGGGGGGGCGAGGGGAAAAATCACAAGGGAGGAGGGCGAGGAGGGAACCTCCTCGCAAATAAAAAATCTTCGGGGGGCTCTGGCGCGGGGCTCAGGGGTGCGCCACCACCACCAGGGTCGGCGCCCGGGCCATCACGCAGCGGAGGGCCCGCTCGAGGGTCACGGGATCGAGGGCGGCGAAGCTCTCGTCGAGCACGATCATGTCCGCCTCCTGGAGGAGGGCACGGGCGATGAAGAGCCGGCTCCGCTCCCCGTGGGAGAGTTGCCACCCGGTCTCGCCGACCATCTGCATCAGCCCGGCGGGCATGCGCTCGATCAGCCCGCCGAGCCCCAGCTCCTCGCACACGTTCGCCGCGTCCTCGAGGTCCTTGGGGCGCGCCGGCCAGCCCCGGCCCATGAGCAGGTTGAAGGCGAAGGTCGCCGACAGGACGTGGTTCTCGTGAAACTGTGGGGCCGCCACCACGCGGCGCCGCCAGCCGTGCCCTCCCAGGGTGTGGCGATCGAGGCCACCCAGAAGGAGCAGCCCGTTGTCGGGAGCGCGGATGCCGGTCAGGATGGCGCCCAGCGTCGATTTGCCGCCCCCGGAGGGGCCCTGGAGGAGGAGGCGATCCCCCATGTGGATACGCAGGTTGAGGTTCCTGAGCACAGGCTCCCGCCGCGCGGGGTAGCGGAAGAAGACGTCGCGGGCCTCGACCAGCGCGCCCCCTCGCCCGGTGTCCATTCCCACGGCCACGAGCGCCGCGCGCCGGGCGGGCTCGTCGCGCGCGCCGGCGCGGAAGAGCTCGCCCGCCTGGGACCAGGCGACCTGCGCGCCAAGCAGGGAGTTCGCGCCCGCGGTGAGCTTTCCCACAGCGCGGTAAGCGAGCATCACCCCCCCGATGCCGACCGCGAGAGCGCCTCCGGTGCGCTGCCCGGACGCGAAGGCCGGGACGATGGAGAGCAGGCCGAGCACAAGCCACAGGCTGGGGATCGCCCCCAGGACCGTCGACAGGCGATCCAGCGCCGCCGAGCTTTCGGCGTAGTGCGCCAGCTGCTCGTCCTCCGCCGTGTGCCACGCGTCGCGGGGCTCCTGGGCCAGGCGAGTCCTGTGGCCGACCATCCGCTCCACCAGATCGTGCGTCATCGCGAGACGAGCCCCCGTCCACGCCCGCAGGCGGCGAAGGTAGAGCCAGGCGGCGGAGAGGGTCACGATCACCATGGCCGCGAGCAGGAGCGCGCTCGCCCCCCCCGCCGGCCCTCCAGCCAGGACGCCCCCCGCGATCACGAGCTCGACGATCGCGAGCAGGCCGGCCAGCCCGCCGCTCGTCACGAGCGACTCCAGGGCCTCGGCCTCGATGACGCGGCCGAGGAGCTGCCCCGAGCCCTGGTGGCGCGTCTCCTCGGGTTCGAGGTGGAGCGCCCCGGCGAGCATCCGTCGCTTGAGCAACACCGCGACCTCGAGCGTCGCCGCGCCCTGCCACCACGAGGCCAGGCTCCCCAGCGGGATCACGGTCGTGAGGAGCATCCCCCACGCCACGAGCCAGCCGGCCTCCAGCCTCCCCTCGAGCGCCCCCTTCCCGACGAGCCACCAGGCGGAGAGCGAGAGGGCCTGGATCACCAGCTGAAGGGCCACGATGCCCACGGCTCGCCCGGGGAGGCCTGCGTGGCGGAGCTGGGCGATGAAGGGGGCGCTCGGGGGCAGGGAGATCGCCCATCCGGCGTCCAGGAGGTGGCCTCCGAGCTGCTCTCCAAGGATCGCGTCACGCGCCCTCATCCGGCGCTCGCCCCTGACGTCGGCCCTGTCCAGGAGGAGCTCCACTCGCCGCTCGGCGTGCTCGTCGATCCCGCTCCGGAGCGCCGCGCACACCTCGCTCAGAGCGACCTTGCGGAGCAGGCCATCAGGCCCGAGAAGCTGCGCCTGGGTCCGGCTCCTCCCCAGGCGCACCAGGGGAAGGAGCTGGAGCTCCTCGCCCCCCCCGAGGGTGAGAAGCATGGGGCCCGCGCGCCGGAGCTTCTCATCGACCTCCCGGTAGGTCGGGTGGAAGGGCTCGACCTCGAGCTTCAGGGAGCGGGCCGCGGTGTCCAGCCAGCGCTCGAGCGAGGCCCAGTCCCTCGTCACCGGGGGGAGCAGCGTCCCGGGCGACTCCCCGGACACCTTCGGCAGATCGCTCGCTCGAGCCAGGGCGGCGAGCGCCTGGGCCGCCCTGGACGCGGGCCAGAGCGACGCGAGGAGGGACGGGGTCACTGGCCCGCCTCCGCCCGCGTCTCCTCGAGACGTCCGTCGCGCAGGTAGAGCCTGCGCCAGGAGGGATCTCGCCAGAGCCCTCGCTGGACCATGTGCTCGGCCTCGAGCAGCGCCCGGTAGCGCGAGCCCTCTCTCTCGGCCAGCTCGTGGGGCGGGCCGTCCTCGACCACGTGACCCTCGTCCACGACGAGGACCCTGGGAAACCCCAGGGTGTCGCCCACGTCGTGGGTGACGCAGAGCAGGGTGGCCGAGCCGAAGAGGGCCCGCGATCGCCCCAGGAGCGCTCCTCGCCGCTCCCGGTCGAGGCCCCGGAAGGGCTCGTCCAGGATGACGAGCCTGCTGCTCGCCCTGAGCATGGCGCGGGCCAGCCTCACCCGCTGCCCCTCGCCCCCCGACACCAGCGCCCCCCCGTCGCCCAGGGAGCTCCCCAGGCCCTCCGGGAGCCCCTCCAGGATACGTATCACGCCGGCGTCCTCGAGGACCGTGGCCAGCGGCGGGCTCGAGGCCAGCGCCCCGTAGCGCAGGTTCTCAAGCATCGAGCGGTTCCAGAGCTGGACGGTGGGGTCGACCCACGCCGTCTCCAGGCGCAGCCTGTCGAGGCGGTCGCCGCGCAGCGGAGCTCCGTCGACGAGCACCTGCCCTTCGGCCGCGCGGTGCCACCCGAGGAGCAGCCCGACCAGGCTCGATTTCCCGGCCCCCGAAGGGCCGACGATGGCCACGTGCTCCCCCGGCCCCACCCGGAGATCGATGCGCTCGAGGATGGTCTTGCCGGCCGCCCTCACGGTGACCGATCCAAGCTCGATCTCCATTCCACGGACCTCCAGGGGCGGGGGAGGAGCGGGGACGGAGTGGAGCTCGCTCTCGTCCTCGAGCGCGCCCAGCGGCTCGAGCAGGCGCAGCGTGAGGTTGCGGAGCGAGGGGTACTGCCTCATCGACGCCGCGATGCTGTGGCCCACGACCGGCACGTTGAGCGCCCAGTAGATGAGCAGCAGCGCCGCGGCTGGCTCGCTCCCGCTCCCCACGTAGTGGAAGAGCAGCCACACGGCGACCACCACGCCGACCAGGCCGTCGAGCGTCTCCACGGTCACCGAGGCGCCGAGCAGCCCCTGGACCGAGCGCCTGAACTCCCCGAGCATCGTCTCGTGCTCCCGGCGGAGCGAGCGTTCGGCGCCGTGGGTGCGCAGCGCCATCAGCCCGAGGAGGGCGTCCAGGTAGAAGCGGGAGAGCGCGCCGTGGTAGGCGTGCACCCGGAGATCTCGCTCGACGAGCGAGGACTGCATCATCCAGGGGATGGTGACCGAGGCCACCGCCGCGCCGAGCACGATCGGCGCGCTTGGCGGATCGAGCCAGATGAGCCCCCCCGCGGTGATGGCGAGCTCGGCGACCGAGCGAAAGAGGCGAAACCCGAGCGCCGGCAGCTGGCGCACCACGTGGATCGCGTGCGCCCTGTGCGTCATGTCCGACGTGGGGCGGCTGTGGAAATACCTGTCCCCGAGGCGAGGGATCTTGGCGAGGAAGGCCATGCGCAGGCGCGTCTCGAGGTTGCGCCCCATGCGGAGCGTGGCCGAGACCAGCGGGATCTCCATGCCCAGGAGGCATCCGAAGAAGATCACCAGGGCCACGAGCGCCCCCACGCGCTGCTCCCAGGTCGCCAGGTGGCGCCCCACGTCCAGCAGGCCCCGCAGGACGAGCGCCTCGAGCACCGCGCCCAGGGTCGCCGCGAGCGTCGCGCCGGCGACCAGGACAGGCGTGAGGAGCCCGTCCTCCCGCAGGAGGCGGAGCAGATCGCGGAGCGGCTGGGCGGGGGCCTCGTGGAGGGCCGCGGCCAGCTCGGGCGACAGCGCCTCGGGGGCCGCGGCGGGAGCAGAGGTGTCCACCTCGTCCCGGCGTACCTGGACCAGCACGGCGCCCCGGAGGAGCACGCGCTCCTCCCCCTCCTCCGGGGGCGCCGGGCCCGCGCTGTAGTAGGGACCCGGTATCGCGGTCACGCTCTTGCCGGCGACCAGATCCGCCAGCGCATCCTGGAAGGACGCCCGGAGCAGGCGGGAGGCGGCCTGCCCTGCGTCGATCGCCCCGGCGCGCACCAGCGTGGCCACCATGCGGGTCGCCGCGTCGAGCGCGGAGAGGCCACGCCACGTCGGATCCTCGAGCGCCGCCGAGAGCAGGGCCTTCCCCTCGGAGGCGGCCCCAATCCCTCGCTGCCTCGCCTTGAGCGCGCCGAGGAAGGCCTCGGAGCCGGCCATCTCTCGCCAGGCCTCGGCGGACACCGGCATCGCGTGCACGAACGTCTTGGCCAGGAGATCCGAGGCGTCCATCCATCGCCGCCCCGTCGCGGGATCCATGACCTGGACCAGGCTCCCGAGGCGGCTCCAGGCGACGACGAAGTGGGTATTTCCGTCGGGGTTCCTGATCACCAGCATCGCCGGGAAGGCGTCGCTCTCCCGGAGCATCAGGTGATCGAGCGGGAGCATCATCTGCTCGGCGCGGAGGCCCAGCTGGTTGGCGACGTCCTCCATGACGTCGATCGAGGTCCCGTCGACGTCCGTCTGGCACGCCTCCCTCAACCTCCCGTAGCTCACGCTCACGCCGAACCCGTCGAGGATGCACTTGAGGGACGCGGGCCCGCAGTCCATCGCGGAGGTCTGGACGACCTCCGGCGCCAAGAAGCGCGGGCGGTGCGCTCGCCGCTCTCCCTTCGCTGCCGTCACGACTTGCCCTTGGAGACGCGGGCGGAGGGAGAGGGGGGGAGAGGGGGAGGGAGGGCAGGGGTGCCAAGCCGCCCCGCCGCCCGGAGGACGAGGGTGGCCGGGGTGACCTCCTCGACCGTGACCTCGACGATCCCAGGGAGCCCGTGCTGGAGCGGGATGCGTGAGGACGCCCGGGGGCTCACCGAGAGTTCGATCCTGGCCCGCCCGTCGCGGAGCTCGGTGGCGACCTCGGTGACCGTGGCGTCGATCGCGCCATACTCGGTCCATGGAAAGCCGTCGAGCCGGATGCGGGCGCGCTGGCCGGCGCGGATACGCCCCAGGGCGCTCGCGGGCTCGAACGAGGCGACGACCCGGAGATCTCCGCTGGCGACGATGGTGGCCACGTGATCGCCCTGCGCCAGCACCGAGCCGATGCGCGCGCTCCCCAGCTCGCCCACCCGCCCCGCCGCTGGCGCGCGGATCGTCCGCCGCTCGATGTCGTTCTCGAGCGACAGGACGCTGGCCGTGAGCGATCCACGCTCGGCGTCCAGCCTGGCCTCCTCCCGCTCCAGGGTGGCGATGCGGGACTGCCTGTCGGCCTCGCCGGTGGTCGACTCCCGCCTCACGCGATCGCGGGTTGCCCTGAGCCCTTGCTCCGCCTCCACCCGGCGATCCGCCTCGGCCTTGGCGCGCGCCCGCTCGGCCTCGGGCACCAGGGTCTCGGCGTACAGCCGCTGGGCCCGCTCGGCCTCCACCTTGGCGGCCCTGGTCAAGATCTCTCCCTCGCGCAGCCGGCTCTCCGCCTCCGGGAGCGCCGCGTTGAGCTGCTGCCTGAACGCGGCGAGCGCCCGCTCCTCGGCGGCGATCTGCTTTCGTGTCGCCTCGAGCTCGAGGGCGATCCCGCTCATCTTCGCCCTGGCCTGGGCCAGCTGGAGCCGCTCGCTGACCGCGTCCAGCTCGACGAGCACGTCCCCTGCCGCCACGAGGGCGTCGAGCGAGAGGTGGACGGAGACCACGCGCCCGGTCACCAGGGAGTCGACCGGGTGGGTGGCCCGCAAGACCTCGAGCCTGGCGTGCTCGGACGCCTCGTACACGGGCACCCGCGCGCTCCCGAACCACGCCCCCCACCCGCCGAAGAGCGCGACGGACGAGAGCAGCAGGAGTCGGCCGCCGAGCGTGGATTGGCCGGTGAGCAGGCGCACGGTGTTGGGGAACGGGCTAGGCATCCGCGAGCAGGGCTGGCCTTCTACCCGCCGTTCTACCAAAGCCAGGGGCCGAGGGCTGCTTTTCCTGGGGCTCCCGTGGCTTCCCGGACCGTGTACCCTCCCAGGCCATGATGAAGCTGCACGGATTCGCCATGTCCCCCAACACCAAGCGCGCCCGGCTGGGGCTCGAGGAGGCCGGTCTCGAGTACGTTTTCCACGACGTGGATCTCATGACCGGCGCTCACAAGAAGCCGGAGTACCTGGCGCTCAACCCCACGGGGAGGGTGCCCGCCCTGGAGCACGACGACTTCAGGCTCTGGGAGTCCAACGCGATCCTGGAGTATACGGCAGAGCTGGTGCCGGAGAAGGGGCTCCGCGGGACGACGCCCCGCGAGCGAGGGGAGATCGCCCAGTGGATGTTCATGGGCGCCGCCCACCTGTCGCCCAACGTCGCCAGGATCTTCGCGCACACGATCCGCCTCCCCGAGGAGCAGCGCAACCCCAGGCTCGTCGAGGAGGCGAGGGCCGAGGTCGATCGCTGCCTCGGGCCGACCGACCGGCACCTGTCCGGGCGAGAGTGGCTTGTAGGCGAGCGGCTCACCATCGCCGATCTGTCGCTCTCCCCGGCGCTGGTCTACGCTTCCATGCTCCGGATCGACCTGACGAAGTTCCCCGGCGTGACCTCCTGGATGGGCAGGCTCAAGGGCTGCGCGTCATGGAAGAAGGTATTCGAATAAGAGGCAGTCTTTCCGAAGTTTTGACCCTTCGCCGAGGGGGACGTGGCTCGATTCACAGGGAGGGAGACGAGACAGGCTTCAAGCTCGAATCAAAGGTCAGTACGGGACTCTCGTATGTACGGGGAGGCAGGGAGAGCATGTCGCGTATTCTGTCGGCGCTTGGATGGTGGGGAATCCTGGGGGGGCTGGCGTTCTGGAGCCAGGGCTGCTTTTACAACTCGCAGTGGGGAGAAGGAAAACGGGAGCAGCAGCGGGCCCTCCAGCGCGCCGCGCCCGCCGAGCTCTCCCGCGCCGAGGGCACCGGCGAGGTCGCGCTCCGTCCCCTGCGCGTCCGGGCGCTGGCGACCCAGCGCTACACCGCGCAGGTCGTGGATGCCCCCCGGCAGTTCCAGGAGTCGATCGACGAGGCCAACAGGGTGCTGTCGGGGATGGGAGTCAGGATCGCGCTGGAGTCGTTCAAGCCCTGGGACGCGCCGGAGGAAGATCTTCTGGCCGCGCTGGCCGCGCTCAAGGCAAAGGAGACGGGTCGCGATGTCGACGGGTACGTGGGGCTCGTGGGCTCCTTGCCCAGGGCGAGCGCTTCGTTTCACGAGCTCGGTTATGCCCACGTCCTGGGGCGCCACCTGGTGCTCAGGGCGCCGGCCCGGGCCGACGAGGTCGACGCCATCGAGCGAAATCTGGACGAGCTCTCCTCCGAGGAGCGAGACCGCCTGACCAAGAATCGAAGGAAGCACCGCGCGGCCTCGCTCCTGCTCCACGAGCTGGGCCATATCCTGGGGGCGCTCCATGACAGCGCCTCCGCGAGCCTGATGAACCCTGGTTATGCGCCCGAGCGCAGCGGGTTCAGCCCCGAGAACGTGGGCCTCATGCAGATCACCCTCCGCCACCGTGGCGCCAGGGAGCCCGACGACCGGGCCCTGGCCAAGGAACTCCTCTCTCGCCTGGACGGGCTAGGCTCCCAGGGGGCCTTCGTCGCCAAGGATCGGGAGGAGATGCGCGCGCTCCTGAAGGAGCTCTCGGAGCCCAGGGCCCCTGCGCCTCCAGCCAAGGCTGCGCCCGCCGAGCCCGTCCCGGAGGACCTCCAGGCCCTGTCGGAGCAGGATCGCCAGATCTACCGTCAGACCAAGGAGCTCTTTGCCAAGGGCGACGCCCCTGGCGCCTGGGAGAAGGGAAAAGCCCTCTTCACCATGTACCCGAACAGCTTTCCGGTTCAGGATCTTCGCTGCCACGTCGCCCTGGGGCGCTTCTCCTACGAGAAGGCCCGCCCCGAGTGCGATCCCGTGATGCGCCTGACGAGGGAGGCGCCAGGAAAGTAGGCTACCGCTTTTACAGAGCTTCATTGGGCTACTGTGACCGGTCCCCTGGAATTCACAGGATTTCATTGGGCTACTTTGACCTGGCCCCTGGAATTCACAGGGCTATGCCTACAATAGGCTACTTTGACCTGGCCCCTGGAATTCACATGGCCATGGCTACACTAGGCTGCTTTGGCCAGGCCTCTGGAATTTACAGGGCCATGGCTACGCGGGTCGTAACCGTTCACGGGGCCCCTCATGAACCCCCGGCATGAATGCCGGGGCACATGAAGAGGGCGCGAAAGCCCGACTCCGCCGGGCTGCCCGTGGTGGGTCCTGAAGAGA
>SXGT01090579.1_pt1 | contig 14491 bp, 8 predicted proteins | sample 3176221 | NCBI WGS metagenome assembly SXGT01 (sample SAMN11356862, study PRJNA531348) | freshwater metagenome | isolation source: freshwater sample F1-120 | place: China: Fuxian Lake, Yuxi | collected 2017-12-25
ACGCGAACCTGCCTACCTGGTGATTTTGGTGAAATATCACACACGGCGCAACGATCAGGCCTACCGCTCCCATCGTAAACGCCGCCTCAAAGAACTCAAAAAATGGAAATCCCTCAAAACGTCGCTGTAGTGCTAGATCCGCGCAGGCCAAATCAGGAAGTCACTTCAGCGTGTCAGGATGAATCTGCAATGACAATTGCCGGGGACACCACGTTGCGGCGCCTGTTATTGGGCCTTGAGGAGTTCCGCCCGTGGGGATGATCGCCATTGATATGCAACCAGTTGGTTAAGCTCACGGACGAAAACCTGATCTCCAGCGACGGCCAAATGTGCCCAGGTTTCGGCGTCCGTCAGGCGACGTTCATCTATAATCTCCATCTTTTGCTGATTTGCCCGCAGTTGGTAGAGCATACCGGTTTGATCGAGCGCTAAGATCCGGTCGCCCTGGGCTACCAAACTCCAGTACTTGCCGTAAGACTTATCGCTGGTCCACAACTCACGTCCAGACTCGACATCAATGGCCATGACCCGCTGGCTCTTGAGATGATTGTAGGCCACGCCGTCGATGACTACAGGTGTGCTCATGTAACCCTGCGCCTTGTGAGTCCATTGTGGAGTGATGGAATATTTACCGTCAGTCGAAGCGACCTTGAACGCCAGGGTCTTGCCACCATAGGTACTGGTAAAAACGAAGTCCTTGTGAACGATGGGCGTGAGAATATTCATGCCGCGGAAGGCTTCCACAGGCTGTTCCCATAACACCGTTCCATCCTCGGGATTCACGCCCGCGAGTTTTTCGCGGGTTTGGATGATGAGTTGCCGTTTGCCTGCTAATTCGGCCAGAAGCGGGGAAGAAAACACGCTTCCCCACATGCCGCCCTTGTCGTTCAAGGTGCGCCACACCAACTCGCCGGTATCCTTCTTGAGTCTCACGAAACTTGCACCTGCCTGGACATAAACGGCATCACCCTCGACCAATGGGGAACAGACAAAACCAAAGTCGGGTAGCGGTGTGGACAATTTTTGGATGAAATCAAAGCGCCAACGTTCTTTGCCGGTCTGAGCGTCGAGACAGACCAGAACATCGCGCATGCCCGCCACGAACAGGCTTTGACCGTCGTAGGCCGGTGTGGCCCGGATCCAATCTCCATTGGAGCGCGCGAAGAAAGGCACGCTCATGGATCCTTCCCATTGGGTGCTCCACAATTCCTTGCCAGTGATCCGGTCCAGTGCGCGGACGACTTCATATTTCTTGTCTTTAGTCTCGGTTGTGAAGACGCGGTCGGCGGTCACTATGGGTCCGGAGTAGCTTGGCCCCAGATCCTTGTGCCAGACTCGATGGAGATGATTGGTGTCGAGCTTGGTAGGCCAAGCCGGGCCTTGGAACTGCCCGGAACGTTCTGGCCCACGCCATTGGGGCCAAATAGAGGAGTCTGCCGCCGAAATCGGGAGAATCCCGAGGCTTGTCAGTACTCCGAGGCTTACCATTCGAAAAATGTTCATCATAAAGTGTAAGGCGGAAGTTTTATCCAACATCAATACATTGCGGGAACGTGATCTGATTGTCAATAGTTTGTCTCAAATACGTCTAATAAAACACGCCTCGATCGATTTGGTTAAAAGTGCTGATAATAAGGACAATTTGTGAGGATATGTTGGTGAGAGTTTGGTGGAGTGGGTTTAGTTGTCTAATATTAGTCCGTGACCTCCGTCACTCAAAATAGAGTGTGCGAAAACCAAAGGGGCGCATCTCCGAGTTGTGGGAATTTTGGAGATCGGTCGTCCCTGAAATTCCCCAAAAGCGGTGGAGGGCCACCGCGCTGCCGCCGCTGGATTACCATGGCAACAGCGTCCGAGGGATTCGGGTTTGTGAAGAGTTGTCGCGGCGATTCGATTTGCATCAATTGAACCGACCCGGCATGGGGCGGTCGACGATTCGATTACGATTAACGGGTGCGGATTATTCCTCGCGTCGAATCCGCAGTGCGGAACAGTCGCGGATCTTAAGGGAACAGGGACAACGGATAAGGATCTGGCAGTTGCAGGGCGATCTCGCGTTCACGACGGCTGAAGTGTTGATGAAAGACATCCTGGCGGCCTCGACCGAGTTCGGCAAAGCCCAGTGGATTGTGGTGGACTTCAAGCGGTTGCAGAGCATTAACGAGACAGCCTGTACCTTGCTTTATCAGTTGCTTCAGAATCTACGCGCTTCCAATCGCCATTTGGTGTTCGCCGCAACCGAGCGGGTGCCGCAGTTGCGCCGAATTTTGCGGCTAAAAATGGGAACCCGCTTCGAAAGCGACTATCGAAACTTGTGCATCGACGTCTGCGCGCGATTGCGAAAGCTCACACGCGAATTGAGCGTGTTTGATTGAACCTCGAAACGCTCCCTGCCTACGCCGGTTCTTGCTGAGAAATACAGTGAAACGAACCGAGCCCCCAAATAAGCTCCATGGAATCAATGCCGATCACCCGGTGATCGGGCATCTCGTTCTGGAGAATCTTCAGAGCTTTGGCGTCTTTCGGGTCGCGGTAAGTTGGCATCAGCACGATGCCATTGGCGATGTAGAAGTTGGCGTAGCTGGCGGGCAACCGTTGGCCGTCATGCTCGATTTGGCCGGGCATTGGCAACTCCACGATCTTAAACGGTTGGCCGTCCTGATCCTTCATCGTCCGCAGACGCGCGGTGTTTTCCCTCAGGCGTTCGTAGTTTTCATCACTGGAATCCTTTTCGACCACCGTGACGATCGTGGATGCGTTGACGAAACGAGAGAGGTCATCGATGTGACCGTCGGTGTCATCCCCAACAATGCCATCGCCGAGCCAAAGAATGTGACGGACGCCCAGATAATCCCTCAGCTTGGACTCGATCTCGGCGCGATCCAGGGCTGGGTTTCGATTGGGATTTAGCAGGCAGGCTTCGGTGGTCAGAAGGGTGCCGCGTCCATTGACTTCGATGGAGCCGCCTTCCAGGATGATCCCAGGTGAAAAGATCGGAAGTTGACGCCATTTGGCAACATGTTGGGGGACGGCGTCGTCGAGATCGTACGGAGGGTATTTGTCGCCCCAGGCGTTGTAATCCCAGTCGACAATGGCGCGTTCGCGGACTTGGTTGTGCTCGCGGACGAGGAAGATGGGGCCGTGATCGCGGCACCAGGGTTCGTAGGCGGGGAAATGGTGAAAGTGGACACGCTGGAGTGGGACACGCTCGGCCTCCAGCAACCCTCGAACCCAGGCTTCTTTTTCGGCGTTCCAGACATTGATGTGAACTTCTTCGACCTGGACGAGTTCGTGGAGAAGCGCGGCGTAAACCGGGGGCACAGTATCGTACTTGCCAGGAAAGCTAATGCCTTCTGGACGTGGCCAAGTGAACCACGTTCCCACATGAGGTTCCCATTCGGCCGGCATTCGGTATCCCAGGGACGCTGGTGTGTGCATCAACTGCATGAGGTTGAGAGTGGAAAGGAGTTGGGCCAGGGACAATACTTCTTTGGTCTTGAACCGCCCACGGCTTTTTTAAAAAATTGGAATGTTGCTGTGAGTGTGTGAGTTAACGATTTTTGCAGACTTAGGGCGCTTGAAGGCCCACCTTCGAGTGGGATGAAAGGATACGAAAGCGGAGTTGAAGCCGAGTCTTCGGGGCGCCTCGTCACGCGTGTCATCACAGAGAAGATGGCCCGCAAACGCTTCCAGGAGTTGCTGGATTCGGAGCATGCGCTGGGCGATCGGCGTCCCAATGGCCGTTCCCTCTATCAGGTGGTTTGCTGGGGTGATCAGTGGGTGGGACTCATCCTATGGACGAGTTGGCACGCGTGCTCACCGTCTGGATGCAGGCCCACGCAGGGGAACTCCCGCACACCCTGGCCATCGACGGCAAAACCATCCGCGATCACCTCGGATTGATCATCACCTTGGTAGATACCGAGAACTGACTGCAGTCGTTACGGATGCCGAAGCCTGTGATTTTCCCGAGGTGCGGCGCCTGATCAAGGATCGCACGGATACGACCCGCAAGGCGCCTGCAGACACCGCAAGCGCTCATGCATCCGAGGCACCGCTACCCATCGCCACGGACAAACCGCTTGCCCAGGGAAATAAGCCGGACCCGAAATCAAAGACCAAATCCAAGGTTCCAAAGAAGGACGAATCAATCGTTCGCCATTTCGCCAGCAACCTTGGCAAGGACAAGGCGAGCGAGCTGCATCTGGTCACTATCATTCGCTCCCATTGGAGCTGCGAAACTCGACACTGGGAACGCGACACCCAATGGCGGGAGGACACCTGCCTCATCCACGATCCCAACGCCGCCTGTGCGTTGGCACTGATCCGAACCGCCCTCCAAGCCTTGCTCCGCCGAAACATCAGGCAGCCTCTTCCAGTCATCTTCGAGAACGTGGCTCACCACCTCGACTTGGGCCTCATCTGGCTCAAACAACGCTGGTTCCGACTTTGAAACAAAAAGCCGTGTTGAACCGCCTGTGATCGGGCAGGATTAGGATTAGGAGACCAGACTGGGAAGAACTGAGCTGCGCACGCCTGCTACGAACTACAAGCCAACACTTGTCAAAGCGGACGGGCTTTGACTCACTCGCACGCGGCAAATGAGTTCGAGCCAATCCTTCATCATGACCCTCCGGTATCCGATCGTCTATTTTCTCCTCATCACGGCGGTGTGTCTGGGCGAAACTCCCGAGGATCCAAGCGTGTTGTCCGTGGAGCGTGTCTTCAAAAAGAAAGACTTTAAGCAAGAGACGTGGGGACCAGCGCGCTGGCTTGAAAATGGTTCGGGCTACACCACGTTGGAACCCTCACCCACCGTCGGCGACGCCAAGGATATCGTTCAATATTCACCCGAGTCAGGTCAACGCGAGGTGTTAGTCCCCGCCTCCGTTTTGATTCCAGTCGGCGAAACCAAACCCCTGGAAACTCAGGATTATGCTTGGTCGGCCGATCTGAAGAAGCTGCTGATCTTTACCAAAACCAAACGCGTGTGGCGTCAGCAGACTCGCGGTGACTATTGGGTCCTGGATCGAGGGTCTGGTTCCTTGAAGAAGCTCGGCGGAAATGTGGCACCCTCCACGCTCATGTTTGCCTCGTTTGCTCCGGACGGACGGCGTGTGGCCTATGTGCGAGAGAACAATCTATACGTCCAGTCGCTCGAGTCCTTCCGCATCACGGCATTGACTCGTGACGGCTCGGCGTCGCGTATTAATGGCACCGCCGATTGGGTGTACGAGGAGGAGTTTGGGCTGAGAAAAGGATATCGGTGGAGTCCGGACGGACTTTCGATTGCCTACTGGCAGTTCGACACCACGGGTGTGCCGACCTACTCGTTGATCAACAACACAGACAAGCTGTACCCTGAGGTTTCCACTTACTCGTACCCGAAGGTGGGCGAAACCAATTCTTCGGTCCGCGTGGGCATCGTGAAGGTTTCGGGTGGTCGAACCCGATGGTTCAAACCGAATTCGGATGCTCGGAATCATTACATTCCAGAGATGGAATGGGCGCCGGATTCGAAGTCGGTAACCTTTCAACATCTGAATCGGCTTCAAAACACCAATCAGGTAATCCGCGGTGACGCGAGATCGGGTGTCAGTCGGCCGGTTTTCCAAGATCGCGACGATGCTTGGGTCGATGTCGTCGACGCTTGGCATTGGTTGGAGACAGGGAAACGATTCTTGTGGCTCAGCGAACGCGATGGTTGGAATCATTTGTATTCGGTGGATGCGGAGACTGGGCACGTGACGCTGCTGACACCCGGGACCTTTGATGTGATTCGAATGGTGGGGCTGGGGCCGGACCTGGTAGGAGCCACTCGGCGTTGGGTCTACTTCATCGCATCGCCGGATAATCCGACTCAACGTTATCTCTACCGCGCAACCATCGACGGGCAGGGTGGTGTAGAACGAGTGTCACCCAAGGATCAGCCTGGAACACATGCTTACGACCTCTCGAAGGATGGTCGCTGGGCCTTTCACACGCATTCGCGATTTGGGCAACCGCCCATTGTGGATTTGGTTTCGTTGCCCGATCATCGATCGATCCGAAAAGTGGCAGAGAACCTTGAATTGACCAAACGAGTGGCTGATTTGAAGCCCTGCCCAGGAGAATTGTTCCGTGTCGATATTGGCGAGGGGGTGCACTTGGACGCGTGGTGTCTCAAACCGCCCCAGTTCGATCCTGCGAAGCGTTATCCCTTATTGCTGTACGTTTACGGAGAGCCAGCGGGCTCCACCGTGGTGGATGCATGGGGCAGTGAGAACTACCTGTGGCATCGTCTCATGGCCCAGCAGGGCTACGTCGTCATGAGCATCGACAATCGCGGCACGGCGACCCCTCGAGGGCGCGCGTGGCGCAAGAGTATCTACCGTCAGATTGGGGTGCTGGCCTCAGCGGATCAGGCCGCGGCACTGAGGCAGATCTTGCTCGACCGGCCTTACATCGATCCAGCTCGTGTGGGGATTTGGGGGTGGAGCGGTGGCGGTTCCATGAGTCTTAATGCGATTTTTCGATATCCAGATCTCTATCGGACGGCAATGGCCATTGCCTTCGTGAGCGATCAACGATTGTACGACACGATTTATCAAGAGCGCTACATGGGCTTGCCCAAGGATAACGCCGAGGGATTTAAAGCGGGCTCACCCATCACCCATGCACATCAACTGAAGGGAAATCTGTTGCTGATCTACGGCACGGGCGACGACAACTGCCATTTCCAAAACTGTGAACGATTGGCCAATGAGCTGATTAAACACGGCCGACCATTCTCACAAGTTCTCTATCCTAATCGCACTCATTCCATCAGCGAGGGCGAGAACACGCGCCCCCACCTCTACCAGACCCTGCAGCGCTATACCGAGGAGATGCTTCCCAGATAGGGATCGCAGCCGGGGGTTCACGCGAGGGTTCGTACGGAAGATGCTCCAGGGTGTTCCAGGCTTTCTCGTTGGCGTCCCTACTCAACATCACTTTCCCGAGGCTGGCAATCCCTTGATGCTGGGCCACCATGAGACTGCCAAATCCCGCCATGGTGGTGAGTGCAGAAACCAATACGGCTTTGCCTGTGCTGCGTGCTAGAATGGTCGGCTGTGCTTCTTCCGCATAGCGATTGAGAATGTGAATGCCATTGGTGACGCCGATGCCTATCACCAGCGTCAGTGCCATGATGTTCACTGGATTAAATGGAATGTCCAAGTAACCCATGATTCCCAGAGTCCAACACGATCCAAGGATCACTGGTAGAAGGGCCAGGGCGACTGATCCAATGCGTCGGAATTGCACGAAGACAACGAAGGCGATGACCGCGCTGGCATAACGCGCTGCTTTCTGGAAACCATCCTTCACCATGGTGGTGTACTCATAAAACTGAACGGGAGAACCCGTCACTGCCGGATCAATCTGCCGGAGTTCACGGACAAATTGTTCCTGAGCCTCGCGCTGCCACACGTTTTCTTTGGGGTAGATCTGAAGTAAGAAACGGCCCGCTGGACTGATGAACCGATCATGTAGATCGGGTGGAAGGTCCTCCGCCAGCAAGCGTCCGCGATCCTCCTGCAACCGAAGGATCGACACAGTTTCGAGCAAATCCTCTCGTGGTTTGGTGAACGGAACGCCTACTTCTAGGGCACACACGCTGGAGCGGAACTGGATTTATCGGTGAGCGCCAAAGGCAAGCGCTGGGGATTCGAGGTGAAATACCAGGACGCGCCGACGATCGCAAAGTCGATGCGTATCGCGATGCAAGATTTGATGCTGGAGCGGCTCCTTCGAGTGCTTCGGACCGAATTATTTGGCGCGTGCGTCGATCCAGAAGCTTTCGGAGTGGGCATTGAACTCGGGGGCATACATGCATTGGATCTCGGCAATACCCGTTTGATACCGGCCTTGGAGCTGAACGCGTGCACTGTATTCGAAGACGTACGTTCCCTTTGGCAGGTAATCGATGAAGAAGTGGTTTGCGGTGTCGCGCGGGCTTTCGTAGTAGGCGAGGCCGTCCTGATAGCGGTACGCTGAGAGGGCAGCGACAGGTTCGACGCCGCTGCCGCGTTGGTCCTTCAAATGGAGGTACTCCATGTCGCGGTCGGTTCGCAATTCGAGGCGGACTACTAATTCATCGCCGGGCTGAACTGGAGTTCCCAGAGGTTCCAACACCGGGCCTTTTTCGGTGAGCAATCGTTTGAACACCTGCTTCTTGAGACGGAGGGGTGTACCGGCATGGGGCGTGATCTTGGAAACATCCTCGAAATACTGCCAGTGCACGCTTCCCCACGAGACGCCCGAATCACGTTTAGTGACTCGGATTTTACCGAAAGTCGGTTTGACCTCCTTGGATTGGAATCGGCGTTCATAAAAGCCAGTGCCAGCCTCAATCGGGGTTTTAGGATTGGATTTGGAAGCCGTTTCTTTGCGGGGTGTGACATTGACACCGCCCAAGGATATCTCCACGAGAGCGTCGCTGGAGAGCAGATTGGTGCCGCGCACGAGCAGGGCGTAGACGGCATCCGCGGTGGCCTTGGTAGTTTTCCAATCCTGGGTTTGTTTCTGTTTGATGAGCCAAATTTTCAGATCTTCGACGGCTCTGGAGTCTTGGGCGACTTCGTCGAAAACTTCGATCATCAAGGCGTGGGTTTCGATGGGCGCGTGGTACCACCACCAGGAGATTTCGGCATCGCGCCAGAACATTCCGAGTTCCTCACTCGACACGGCGCGTTCCTTGAGGGAACGGACTATGGATGCGGCCGTGTGGGTGTCGCCGAAACGTTTGAGCGCGAGCGCCAGATGGCCCTGGGTCTGGCGGTTGCTAGACTTCACCCAATAGTTGCTGGCCTGGGTCAAAAAGTAGTTGGCGGCATCTTTGGTGGGGCCCTCAAGGGGACGCTCCTTCAGGAAGAAGCTGCGGCCATAAAGATAGAGGGCGATGGTGGAAGTGAGATTGTTTTCCTGGACGCGTTTGCGGGTTTGGATTTCCTGGAATTGGCGGTTGAGCCAGTTGTCCAGGTGACCGAGTGCGCGGTAAGCTGGGTCCAGAGTGACATCGACCCCTTGCTGGCGCAATCGACCGAAGCCCGAGGCAATATAGAGCGTGATGTAATCATTGGCAGGGCCTCCAGGAAACCAAGGCCAGGCGCCTTCTGGAAGTTGCAGTTGTGTTAACTTTTCTAGGGCGCGAGTGGTTTCATCCTGAAGTCGGTTGTCATCGAACAAAATTCCGATGTTGCGACGCGCGGCGGACTCATTCTGTGCCTGGCGGAGCCAGGGGGTTTCTTCTACCATCACGGACTTTAGATCCTGATTTTTTTGCAGGGGCGACTCAAGTGCTGGGGTAGCGCGCCACTGCTCGAAAACGCGATGAATCTTTGGATTTGAGTTGGCGATGTGGCGTGCGAGTGAATTGGCGTAAAGTCGATTAAAGGTTTGTTCCGAGCATTCATGGGGGAACTCCATGAGATACGGCAGAGCTAGCACGGCGTACCAGGCGGGTTGCGAGACCATTTGAACCGTGAAACTCGACTGTTTGAGAGTGTCCGATTTGCCAGACGCCAGCAACTTCGGGAACTCGAATGTGCGTGTGCCTGCATTGCGGATTGGCAAGGCTAGGGATTCGGTCACATAGATGCGTCGCGACAAGACGGGCACCATGCCCTCCTCGCCGTCGGAGGCGGTTTCGCCGGCGGCGACGGCTTTGTAGGTGAGGACCCCGAGGCCATCGGGGATTTGGAGGCGCCAAGAAAATCCTCGGGACTCCTTGGCGGGGATATCGAAGGCAGATTCGGGCGCGAGATTGCCTAGAGCGGTGTCTACGGATTGGTCGTCCAAGCTGTTCTTGAATGTGAGGCGAACACGGCCGCGTTGGGGGGTCTCGGATTGATTCGAAACCTTCACGGAAAACTCCACGACATCGCCTTCGCGAAGGAATCGAGGTGGGTTGGGTTGGACCATGATTTTTTTGGAAGTAGTGGCGTGCGCTTCGATTTGACCGCTGCGAAGGCCAGTATCATGGGCAAAACCGAGGAAACGCCATTCGGTCAACGCTTCCGGCATGGTGAAGTCCATTCGAATGCTTCCATTCGAGGCTGGGGTCAGATGGGGGAAAAAGAAGACGGTCTCTTGGAGGTTCTTCCGCGCGCTGATGGCATCCAGTTTGGGTGGTGTGGGCTTCGAGGTGCTGGATTCTTCGGTGGGCATGGTCGCCGTGGAAGCGGATTTGGATAAGGCGACCGCTCCGGCGGCGGACGCATCCGCCATCATGGGCGCTGCCACGGCAGACATGGGCATGGATTCGGTGAAATTCATGGCACCTCGGGAAGCCAATCGGCGATGAGGAAAGGACCCGAACGGACCCAGGATCTCCGCTGGAAGACTACGGTAACGGAATTCCGCCACGGGAGATGCCACGAGCCACCCTCGACCCCCAAACTGCCGAAACGTTTCTAAGTGATTGGCGAAGAAAAACCTGGCGATGGGTGAGTCCTGATAGAAGATCGACGATAGACTCGGCCAAGCATGAGGCAGGATCTGATCCAGCGATGCGTCGTAAAGTCCGGCTACGAGTTCAGTCGGATTGGGGAGAGAAGGGAGGGCATTGGCGGCGTTGGTAGATTTTGGGGAGAGCAAAAGTGTCCAAGTTTCCTTCTGTCCGGGTTCGAGTTTGGATCGGAAGGTTTCCCAGCGGAGTTCGATCTCCTGATTACTCCAGGGCACTTGTATCTGGCGGGTTTCGGTATAGGCGCGGTTTTCGCGAATGAACGTCAATTGGAGTCCCAGGCCGCCTCGAAATGATTCGGTGATGGATTGCGCGATTTGTTCCTGAGTTCGCCCGGGTTGAGTCCAGAAGCGGCTGATCACTTGTCCACGGTGCGTAAATTCGACGTAAGCGCGACCGGACTGGTAGCCGGTGCCCCAGAGTGCTTTGAACTCCTGACCGGGTTCGACCGACCAGGTGGGAGCGACCAGTCGATTCGGCACGCGAATGGAATACGCCGTAGAATCTGGGTTTAAGACTTCGACAACTTGTTCCGACCGGACGGCACGACCGTAGCGGTCTTGGGAATTGAGGATCATCTTGTAGGCGCCGGCGGGAAGGGAGACTTCGACCGAAGCCCGACCATTCGTTCCGGTTTGGAACGTGAGTTCGTTGAGGCCTTTTCCCAGGGCCCAGTTTTCGAGTCGAGAGGCATCGTTGGTTTGGTTTGGCTGTACCACTCCGCGGAAAGGGAACGGTTGGTAAGCGTGTCCCAGTGGTGCGCGTGCGACTTTTGAGGGGGGTAATAATTCGCGAACCGCGAGGGTCCCTGAGGCGGGTTCTGGGATGCCGTCGAGGCTGGCTGTTTCGAGGGTGACGTTGACCGGGGCGTTGGCGACCTGCCATTCCGAGACTTGGATCTTGGTTTCCATGGCCGTGTAACCGACCTGCATTTGGAATTCATCGGAACGTGTTTCTCCGGTGTTATCGGTGACATCGGCGTTGACGGAAAACATGAAGACGGGTTCGTCTTTGGCGGGCGAGAGGATGTCGGGACGCGCGACAAAATTGATTTGAAATGTGCCGTCCACCGCGGATTCAGTCACGCCGTGGGCGATTTCCTGTTCTTCTCCGGAAGCCATCCGCCACCAACACCACCAAGGCCATCGAACTCTGCGTACGACGCGGTAGCGCACGTTGGCATGGTCAATGGCGGCACCGGTATACGCCGTCGCGCGACCGGTCAGGGTTACGGCTTGGTTGAGTTTGGGGGCGTTCTTGGGGGCTTCCAGTTTTGCGAAAAACTTTGGCCGTTTGTACTCTTCAACACGGATCATGGCCTGGCCAGGTGCGGTGCCCTCCACCTGCAACCAGCATTCGCCGAGCAGACCTCCGGTGGGCGCTGTGAAACTGCCCGAGAAGGTGCCATAATCGTTTGCTTGGTATTTGGAACGAGCGATTTCGCGGCCATTGGGGTCTCTCAGGGTGACGAGGGCCTCATATTGACGCAACGCATGGTAATCGTTGGCGGTGCGATTAACGTGGATGCTGAGCCCCTTGAACCGGATAATTTGGCCGGGACGGTAGAGTCGCCGATCTGTAAAAATCCAGGTGGACTGTGTGATATCCGTGGTGGGGCGTGGCGTGCCACCGAACAATCCCTCTTCAATCGAAACAGCGTGGGCGCCGAGTTTGGCGCGGAGGATGTAAGGTCTTGGTTGAAGGTTTGGAATACGGAACCAGCCCAGGGCATCGGTTTGCACGGTGGGCGTCGGTAGGCGATTTCCGGTTCGATCCAGCCACCATCCCCCGACTTCCGCACTAGGCTGGGGCTCGCCAGTGGTGGCATCGACCACAAAACCTTCAAGTCCGGTTTGGTGGGGACGGACGACCACAGACAGATCACTCACCCAGACTGATGCGGCCGATAAGACATTTTGAGATTCCTGATTGAAGTCTGGTTGAGCGCTGGCGATGACGAAGTAATATCCGGGAGCTAATCCGCTCGGTACGGGGGCCTGTTCCACGCGGGTTTTGTAATCCGGAGTGCCTGGTAGCGAAACGCTCCAGGCCCGTTCGGGTTGGCTGGCTAGAAGCTGTTTCCAGTGCTCTGGACGAAGTGCATTCGGACGCGGCCAGTCTTTTTTGAGAAACTTTTCCCAATCCTGGCGGACCATACGGAGGTGAACCTGGCTGAGTTGTTTGTGCGAGATGTCCAGAGTGACGTCTTCCATCTTGCTCGGCCAAACCGCCTCGGTACCTAAAGAAAGAGCTGGCGTTTCAAGGCCTCGGATCAAGTTGCGGCAGCGTTGTCCCCCTGGGGTTTCCTTGAACGCGGCCGGCAGTGCGGATGCCACGCGATATGCCTCGACGAGATCCTGCTCCTGCTGGAGCAACTCGGCGAGTTGAGCTCGCGCCCGCGCGCCCACTTCAATATGATTCCATCGCTCGACTAGAGCTGTGAGTGCAGCGCGAAACTTCTCGGCCTTCGTATCGCCACCAGCGGCGTTTCGAGCCCAGTTTAGGCGTCCCAAATCTGCGTCGGCGAATGCGGCTGGATCCGGATCGTCGCGATGAAATCGCAGCACGTCGCGCCATAGAACGAGAGCCTTTTCGTCATTCGAATAATCCGGACGGGGCTCCAAGTTTCCGGACAAGAAGGCGTTTGGTGTGCCGAAGAGTTCGATTTCGTCGGCGAATGGGGAATCCGCGCTGAGATCGCGTGCCGACTGAGGCCGGGCCTTTGCTTGTTCACCGGCTGAATAGAATTCCAGCGCCAACTGGGCGAGGAAATCATACAATGTCGGTCGAAGCGTGTCGGGTGCAGACGCCTTAGGAATGAGATCTTCCCATTCGGCTATCGGAGTCTGTTTGAGTGTCTTGGCGTCGCCAAGAGCCGCGGCATAATGCCGATCGATTTCATCGAAGAGTCGGGAGAGATCCCATGTGGTGAAATCCTTGCCGGGAGGTGCTGTGGTGGCGGATCGCTGCATGAATCGCCAGCGATTGCGTTGATAGTATTGCCAGTACCAATGGCCCAGAATGGTCTGAAGGACTGGCTGCATCTCTTTGGGAACCCGTGCGAGCTCCGCTTCCAACCGTGGGATGGCTTCTTCGGGTTTGTTGCCTTCGATTTGAGCTTGCAGCGTGACCCGTTGAGCCAACGCTTTGGTGGCCTCGGCCCAGGCTTTGTCGCGTAAAGCCGCCGATAGAATCGGTTCCAGATTCGTGATGGCGGTTTGTGGCAGGCCTTTGGACAAGGCTTCCTGAACCCGTTTCCATTCGTTATCGCGAGGGCCTGCCATAAGTCCATGCATGAGCCATGCCCACACGGTGAGCCAGGTAATCCATTGGGTTTTCATTGGTACGAGTCAAAGGTTCTCGAGGGCTTGCCAGGTATTGGGTTGCAGTCCAGACCTACACTCTATTTGACGGGCATTCTTAGGTTTTATTAGCGCCCAAAGGATGCGCCTCTTTCAGTAAGTGGGATTTGAGCCAATCCAATGCGCCGACAAGGTCCTGGAACTTTCCTTCCAACTGAGCTTCAAATGCGTTCTGAACGATTTGTCCCATTTTAGGGCCGGGTTTCATTCCACTTTCCAGCAAATGTCTCCCCATGAGGATTGGTTTGGGCGCTTGTGATTCGAGTTCCAATTCTTGGGCTCGTTGGAGAATCGCACGGACGTTTTCCGGAATTTCGCGGGGCATTGGGGGCCGTCCTGAGGCATCGGCGGTCATGACGGTGACCAATTCCTGGACTGTGGCCGGCTGTAATCGGGAGGACAAGCGCCGGATGGCGCGAGTGGTGGGTTCATCGTATTGGGCCATATGATTGAGGACTAATGGCAATACCCGTCGATTGACGGTCTCGAACGAGCCAATTCGGAGTAAGAACGCCTCAGCGAGGTCGCCGCTGACGACCTCGTGCAACGGCGAGACGAGACGCATTTGGCCGCGACGGATTTCCTGGACTGTCGTACGAGCCTTGCCGATGTCGTGAAGCAAGACGGCCAACGTGAGAATGAT
>SXGT01913699.1_pt1 | contig 14490 bp, 9 predicted proteins | sample 3176221 | NCBI WGS metagenome assembly SXGT01 (sample SAMN11356862, study PRJNA531348) | freshwater metagenome | isolation source: freshwater sample F1-120 | place: China: Fuxian Lake, Yuxi | collected 2017-12-25
CCCTTGGGGCCTTCGTACCGGATGACGACGATGTCGCCGGGCTTGATCTTGCCGCCGAGGATCTCCTCCATTGCGGCAGCCTCGCCGTCGAAGACGCGAGCGACGCCATCGAAGCGCAACTCGTCGATGCCCGCAACCTTCACGACCGCACCGTTCGGCGCGAGGGAACCGCGCAAGATCGCGATGCCGCCCTGTTCGTGGATCGGCTTGCCGAGCGGATGCACCACGTCGCCATCGGCCGGCGGCGGAGCGATCTCGGCCAGGTTCTCTGCCATCGTCTTTCCCGTCACCGTCGGAAGGTCGCCGTGCAAGAGACCCGCCTCGAGCAACATCTGCATCACAACCGGAACCCCACCGATGCGATCGACATCGGACATGTGATACTTGCCGTGCGGTTTGGTGTCGGCGATGTGTGGCACCTTCGCGCCGATGCGGTTGAAGTCTTCGAGTTCGAGTTCGACGCGGGCTTCATGCGCAATGGCGAGCAGGTGGAGCACCGCGTTGGTCGAACCGCCGAGGGCCATCACCACCGCAATGGCATTCTCGAATGCGGCCTTCGTCATGATCTGGCGAGGTCGCAGATCGACGGCGAGCAGATTCATCACCGCTCGACCGGACTCGTACGCGAAGTCGTCGCGTCGGCCATCGACGGCCGGGGGGCTCGCCGAACCCGGCAACGACATTCCCAGCGCTTCGCCGACGCTCGCCATCGTGTTCGCGGTGAACATTCCCGCGCAGCTGCCCTCGGTCGGACACGCGCGCTTTTCGATCTCGCCCAACTCGTTGACGCTGAGCGTCCCCGCCGCGCACGCGCCGACGGCTTCGAACACGCTGACGATGTCGAGGGCCTGACCGTTGTACTCGCCTGGCAGAATCGAACCGCCGTACACGAACACGCTCGGCAGGTTGAGTCGCGCCGCAGCCATGAGCATGCCCGGCAGGCTCTTGTCGCAGCCGGCGAAGGTGACGAGCGCGTCGAAACGTTCGCTGTGCATGACGCACTCGACCGAATCGGCGATGATCTCGCGACTCACGAGCGACCCGCGCATGCCTTCGTGGCCCATCGAGATGCCGTCGCTCACCGCAATGGTGACGAACTCGAGCGGGAAACCACCGGCGTCCTTCACACCTTGCTTCGCCCGCTTGGCCAGGCGATCGAGCGGGAGGTTGCACGGCGTGACCTCGTTCCAGCTCGACGCCACACCGACCTGCGCCTTGCCCCAATCGTCGTCGGTCATCCCGACGGCTCGCAGCATGGCGCGGGCCGGGGCCCGCTCGTTGCCATCGGTCACGTCGCGCGATCGCGGTTTCATGTCGCCGGTCATGGATGGCAGGCTACCGATCGAGGAATCGCCAGCGCCGAGCAAAGGGTTGGGCATGCCATGCGACGCATCGAAGACCCCCTCGGAATGGAGTGGTCCGTCGATGTCGTGTGGACCAATCGGTACCTCGGCTCGCGGATCGAACGACGCCTCGACGGTCGAAACGCCCGACGCGGCGACCGCAACCGCGACCTGTCCTGGATTGACGACGGCGTCGAGACGCTTGGCGTGATCGGCGAAATGGGAACCCTCGGGATCATGGTGGTGGTCGCGGTGCTCTCCGTCGCCCTCACCTTTGCATGGGGGCCGTTCTTGTTCGTGCTCCTCCTGGACGTCGTCGAGCTGCTCCTCTTTCCCTTGATTGCCGCGGGCATCATCGCCTGGCGTGTGGGTCGGCGCCATGCCTTCCCGGTCGTCGCGGCTCGACGCGGCGATGCGATCGCGCGTTGGCGAGTGGTCGGAGTCCGAGAAGCCCGACGGGTCGAGCAGGCGATCGCCGAGGCGATCAAGGTCGGCGGCGATGTCGAGCTGCTGTTCGTCGAGTATCGCGAGCCCTCGCCACCTCCCGCCCAGGCGGCGGGTTAGCGTCGACGACCGTGCCGATCACGTTCGACCACCTCTACGACTACGCCGAACTCACCTCGGCACTTCGCGAGCTTGCGGCGCTGCGTCCCGACCTGTGTTCGATCGAATCGATCGGTCGGTCCCACGAGGGGCGCGACATTTGGCTCGCGACGGTCACGAACACCGCCACGGGACCGCACGACCACAAACCCGCGATCTGGGTGGGCGCCAACATCCACTCGGTCGAACATACGGGTGCGCTGGCCGCATTGCACCTGGTGCACCGACTCGTCACCGGACACGGAACCAATCCCACCGTGTCCCACGCACTCGACACGCGCACGTTCTATGTCGTACCCCGCATCAATCCCGACGGCGCCGAACTCGCGCTGGCGAACCCCCCGACCTACCTGCGCAGCTCGACCCGCCGGTGGCCGCGCACCGACGATGCGCCCGGCTTGGTCGAAGGCGACGTCGACGGCGATGGCCGCATCCTCTCCATGCGCATCGAAGACTCGAACGGTCCGTGGGTCACGAGCGATCGCGACCGTCGACTGCTGGTCGCTCGTGCACCCGACGACTTCGGCGGCGGGCCGTACTACCGCTTGTTGATCGAAGGCGAGATTCGCGAATACGACGAGCTGACCATCCCGATCGCACCCGAACGGCGGTCACTCGACCTCAACCGTCAGTTCCCCGCGCAGTGGCGCGTGCACGGTGAACAAGTCGGCGCCGGGCCCGCGCCGCTGAGCGAACCCGAGACGCGCAGCGTCGCCGACGCCGTGATCGCGCGTCCGAACATCTGCCTCTACTACTGCCACCACACGTTCAGCGCGGCGATTCTTCGGCCCTTCGACGATCGACCCGACGACGAGATGCCAACGGTCGACCTCAAACGGTTCAACATCCTCGGGGCGAAAGGCACCGAGCTCACCGGATACCGCCATGTCAGCGTGTTCCACGATTTCCGTTACGACCCCAAAGACGTGATCACCGGCGGCGAGGACACGTGGGCCTACGACCACCTCGGCGTCTACGCCTGGACCACCGAGTTCTGGAGCCCGCTCCCCAAAGCCGGCATCACCGACTTCCACTTCATCAACTGGTTTGGCGAACACCCCGTCGACGACGACCTCGCGTTGCTGCGCTTCAGCGACGACCAGCTGGGCGGCGCCGGATTCGTCGACTGGTATCCGTTCGACCACCCTCAGCTCGGCCCCGTGGAAATCGGTGGATGGAACTGGTTTCGATTCTGGACGAATCCGCCCGACGAACTGCTCGAAGCCGAGATTGCGCCGCACAGCGAATGGGAAATCTTCGGTGCGCTCAGCTCGCCGCGCCTCGTGGTGCGCGAGGCACGCGTCGAGTCGCTCGGCGAGCAGACCTGGCGTGTCCGAGTCGCCGTCGAGAACGACGGCTGGTTGCCAACCAACGTCACCCAGCGTGCCAACGACCGCAAGATCGTTGGACCGATCCTTGCCGAGATCTCATTGGGAGTGTCCGCGCAGCTGGCGCACGGATCGTCGCTGATCGAGCTGGGGCAACTGGCCGGACGCTCGCGCGCGACCACGATGGTCGACGACTTCGGCTCGGCAACCGACGGCACACCCGATCGAGCGATTGCCGAGTGGTTCGTCGAGTGCGACGACGGCGTCGAACTCGACGTCGAGTTCCGTCATCAGCGAGCGGGCGTCGTCCGCACGACGGTGCAACTGCGTCGCTAGCAGCACAGCTCTGGCGCTGCCGCACCTACACGAGATGATTGCCGCGGTTCCAGGCTGATTCGATTGCGTCGAGCCGCCCCACCGCGCTGCGCCGCAGCCGCGCGGCCAACGCCGCGGTGCATGCGTGCACGAGCGCAGCCGCTCCCGCAGCGCTGTCGAACGGCCCGACCCCGCGGGCGTGCACGATGAAGGTGTGCTTCGCCCGGGCCGCAAGCGGCGAAAGGCGTGAATCGCTGAACGCGATGACTCGCGCGCCGCGTTCGAGCGCTTCGTCGAGCGCTTCGAGCAGCCACCGCTCGTACCGGCGCACATCCATGACCACGACGATGTCGTCCGGTTCGATTCGGACGAGATCGCGGGCGACTTGCAACGGCGACCCACCGATGCCCGACACGCCGTCGCGGAGTTGATCGAGCTGTTCGGTGAGTGCGGTGCCCGCGGCGCCGCCGATCTCGCTCGCCAACACGAAGACTTGGTGTCGACGGTCGGCGAGCAACTCGATCGCGGCCTGGAACTCGGCCGGGTCGACGTCTTCGATGGTGCGGCGGACGTTGTCGAGGTCGGCTTGCAGCGCGCGGCCGACCACGTCGGACGGCGGACGCTCGCGAATGCGTTGCGTCGCCGGCCGGAGCTGGTCCGCAATTTCGTCCTGCACAGCCGCCTGGAGGTCGACGAATCCTTCGAATCCGAGCTTCGCAGCGAACCGCATCACGGTCGGTCCCGACGATCCGGACCGGGCCGCAAGTTGGGCAACGGTCCCGAACGCGACCGATTTGGGATCGTCGAGGACGACTTCGGCGACCCGGCGCTCGCTCGCCGTCAGTCGATCGGCGGCATCGCCGACGACGTCGTGGATCGATCTGCGTGCTGTCATCGGAACGAATGTTACACTGTCGTTCGACTTCGGAACAGTCGGTTCCACCCGATCGAGGCAATCACCGGTCGAATCCAGTCCGCCGAGTTCACCGCAGGAGTCCCCGTGACCACGTTCGAGAGCCGCAACCCCGCCCATCCCTCCTCGATCGTCGGCACGTTCGCCGTGGCGGACGCAGCGGCGGTCGATGACGCGGTGCGACGCGCAACCGGTGCACAACGAGCGTGGGCACAGGTTCCGGTACCCGCCCGCGCCGAGATCATCGGCAGCATCGGCGACGTGCTCGCGTCGCGCAAAGCCGACCTCGCGCGCCTCGTCACGCTCGAAGCCGGCAAGATCCTCGTCGAGGCGGGCGGCGACGTTCAAGAAGCGGTCGACATGGCCGGTTTCATCGCCGGACAGGGACGCGCCGCGTGGGGAACGACGCATCCTTGCGAGATGCCGAACAAGTTCGGTTTCACCACGCGTCACCCCGTCGGCGTCGTCGGGATGATCACGCCGTGGAACTTTCCGGTGGCGATCCCGTCGTGGAAGATCTTTCCGGCGCTGCTCGCGGGAAATGGCGTGGTCATCAAGCCGTCGGAGCTTGCACCCGCATGTTGCGACGCGTTCGTCGAGGCGTGCGTCGCGGCGGGCGTGCCCGCCGACCTCGTCAACGTCGTGCACGGATTCGGCGATGTCGGCGCGGCGATCACCACGCACCCAGGCGTGCGCGCCATTTCGTTCACGGGTTCTGTCCCGACTGGTCGTCGCGTCGCCGCCGCGGCAATGGAAGTCGGCCCCAAGCTCGTGAGCCTCGAACTCGGAGGCAAGAACGCCGCGATCGTGATGGACGACGCGGACCTCGACCTCGTCGTCGAGGGCGCGCTCTTCGGTGCCTTCGGCACCTCAGGCCAACGTTGCACGAGCACGTCGCGCCTCGTCGTGCATCGTGCCGTCGCCGACGAACTCGTCGAACGCATCACGGCCCGCGCGACTGCATTGCGGGTCGGCGATCCGATGGATGCCACGACCGACGTCGGCCCGGTGATCACCGCAGAGTCAGCCGCGCGCATTCACGGCATGGTCGAACGCGCAATCGATGAGGGCAACACACTCGTCATGGGCGGCCACGCGGTCGAGCCCAGCGAGTGCGAAGGCGGCAGTTTCTATACGCCAACGCTGCTGCGGGGCGCGCACCGCGACAGCTACATCGCCCGCAACGAGGTGTTCGGTCCCGTACTGGCAGTACTGGAAGTCGAGAGTTTCGACGACGCCATCGAGACGGTGAACGATTGCGAATACGGGCTGAGTTCTGCGATCTACACCCACGATGTCAACCTCGCGATGCAGGCCGTGCATCGACTCGACACCGGCATCGTCTACGTCAACGCCCCGACGATCGGCGCCGAGATCCACCTCCCGTTCGGCGGTAACAAGCACACCGGCAACGGCTATCGCGAGGCCGGAACCCGTGGACTCGAACAGTTCAGCGAAACAAAGTCCGTCTACATCGACTACAGCGGCCGGCTCCAAAAGGCCCAGATCGACAACCGCGAGGCCCTGTCGTGAGGCACGCCCGCCGAACTCGCGCGAGTGCCGTTTGTCCGACGACCGGTTCCGGCGCACGTTCGGTCGCGAGGATGCCATGAACGGCGCGGAAGCGATCGCGGCGACGCTGCGTGAGGCTGAGGTCGACATCGCGTTCGGGTTGCCGGGCGTCCACAACATGGCCCTCTGGCCCGCATTCGAAGCCGCGGGCATCCGCATCGTCGGGAGTCGCCACGAACAGGGTTGCGCGTACGCGGCCGATGGCTACGCGCGCGCCACCGGCAAACTCGGCGTCGCGCTGGTCACGACGGGACCGGGCGCCGCGAACACGCTCGGCGCAGTCGGCGACGCGTGGGCGAGCAAGAGTCCGGTGCTCGTCATTGCGACGGATATCCCGAGCACCCAGCGCGTCGAGGGCATCTACAAAGGCGTGCTCCACGAATGCACCGACCAGGCGGGGATGTTCGCGCCCGTCACGAAGGTGCAAACACGCGATCTCGTCGAGGCCATTCGATCGACGCAACGACAGATTCGGGGTCCCGCGTACTTCGAGATCCCGACTGACCTCCTGCGGGCCGACACCGAGCCGACGACCCTCGGCGATCTCGGCGAGCGGTCTGGGTTCGCTCCGATGGCCGAGCCGTATCCGATCGGTGATCGGCCGATCATCTGGGTCGGTGGGGGCGCAAAGCACGACTCGGACGCCGTCGACGCGATCGCCCGTCATCTCGGAGCGCCGGTCCTGACCACCTACTCGGCGCGTGGAGTACTTCCGGCGGGGCATCCGAACCTCGTTCCGGCACCGCCCCACGAGCCGCAAGTCATCGAACTCATCCGGAGCGCCGACTCGACCATCGTGTTGGGCTCCGACCTCGATGCGATGAACACGATGGCCTGGAAACTCCCGCTGCCTGCGCCGCGCTGCGCCGTGAACATCGACCCATCCGATGCAACCAAAAATTACGCGATGGATTTCGTCAATGCGAAACCAACGGCCACCGCAGCACGCGAACTCGTGTCGCAGGGTCGCCCACGGCAGCAGTGGTTCGGCGACCTGGCCACACTGGGCAAGGAAGTTCGCGACGAACTCCGCTCGGATCCCGCGACGACCGAGAGTATCGACTTCCTCGAACGCACCGAACGCGCGCTCCACGCCCACGCCGACCCGTTCGTGTTCGCCGACATGTGCGTTGCCGGTTACTGGCTCGCCGGGCACCTCGCCGTGCACCGGGCGCACGGTCTGCACTACCCCATGGGCTGGGGCACGCTGGGTTGGGCGTTCCCGGCCAGCGTGGGCGCCGCCGCCGCTGGCGAGCCCAGCGTCGCGTTCATGGGCGACGGCGGGATGCTCTTCGCCATCGGCGAACTCGCAACCGTTGCGCAGGAGCGACTCACGCTCACCGTCGTCGTCGTCGACGACGGCGGCTACGGCATGCTCCGACATCCTCATGACCGTGCGCCGGGCTGCGAGCTCTCCGCCGTCGACTTCGTCGCCGTCGCCCAAGGTTTTGGTGTCGACGCCGAGGCAGTGGATGGGGTCGGCGCCGACTACGAAGCCGCGCTCGGCCGCGCCCTGGCTGCGGGCGCTCCCCGACTGCTGCATGTGCACGCCCGTTTGTTCCCACCCCGAACGACCAGCCCGCGCTGGCCGATGAAGTAACCAGAGGTTCGATCATGGCCTTCCGCGTCACCTACGCAACGCTCAGCGCCGACAACGACGAACTGCACGCGGCTTTCGATCGCGGCATCGAGGTTGCGCGCACCATGCTGGGTCAACGACACGCCAGCATCATCGCCGGGGCCGAGGTCGACCACGGCAACGGGTTCACGACCGTGAGCCCTGCCGATCGCCACGTCGAGGTTGCGACCTTCGCCGCCGCGAAGCCGTCCGACGTCGACACCGCGGTGGCGTCGGCGCGCGCCGCTCGCCGTGCATGGGCCGATCGCTCCTGGCAGGAACGCAGTGATCTCTGTGACCGCGCCGCCGATCTGATCTCGGAACGCCGCAACGAACTGTCCGCACTCCTCACCATCGAAGTCGGTAAGAACCGACTCGAAGCCCTCGGCGATGTCGAAGAGACTGCCGACCTCATCCGCTACTACACCCATCAGCTGCGCGAGCACGCAGGCTTCGAACAACCGATGGGTCGACTGAACCCGGCCGAGAACACCAGCGATGTGCTGCGTCCCTACGGTGTCTGGGCGGTGATCGCGCCGTTCAACTTCCCCGCCGCGCTGTCGGGTGGCCCAATGGGCGCAGCGCTCGCGACCGGGAACACCGTGGTCCTGAAGCCGAGCGAGGTCGGCGGACTGACCAGTTTGCACATGGCGAAGGCGTTCTGGGATGCCGGCGTTCCGAGCGACGTGCTCCATGTCGTGTTCGGCACGGGCGAGATCGTCGGCGACGCGCTCGTGCACCACCCGCACGTCGACGGCATCACCTTCACCGGGAGCTACGACGTCGGCATGGAGATCTACCGCACGTTCGCGGGCGCGTTCCCCAAGCCCGCGATCTGCGAGATGGGCGGCAAGAACCCGGTCATCGTGAGTCGCCATGCCGATCTCGACGTCGCCGCCGAGGGAACCATGCGCTCCGCGTTCGGTCTGACTGGACAGAAATGCTCTGCGGCATCACGCGCGTACGTCGAACGCGATGTGTACGACGCCTTCATCACGGCACTCGTCGCTCGCGCCGAGTCGGTCGCGATCGGCGACCCCCTCGACCGCACAACGTGGATGGGCCCGATCATCGACGCGGCGGCCGTGGAGCGGTACGAACGCGCGGTCCACCACGCGCGCCAGGTCGGTCGTGTGCTCACCGGCGGGCGACGCATCACCGATGGCGATCTGGCCAATGGGAACTACGTCGCGCCCACGGTCGCCGAAATCCCCGAAGACAGCTCGTTGTGGGACGAGGAACTGTTCGCTCCCTTCATCGCCGTCATGCCAGTCGACTCACTCACCGAAGCAATCGAACGCGCCAACGACACGTCCCTGGGACTCACCGCGGGCTTCTTCTCGACCGAACCGTCGGAAGTCGACGAGTTCCTCCGCGGCATCGAGGCCGGCGTGGTCTACGTGAATCGACGAGCGGGGGCCACGACCGGCGCCTGGCCGGGCGTGCAGCCCTTCGGCGGATGGAAGGGGTCCGGCAGCGGCGGCAAGGCCGGCGGCGGGCCGTATTACGTGCAGCAATACCTGCGCGAACAATCGCGCACGGTCGTGGAATGACCAGGCCACCAGCAGAGAAGAGACCAACACCATGAGCGCCGTCACCCCACTCCCCGAAGGCGACCTGGCCCAACTGCCGACGCCCCACCTCGCGACCGACCTCCCCGGCCCGCGGGCAAAGGCGGCGATTGCGCGCGACGCAATGGTGGCGAGCCCGTCGATGGGTCGCGTCTACCCGCTCGTTCCGAAACGAGCCGCGGGCTGCGTCATCGAAGACGTCGACGGCAACCGGTTCCTCGACGCCAACGCCGGGATCGCCGTCAACAGCACCGGCCATTGCCACCCCGCGGTCGTCGAAGCGATCCGCGAGCAAAGCGCGTCGCTCCTCCACTACTGCTCGAGCGATTGGTACCTGCCGATCTACGCCGAGCTCTGTGAACGTCTGGTCGCCACCGTGCCGGCCGAGATGGGCGCAGCCAAGGTGTTCCTTGCCAACAGCGGCACCGAAGCCGTCGAAGGCGCAATCAAGTTGGCGCGCTACGCAACAAAGCGCCAGAACGTGATCGCGTTTTTCGGTGCGTTTCACGGTCGCTCGCTCGGTGCACTCAGCCTGACGGCGAGCAAGAGCAAATACCGCGGCGGGTTTGGTCCGCTGACGCCGGGCGTGTACCACGCGCCCTACGGCGACGCGGCGTACATCGAACGGCTGTTGTTCGAGCATGTGTGCGCGCCCGGCGACGTCGCCGCGATCATCGCCGAACCGATCCAAGGTGAAGGCGGCTACATCGTTCCACCCGCGGATTTCTGGCCGACGCTGCGGCGCATCTGCGACGACCACGGCATCGTCTTGATCGCCGACGAGATCCAGAGCGGGATGGGTCGCACGGGCACGTTCTGGGCCATCGAACACGAGACGGTCACCCCCGACATCATCCTGGCCGGCAAGGGCATCGCCAGTGGGCTCCCGCTCAGCGCCATCATCGCCCGCGAAGGTCTGATGACGTGGGGACCCGGTCAGCACGGCAGCACCTTCGGCGGGAACCCGGTCGCGTGTGCCGCAGCCCTGGCGACCATCGACCTGCTCGAGGCCGGACTCGTCGACGCGGCCCGAGCGCTCGGTGATCACTTCATCACCGGGCTTCGGGCTCTCGCGGCCCGCCACGCGTCGTTGCTCGATGTGCGGGGACGTGGTCTGATGATCGGACTCGAGTTCGCCGACCACGACACCGCCGAAGCGATCGAACTCGCGTGCTACCGCCGCGGTGTCTTGGTGTTGACCTGTGGGCCCTCGTCGATTCGATTGTGCCCGCCACTCGTCATGAACACCGCCCAGGCGGACATCGTCCTCGCCACCCTCGACGCGGTACTCGGCGAGATGGCCGACTGAGATTCGGAGCACCGTCGACGGCGCAACCCGTCAACCCAAACCCGATCCCATCATCGCCTCGAAGTTGTGTTGGTAGAAGCGGTCGCGGGCGTTGGTGCCGACACCTTCCATCGTGCGCTCGAACCGGCCGACCGGATCCCGCGTTCCTTCTGGATGCGGGTAGTCGGACGAGAACAACAACACATCGTCTCCACACTGCTCGATCATCCATCCGACCGGCTCATCCGGGAAGGGTGTGAACCACAAGCGCCCGTGCACGAACTCGCTCGGCTTCATCGACAACGACCGCAGGATCGGTTCGGTCTTCGCGAAGCCAAGCGCGAGATCGAGTCGGTACAGCCACGGCACGATCCACAGCGCGCCCTGTTCGATGCTGCCGCCGCGCAGTCGCGGGTAGCGGTCGAACAGGCCGTCGAGGATGAGACACGACAGGAAGTTCTCCGGCGACTGACCGATGACCATGTAGTCCTTCGCCCGGACGTTCTCGCCACCACCGAGGAAGTCGCTCGGTTTGGGCATTCCGTTCTCGTGGTAATTGCGGTGCAAGCCGCGGCCGCCGCCGCCGATGTGCAACACGAACGGTCGATCGGCCTCCTGCAGCCGAGCCCACACTCCGTCGTAGTCGGGATGGGTCGGTGAGAAGTCGCGCCCTGGGGTCGACGGCACCTGGATCGCCGCGACGCCGAGTTCGAGCGCGTATTCCACTTCGTTCGCAGCGAGTTCGGGATCGCGCAACGGAACGAACCCGACCGGCAGCAACCGGCGGTCGTCGGCACAGAAGTCGGTCATCGCGCGATTCAGGGCTCGCGTGCCCCCATAGAGCAACTCCGGGTCGTCGGAGACGAACTGCGTCGCCGCGAAGGTCGCGAACACGAGTTGTGAATCGAAGCCGAGCCGATCGAGCGCGCGACTGCGTTCGGTCTTGTCGGTCGCCCCGAGCGCGGACCATCCCTTGGCGCGCATGACGTCGGCCTCCAACGCAGCGATGCGGGCTTCGTCGGCCGCTCGTTGCGTCGCTTCGTCAACTGCCTCGCGTGCGATGGCGCCCGCTCCACCCAAGTACAGCGGCCGAATCTTGTCGCGTATGCCGGGATCGGCGTAGGGCTCCAACCACCCGTGGGTCTCCATGATGTGGCTGTCGGCGTCGTGCATCACGCGGCCACGGGTGTAGGTCTCGATGAGGGACATGGGGTCATCGTGCCCCATGGGCGTCGCGATGTCGACACCCCGGGATTCGGTGTGGTCGAATCAGCGCATGCCTGCGATCGAACCGGTGCGGATCACGGCAGGTGAGGTCCCGGGCCTCCTGTTCGCGCCGGCCGGTGACGGCCCGCTCCCACTCGTCTTGCTCGGCCATGGGGCCCATCTGGGCAAAGACGACGAACACATGCAAATTCTGTGCCGGTCGTTCGCACGGCAACTTCCAGCCGCGGTGCTCGTGATCGACTGCCCCGACCACGGCGAACGCCGCCCCGTCAACGACGCCGACTACCTCGCAGCTGTTGAACGCAACATGGCCGACGCGGCCGTGCACCACCAGCTCGCCCGGGAATGGACCGACGCCGCGGCCGCAGCACGCGCCACCGATGCGCGCATCGACGACCGCACCGCGTACGTCGGATTTTCGATGGGGTCGATCTTCGGTGCCTCGATCGTGCAAGACCTGCCGTTCGTTGGGCCGGTGGTCCTCGCGCTCGGCGGGTTCGTCGCACCACAACGGCTCCCGGGCACCAACGACCTCATCGAGGCGGGACTGCGATCGCTCGGCGATCGCGAGGTGCTGATGGTCAGCATGACGCACGACGAGTCGTTCCCCTTCACCGAGGCGGTGCGCGCATTCGGACTGATTCCGGGACCGAAGCGCATGTTCGTGTGGGAAGGTGGTCACATCGACATCCCCGGCGAAGCAATCCGCCACGCGGGGCAGTTCCTCCAACGAACGCTGGGACTCCAACCATGACGTGGATCGACGGGAAATCCGTCCTCATCACCGGTGGCAATACGGGAATCGGGAAGGCGACCGCGGTGGCGCTGGCCCAACTCGGCGCCCACGTCACGATCGCGTGCCGCAATGCCGAGCGCGGCGAATCGGCGCGCGCCGACATCGCTCGCATCAGCGGACGCGACGCGGATCTTGTCCGCCTCGATCTCGCATCGTTGGCATCGGTTCGCCAAACCGCAGACGAGCTCGACGCAGCCGATCGTCGATTCGACGTCTTGATCAACAACGCCGGGGTCGCAGTCTTCGGTCGGCGCCGGACGACCGAAGACGGCTTCGAACGACAATTCGGCGTGAACCACCTCGGCCATTTCCTGCTGACGACCTTGCTGATCGACCGCATCTCGTCGCGGGTGATCAACGTGAGCAGCGCGGGCTACGCGCTCGCCAAGGCAGGGCTGCGATGGGACGACCTGCAGTGGGAGCAGGACTACGACGGTTGGTCGGCGTACGGCGCGAGCAAGCTCGCCAATCTCTACTTCACATGGGAGTTGGCCGATCGCCTCGCCGACCGAGGCGTCACCGCGAACGCGTTGCATCCCGGTTTCGTCGACACCGAACTCGGCTTCCGACGTCCCGACGAAGGTGGCAAGCCCCGGCCCCCGCTCTCGGAACTCACCGCGGAAGCCACCACCGCAACTGGATCGACTGGCATCGACCTCAGCGCGCTGGGGACGCCGTTGACCGCCGAGGAGGGTGCCCGCACGAGCGTCATGCTGGCGAGTGACCCGGCCCTGGCATCGGTGAGCTGTGCCTACTTCGACGACCGCCAACAACGTGTCGAAGACCTCGGACCGATCGCCCTCGATCGCGCGGCAAGCGCTCGGCTGTGGGAGATCAGCAACCAGCTGATCGCGTAGATCGACCGGGGGTCAGAACAGCAACGGCAAGTGGTCGGCCTGACGGATCCCGGGCGAATACGAGATCGTCGCGCTCGGATCGATCGCGTAGTCGGGGACCCGACGGTGGAACTCCTCGAGGGCGACCCGAAGTTCCATGCGGGCAAGGTGCGAACCGAGGCAACGGTGCGGACCGCCACCGAACGCGAGGTGACGATTCGCACCGCGTTCGAACGACACGTCGACGGGTTGATCGAACTCGGCGTCGTCGGTGTTGGCCGCGCCCAGCACGAGCACCACGGATTCGCCCGCGCGCATCGATTGTCCGCGCAACTCGACATCTTGCGCCAAGATCCTGGGCACGATCTGCACCGGCGTTTCGGTTCGCAGCAGCTCCTCGACGGCGGCGTCGAGTCGCTCCGGATGCTCGACCACCGCACGGCGCCGATCGGGATGCGTCGCGAGGTACGCAACCATGCAGTCGAGCGTCGCCGTCACCGTGTCGAGTCCGGCAAGCAACTGCAAGTGACAGATCCCGAGTTGTTCGGCTCGCGTGAATGGCCGACCGTTCACCGACCCGTGCGCAATACGGGTCAAGAGGTCGTCGCCAGGATCCGCGATCTTTGCGTCGAGTCCGGATTCGAAGTAGCGGGTGATCGCCGCGCCCGCCGCGTCGCGGGCGGCCTGGACCGCTTCGGGCGAGTCGCCCGCCGGGCGCACCGTGCCGTCGCGCCACTCCATGAATTGGTCGACGTCGCTCATCGGCAGTCCGAGCAGGCGGAGAAACACCGTGCTCGGCAGCGGGGTCGCGAACTCGGTGTGGAAGTCGCAGTGTCCGCGGTCGGCGAATCGATCGACGAGGTCGACCGCGAGTGCGCGCACGTCGGGTTCGAGTTCGGCCATCTTCTTGGGTGAGAACTCGGGATCGAGCACGCGCCGGAAGTGCGCGTGTTCGGGAGGATCCACCTGCAACGGGATGAGGGGATGTTCCTGACCGACCGAGATCGCTTCCGCGCTCGACGAGAAGATCTCCGGGTGTCGCATTGCCCAGATGACGTCCTCGTAACGCGAGATGTACCA
>SXGT01124479.1_pt1 | contig 14489 bp, 20 predicted proteins | sample 3176221 | NCBI WGS metagenome assembly SXGT01 (sample SAMN11356862, study PRJNA531348) | freshwater metagenome | isolation source: freshwater sample F1-120 | place: China: Fuxian Lake, Yuxi | collected 2017-12-25
ACCCCGTCCCAACTCGCGATGGTCGGGGCGCGGGCGCGGGACATCTACGACCGGCAGGCGAAGGAGCGGCAGAAGGAATCGGGCAAGGTTCACGGACGAGGGAAGGAAAAGGTTCCGGTAAATTTACCGGAACCTTTTAAGGCCGATGCTCGCGACCTCGCGGGTAAGGCCGTGGGGGTGTCGGGGAAGCTCGTGGACTACGCCACGAAGGTTATCGCGGATGCGGTGCCTGAGTTGGTGAAGGTGATCGGCGAGCGGCTTGAGGCTCTGGAAAGGCCGAAGGCGAAGGCGCGAAAAACAAAGGGCGCGAATCAATACACGGAGCCTGGTGGAAAATTGCCACAAGGCTCCACTGGCAAGACTCGCGACAAGGTAGCGGCCGCGCTGGGTGTAAGTGGGCGCACATACGAGAAGGTGAAGGCGGTGAAGGCGGTAGCCGGAGCCGACCCGGTTCACATTCCCTGCACAATCGTGGGGGCGCTGTCGTCCGGTTCCGCGACTGCGATATCCTGCGTGTTCAGAAGAACGAATGAATCGTTCTCACCCAACGGGCCGGGGATGCCGACGACCGTAGTTCGGTGCGTCACGAGCATTTGTGTCGGGGCGGTTATCGTGAACGTGCGCCCGTCTGGGATGGACACGATGAACGGCGCGAACGGTTTGCGGTACTGGATCGTCCGAAGTTCGACCTGAGACATTTCGCACCTCGTTGAAGTGCCGTTGGCCTGATGCGGCACCCCCATCATGTCAGCACTTCACCGGATCGACTAGACCGCGCCTCACTTCTTTGGCTTCTTCTTCGCGGTCGGCTTCTCTGGTTCACTCACCTCGTCGCACACTGCGAACGTGTCTGTAGTGACACCAAGCGCCTTCGCGAGTTTCACGACGGCCGACCAACTCGGAAGCCGGTGGCCTTGCTCGTGATTGCGTAGTGTGCTGATCGAGATTCCAGCCTTCGCCGCAAGTTCCTCTTGCGTGAGATCGGCTTTCGCCCGTAGCTCGCGGAGCAAGGTTCCGAACTGCATTCGCCTCTCCCCTTCTTCGTGCAACAACACCGTATTCGCCTCGCGTTCCCACATCTTAGCCAACCGTGAAAGATACCACAACGAGGATAGTCCGTCAAAAGTGGTTGTACCATACTTGACGGACTACCAACATAGACGTAGTATGTCAACGTTGGTGGTTGTGGTGGTGACGACGAACAACACGAACGGGAGGGCTGTGCGATGGATGCGGAAAACATGGTCGCAGTTGAGGTGTGGGTGATGGTGGACGAAGACGGGAACTTCGTCGCGGAGTGCAAACGTGAGACGTTGAAAGAGCGGTACGAATCCGACGTTGGCGAACTGGACGGGATGCTCGCCACGCGAACGGTGTGCATCACGGTGAACGTCCCGAAGCCGAAGCCGGTGGAACTGGTCGCGACCGTCGCGACCGAAGTGGACAACGCGGAGTTGAAAGCGGTGTGAGTGACGACGGGATTCAACAGGGCCGGGCACTTCGCCCGGTTCCTTCTCTGGCATCATCTGAGGGGATGAATCATGAAGGGCAAGACTCGCAAGGGTTGCACGGTGGACGTGGCGAAGGTAGACGCGAAGGCGCTGGCGTGGGTGGCGCTCGCGCCGGTACTCGCGGCTGCGGGCCGGTTGGCCGAAGAAGTCGAACGGTTCCGCGACAACCCCGACGCGGCTGCGCTGCTCGCGGATGACTTGGTTGCTGTCGAACTGAACCAGTTCGACGCGACGGTTCCAGCTATCACGGCGGCGCTGTCCGCGCTCGCGGCCGATGTGGTCGCTGGCTGACATCGTGACCGATCCCGAAGCGCAACACCCGACCACGTTGGTCGGGTGTTTTCGTTTCCCGACCTCGCGGACGATATCGGCATCAACGACTTACAGGTGCCGATTGAGACGTTTGGCGGAAAGATCATCGACGGGCGGCGCCGGTTCCGCGCGTGCGAACTGGCGGGCGTGGCGCCGAAGTTCCGCGAGGTGAAGCCGCTTGACCCCGTGGCCTACGTCCTGTCGCTGAACCTACACCGCCGGCATCTCAACCCTTCGCAACTCGCGATGGTCGGGGCGCGGGCGCGGGACATCTACGACCGGCAGGCGAAGGAGCGGCAGACGCGCAAACCCACGAAATCTGTTCAGGTAAATTTACCTGAACAGATTCCTGCGGGTCAATCTCGCGACCTCGCGGGCAAGGCCGTTGGTGTGTCCGGGAAGCTCGTGGACTACGCCACGAAGGTTATCGCGGATGCGGTGCCCGAACTGGTGAAGGCTGTGGACGATGGCCGCGTGAGCGTAAGCAACGCGGCGCTCGTACAACCGGCGCGCGCTGATCGGCTGAACCGTGTCGCACCTTCCCTTACTGCTTGTCTCGCGGGTATCACTGCGGGTTCCACATCCGACAATCAACACCGCGCCGGGCGCTTGCCCGGCGCGCCCACTTCAACGGTGCCAATGAACGACGAGGAGCGCAGAGAGCGTTGCAAGCGACGCGGGTTAGGAGGCGGGAAGGGAGATGCGCCGTTACCGGACGCGCCGACCACGGCGGCACCGGGCACGGCCGAGAAGGTTGAGGTGATGCACGAGCGGGCCAAGTTGCGGCGACAACTACACCATCCCGCAGACGCGCGGTTCACGGGCGACGCGCGCCCGGTTGAATGGCTCGCCCGTGCATCACTGGCCGGTTAACCTCGTGAGCGCTCGTGAGGCGCCTTCGTTAGTTCGACCCGCCTCCACTTGGCACACTCCGTAGCAACCCGACCGTGCTACAAAATCGCTCTGTGCGTTGTAGCGGAATCGCTAGGATTTTCAGTCAATCCGCGCGGTTCGCACTCTGGTTCTGGCGTAGCGAATGGTAGGCTAAGGCTGTTAAATTCATGCCAGTCTCAACCCACAAAAAGAGGCCGATGTGTCGAAGAAGACCACGAGGAACACGCGGCGCGAGCCGGTGCCCGAAGCCGTACCGCCAACCGCTTACCAACCCGAAACGCTCGCCCAACTCGCGAAGCGAGTAGGCAAGAGCCGTGTCACGGTTTGGAAGTGGGTACGCGAGGGCGTGGTTATTGGCACATCACGGGTAAAACTCCGTGGCTTTCGGATCGGCGCGCAGTGGGTAGTTGACCGCGAGATGTACGACCAGTTCATTAAGGACTGTAACCCGGAACAACCAACGCTGCCCGAATCGCCAGCAGCCGAAGCGCGCCGGCTGAAGGCTGACCAACTCCGAGCGCGTATCCTGATTGGTTGACATGCGGCCCAATCCCGACGCACAGACACCCGGCCGCGCGGCCGGGTGTTCTCGTTCTGAGTGGGCGACGGCTCAATCTTTCTTTCATCCGGGCAACCCCTCCCCTCATCCTCAACCCATCGAAAACGCGCGGTGCCATCGGCCGGTTAAGACCCGGCGCACCCGCCGGAATTGATGGGGGATAACTTGTGAGTACCAATCTTGCGGCTGTACTTGTGGTCGGGATGTTTTGCCTGGGCGCCGTCGTGCTGTACGCGCTGCACAGGGGCTACGCGCTGTTGCTTGAAACCCGCTGGGGCGGTGGCGGGGTGATTCCACCACCTTCGCCCCGGCGACGGCGCTAAACTAACTGCGAATCCCGCGCGACTGATTCCGTTCCATGAAATTCCATAGAAGCGAAAGCCAGCGCGCTGAAGCCGCGAACGGAGCGCCCCAACGGGATCGCGTTCGCTCTGCGTTCGTCGCGCAAACGGCTTCCATGCAATTCCATAAAACTCGCGACAATTCCACAAATCACTGGGGATTCTTGCAATAGATTTGTGTTCACGCAGAGGTTGTAAAGTGGTATGATACTGCTGTAGATCGTTGGGTTTTGATGCGTTTTCGGGGCTAATTGGCGTTTGTTTCATAAGCGAGCTGTCGGCGGTTCAATTCCGCCCCCCGCTACTGCAACGAAAATGCTTGTAATCACAGTGGTTGCGAGCGGTTGAAAGTCTCCCGAAAACGCACTTCAGAACCCCCCGATTCTATGGAAACCTTCCATAGAACTCGTCCCGCTGGTACAACTCAGGCTGTGCCAGCAATTCCTGGGGGATAGCGAACATGGCGCGCCCGCGCGGACTTGTCCCGAAGTATCTGAAGCACTCCCAATCCGGGCGCGCTCGTGCCGTCTGGACCGGTGCCGACGGCCGGCAGAAAGAACAACTCCTTCCCGGCTTGTACGAATCCGCCGAATCGCAAGAGGCCTACGGGCTGTTCCTGCTAGAACACGAAGTCGCGCCGAAAAGCGCGACGGTCAAGGACGCGGCCGGGTTGCTCCTCGTGGAGATGCTTGAGCAATTCCACACGCACGCCGAACGCCATTACCGAACGCCCGACGGGAAGACCACGAGCGAACTATCGGAATGCAAGCTGGTAATCCGCGCGCTGCGGGAACTGTACGGCGACGAACCGGCGCGGGACTTCGGGCCGTTGAAGTTGAAGGCGGTCCGGCAGGGGTGGGTGGTCGCGAAGCTCTCCCGCAAAGAGGTGAACCGGCGCGTGAACATCGTGCGCAGAATCTTCAAGTGGGCGGCTGCTGAAGAACTGGTTCCCGCGCCGGTTCATGCCGCGCTCACGGTGGTATCCGGGTTGCAGAAGGGGCGCACCACGGCGCGAGAAACGGAACCCATCCTTCCCGTCGATGACGCGGTGGTAGATGCCACGCTCCCACACCTGAACCGGTTCGTCTGCGCGATGATCGAGGTGCAACGGCTCACGGGCTGTCGGCCGGGAGAAGCCTGCACCATGCGCCGGTGCGACATCGACGAAACTGGCGACGTGTGGTTCTACCGACCGAAGCAACACAAGACCTCGCACCGGGGCAAGTCGCGGGTGATCGCGGTCGGGCCGAAGGCGCAGGCGGTGTTGCGGGTCTTCTTCACCGAAGACGCGAACGACTACCTGTTCTCCGCTGCTCGCGCGGTTGCAGAAATCCACGCGGCCCGATCCGCCGCGCGGACGACGCCGCGCTACACCTCGCACATGAACCGGAACGCGAGCAAGCGGAAGAAGAACCCGAAGCGCGCCCCGGCATCGCGGTACACCTCCCATTCCTACGCGCTGGCGGTATCGCGCGCCTGTGATATCGTGTTCCCACCTCCGAAGCTGCTGGCACAACGCGCCGACGAGACACGAGCGGCATGGATAGCGCGGCTGACACCGGGCGAGCGCGAGAAGGTGAAGGCGTGGCGGGACGAACACCGCTGGCACCCGAACCAACTTCGCCACACGTTCGCCACGATGATACGCAAGGCGCACGGCCTGGAAGCCGTGCAAGTTTTGCTCGGGCACTCCCGCGCCGACACGTCGCAAATCTACGCAGAGAAAAACCAATCGCTCGCGGCTGAGATCGTCGGCAAGATCGGCTGAACCGCGACCGCATCACACGACCACTTCACGCCCGGCAGCGCTGCCGGGCGTGTTCGTTTACGGGTGTTGATTTCGTTCGCAGAAAGGTGGGGGCGATTCGGATTCTCGATTTTGTTCCAACTCTCCGGGATTCCAAGCGGCTGGCGAAGTGGATTTCTTTGGATGTGGTTGGAATGGTCAGGCGCGTCACCCGCTCGCCACGAGCGGCACCACGAAAACGCTTGCGGCTCAGGCACTTCGCGCTTTCATGAGGTTGCTGCATTAGAAACCTACATCGCGTGCCGCCCTTCTCACACTGCGGCTGTTGTGGATGATGTTGAACAAGTGGAATTGTGATACCAGTTCAGCAACACAGAAAGGGAAACCCGTATGTCTGCGACCGACACCATGACGCGCCCGCTGTTGGTCTTCGTGCCAGAGGCCGCGTTGATTACCGGCGAACATGAGAACACGCTACGCAATCGCGCGGCGAACGGCACCATTCCCGGCGCGGTGCGGATCGGCCGGCGCTGGGCTTGGCCGCGTGCGATGTTCATGTCTTTCTTGGGTCTTGCTCCGCTGACCAACGTAGCAGAGGCGGTGTGCCGTGGCTGACGTACTTGGCGAAATCCTGAGCGGGGATGCGCTGGGGCTGTCGGACGCGGCCGCGCTATTCCCCGGTACGCGGGGTGAGGGGCGCATGTGTTCGTCAACGGTGTGGCGTTGGATCGCGACCGGCGCGAGGGCGGTCGGCGGTGAGGTGGTGAAGTTGGAAGCCGCGCGCATCGGTACGCGGTGGCTTACCTCGCGGGCCGCGCTCGCAAGGTTCTCCGCAGCGCTGACACCCAGCGCGGAACCCGAGACGGCAGCCGTACCAAAGCGGGCGCCAAAGGCGCGAAGCCGGGCAGCGGAAGCGGCATCGAAGAGGCTCGCGGATGCGGGCGCGTGAGGGGTACAGAAACGCCCACACCCGCGACGGCAAATCGCGGGTGTGGCTTGATCGAACGGCGGCGAACTAGACCGAACCCCAAACCGAGTAGCGGGCGCTGAAACCCGATACTCAAAACTACAGGTGAGTAATCAAGGTAACTACACAGAGCGGGCAAGTCAACGTATCTTCTGAAGCTCCCACAAGGGCGCGCAAGTCAGAGCAGCAAATCAAGCGAGAAAAAGAGTTGGAATTCCAACTCAATTGGTCGGGCCGTTTTCCATCCGGTCACGATGGTTCGCCGGGCGGCGTGCGCCGTCTCGCACGGGAGATGATTCACGAACACCACGTTGCGCCAGGTGACGTGCCCCGGCTCATCGCTGGAATCCTTTGGTGGGAAAACGACAAGAGGCCGACCGACGCTGTGATTCTGGAGGCGGTAAGGGGTGAAGCCGCACGCGCCAGGGAGATAGACGACTTCGTTAATGGCCGGGCGGCACCATCCAAGCAAGTGAAGGGCGCGGCGGTCGGCCCGCGTCAGTTCGGGTTCATTGACTCCGCGACGTTCGCGGGCGGTGACTATCGCCCCAACTGGCTCATTAAGAACGTGCTGGTTCGCGGTCAGCCGGGCGTGATCGCGGGACCGTCGAAAGCGCTCAAGACAAACCTCTCCATCGACCTCGCGGTATCACTCGCGGCCGGGCTGCCCTTCTTGGGCAAGTTCGACATCCCCAACCGGATGGGGAAACGCGGAGTGACGGGGGACGACGGTCAAGTGGTGATGGTCGAATCGGAGGTGGCGGGCGAGCCGGCTAAGGTGCGCGTCGCTGTTGTATCCGGGGAGAGCGGCGCGCACACGCTGCAAGAGACGGCGCACCGGGTGTGCAAGGCAAAGGGCGTTTCGCTGGCAAGTCTCAACAAACACCTCAACTGGTGTTTCACGCTGCCGACGTTTTCCGACTTCGCGGGTATGCAGGCGTTCGGCGCGGAGTTGGCGAAGCTGGAAGCGGACGTGTGCATCATCGACCCTGTGTACTTGGCACTTGGCGACATCGACGCGCGGAACCTTTTCGAGGCCGGGGCCGCGTTCCGCGTCGTGTCGGAGGTGCTGTTGGGAGCGGGCTGTACGCCGCTGCTCGTTCACCATGCGGGGAAGAAGCTGGAACAGGGTCAGCCGATGGAGTTAACGCACCTCGCGTACACGGGGCTTGAACAGTTCGCCCGACAGTTCATCTTGCTCAACCGGCGCTCCGAATACCGCGACGACGGCACACATGACCTGTGGTGTCGGATCGGCGGTTCCACTGGTCAGGGTGGTTTGTGGTCGCTGCACATCGAAGAGGGGACAATCAACGAGAACTTCAGTGGTCGGCAGTGGGATGTGACGGTGCAGACAGTCAACGAAGCGAAAGAGGACCGGGTTACGCAACGCGAGCAAACCCGCGCGGAGGTTGCGCGCGGCAAGATGCGCGCGGACGGCACGAGGCTGATCGAACTTATCGACGGCTCCCGCGAGAGCGGACAGGAAGCCGTCACGAAGAACAGGCTTCGCGAACTGACGGGCTTCTCGACAGCGCGGGTTGCGGCGGCGCTCGCTTCGTTGGTCGATGAGGGCATCATCCAAGAAGTGGAGTTCGTTCGGGAAGGCGGGCAGGGAGCCGGCGTGAAGCGGAGGGGGTTCAGCCGGGTGCCAAAATGAGCAACCGGTACAACCGGTAAACCGGTTGTTCTTACCGGTTGTTCGGAACGAGCCGGAACAACCTCCCGGACACCCGCTAGGGGGTCCGGGGGGTTGACCGGTTGTTCCTCTCCCTCGCAGATGCCTGTTCGCCACCAAGCGTACCGGTTGCTCGCCCGTACCGGTTGTTCCTGCCTCTCTGCCGTAGCTGTGGCGGTGCCGACGAAACCCAAACATGAGGCTGAATGTATGCGAACGAGTTGATGCCGGAATGCGACCTGTGGGTTCGACCCGGCAAGTGGTCGCGGTGGCGCTTCGCGGGTCGATACGGCGGGCCGCTGACGGCGCTGCTGAACATGCCGACCGGGTGCGCGAGGTGGCTATTCACCTTCACCCCGCCGGGCGAGCGACCGCGAAGTTCGTGAGCGGAGGAAGGAAAGGCAACAATCGAGAAAGTTTTACCTTGTGCAACTTTGTTCGATTGAGTATCGTCGGTGGTGTAGTGATGTCCATTGAGGCACGAATGAACACCAACGAAGAGTACATAACGGCTGAAGAGGGTTGCGTCCTGTTGTGCGTGAGCTACCCGACGTTCTGCCGTCTGAAGGCGAACCCGACGTTCCCGCGCCCCGTGGTCGTGGCTTCGCGGCACCGTTGGTCGCGTGCGGAGTTGGTCGCGTGGCGCGCCATGCAGACGCGACCGCTCGCGGCCGGGGCCAAACCCGTTACCACGTTCTGACGAGAAAAAACCGACCGGTCGAAGGTACTTTACCCGATTCTGGCGGATAAGAGGGCAACGGGAACAGGACCGGGACCGACCTCAGTTAGTTTGTGACACAGAGCGGAGATGCGGTGAGCGAGGTTGAAACCATCCTGATTCGGTCGCTGGCGCACGCGGACGCGGTGCGGCTGCCGATCCGAGATTGGACCGGGCAGACGTCGGCGAACCGCACGTTGGCCATGCCGGCGCTGTCCAGGGTCGGCGTTCCCGTTCGGGTCGGTGGTGAGGCTGTAGACCGGAAGAGCGCGGAGCGGCTGTTGGGTGAAATGCAGACAGATGGGCTGATCCTCGTCACGCGCGTCGGTCGGGTGAAGTTCCCGCATGTGCGGCTCACTGAACAGAGCGACGCGCGGGCGCGGGCGCTGTGCGGGCTGCCGGGTCGGGCCGAAGCGCGTGCCATGCTCGCGACCGTGGCCGGCGCGACCGACCGCAAGGCGAAGACGATGGAACGCTACTTGCTCGCGGAGATCGCGCTTCACGACGGCAAGGGGTACGGCGACGCAACCAAGAAGGAACGGGCAGCGCTGGCCGAAACGGAACTGGTGTTCTGCGCGGCGGCGTCGGCCGGATGGTTGGGCGCACACTCCGACAGCGCGGGCCGGGTTTACTACGCGGTCACGGCGGGCGGTTGGCGCGAGATCGACGCACCGGGCGCGGTCGTGTCGGCGGCTGAATCCGAGATCGACGGCGCCGTCGATCTCTACTGTTCCGCGCGTGATGAGAAGTTGGCGCTGATGGTCGCGACCAAACCCGACCGGGTTGGGGAGATCGGGGATTACCCTCTCGCCGCGTCGCACCACGGCTCACCCGTCCTACGGCGAAGACGGGTGTAGAGACAAGCCCACGAGGGCACCGACGACGGCGCGACCCTTCGCGGGGTTGTGAACGGGTCGGAAGCGAGCCGGGTGTCTCCCTTCGCCCGGCTCGCTCAGATACACCGGCCGGTTTGCCGGTGGCAAAGGGGCGTTGAGAGTTCCGAGTTTCACAAAGGGGGATGAATGACGACGGCGGTAAAGGACTTCGTGCAGCGGACCACGGCGGCGGCTGAGAAGTTGCGAGATGAGCGGCTCGCGGAATTCTACCGGTCGGCGCGCGCGGTCGCACACGGGGAGGAAGCGGACCCGGAAAAGGTGGTCGCGCTCTGCGAACTTGCGGGGCAACCGGTCGAAGACTTCGGAGAACTGGCGGGACTGATCGCGGATCGCCTGGAAGCCGCGAAGAACGTGGAGCGCATCCCGGCTCTACGCGAGCAACAGCAACGCGAGCAGGCGGCAATCGACCAAGAGGAAGCCGCGTTCGCGGTACTCTGGGAAGCGCGCAACGTGAAGGTTGCAGCGTGGGCAGCGTCCCGCGACCGCATCGTTGACGAGATTACCAACTGCGAGAACGCGCGGCGGAAACTCATCAATACCGGGCCACAGGTGTGGCCGGCTGTCGCGGTCGAACTGGATGCGCTGCGGCGCGAGAACCACAAGTGCGAACAGCGCGCGGACGAGTTACGGAGGCTGTTGGCGATGAATCGCCAGTGGCTTGCGAAACCGATTGTTAACGATTTGATCGAGGACACGAAGACGAAAGAACACCAGGAAGAAGCGCGCTACCTGATGCCCGGTCGCGAATCGGAACTTCAGCGGATCGAAACCCGGCAACGCGAGTTGCGGTTGCGAATCGCGAAGCTAGAAGCCGATCTTCAGGTTCCGTAACCGGGGCACGGAATGGCAATTGGAAAGGTGATCGACCTGGACGCGCTTGAGGTGTTCTGCCGGCGGCTCGCGCCGGTAGACCTCGCGGGGCTTCCACTGTACCTGATCGACGGCGACACGCTCCCGCCGGATCGCACCGCGACGACGCACGGCGGGTTGATCGGGTACACCTACGAAGGGTTGGACGCGGACATCCGCGACGTACTCGGTGAGCGCTGGCGCGGTCGCGGGCCGGCGCTGATCGTGAGCGCGAATGCCGTGCGCGACTACTACCACGAATCCGTTCTGGCCGACGTAATCGAAGCCGTGGTGCTTCACGAACTGGCGCACGTTCTGGCGCTCGGCACCGGGCGATACAGAACCGCGCCAGACGCGCCCGCGAGGATGGAACCGGAACAGTTGAAGTGGGCGCGGTTCATGGCGGGTCCGCTACCGAAAGCGGAAGAGGGTGAACGGGTCGAAGCAGACACGCACCACGGAGCGGAGTTCGTCCGCGTGGCCGTCCACTTGCTCGCCCGTGCCGAAGAATTGGGGCGCGATCGGGTGGAGTTCTTCGACCGGATAGTAGCGGCGAACGAGGGGACGCGGGCGTGTTACGGAATGGGCTACTACCGATGGGCGTTGCGCGCCGACCTCGCCCGGTTCTCTGATGTGAGTTTCGCCGCGATCATGGCGACGCCTGTTCCCCCCGAACTTGTCTCGTTGGTAGATGGTGAATGCGCCGACTGGCTGCCACCAAACATTGAAGTGTGGAATGTGGATTGAAGCCAGTGAAGAGGATGACAACCAGAAGGCCGACTTCAACCAAGCATCGAGGTGTAATGCGGATTCGAGCCGGTAGCACAGAGTTCGCGGCGCTCAAGTTTGGCGGGTGGGCGGTCAAGCACCGCGCCCGCATTACGCCGCGCATGACACCCGCGCTCACTTCGGGCGGCGCGAAGGTTCCACACGTCCGGTTCCCGTTCGGCTGCTTCTTCGCCTCACTGCTCGCCGCGAGCCGGGGCACGAAAGATATCAGCCTGCACATCGACCACGACACCAATAAGCCGGCGCTCGCCGGAACCCGCGACGGCTCGTTGAAGCTAACGGCGTCCGACGAGGGGTTGCGCTGGTCGTTGGACACCAGCACACCGCGCGGAGCGAAGGCGGCGCTGTGGATCGCGGCGCACCCCGCATACCGCGCGGTGTCCGTTGGCGGCTCGTCGCTGCGCCACACGGTGCGCGGTCGGGGCGCGCACACGACCGCCGATGTTACCACGTTCGACTTGCGTGAAATCTCTCTCGTGCGGAACCCTGCCGACAAGTCAACCAGTTTCGCGATTTGATCCCGAACCAAACCGACCCGAACACGAGGACGAATGCCACCGACCCTGACAGTTTTCTCCCCCGAAGAGCGCGCCCTTCTCACACTCCGCGCGTGGGAGGAATCCGGCCGACTCCAAACGCTCAACTGCTCGCCCGCGACCCTCGCGAATCTGATTAATCACGGGCATGTGCGCCGCGTCTCCGGGATGCTCAGGCTGACCGCGAGCGGGAAGGCGCGGGCCGCACAAGTCGCGCTCCGCGCCACGCGACCAGAAACCGGTGCGCGGGCCAACTACAACCCCTGCACGCTGCTCACCTGAGAAGGACACCATGCTCACGACGCTCGGCAGTGAACAACTCGACGCGCTTCTCGCGACAGCCGGCAGTGAGGCCGACTTGCGGGCCGGCATCCTCGCGGCGCTCGGGGGTGAGACACCAGCGCCGGAAGCTGTGAGCGACGAGGACGCGGAAGCCGATCCGCCCGAACCGGAACCGGCGCGCGCGATGGACGTAGCACCGGTGAACGTGGAGTTCACGAAACCCGCGCTCAAGTACACGCTGCCGTCGTTCTCGCTGTGGCTGATCGGGCGCGGGTTCCCGCACGCCACCTTGACCCCGAAGCAACTCGACAAGTTGCTCGCGGTCTACCTCGCTGCGAACCTGGACTGACCCGGCGCACCGACAACCCAACAACTTCACTCACGGAGATGAATGCCGTACTTCTACGAAACCCCGCGCTCGCGCAAGTCGAAGCGGGACGCCAACGGACAGAGCGTGACGCGCTCGTGGTTCTGCTCAGGTACTGCGGACCTGAGCGAAGTGTACGAACTGGCGTACCTGTTCAACCCGCTCGTCTTCCAGGGCTTGACCCGGAAGACGATCACTTGCGACCCGTTGAACGCGGACACATGGGCGGTCGAAGTGGAGTACGGCACGGGCGCGCTGGACGGCACCGGTCTGACTCCCGATGTGTACTCATTCAAGATCAGCGCGGGCACGGTTCACATTACGCAGAGTAAGGAGACGTTGTACCGGCGCCAAGCTTCGGATGGCGCCGGTGCCGGTGTTGGGACCGCGCCGGATTACCAAGGCGCCATTGGCGTTTCCGATAGTGGGGTTGGCGGTTGCGACATCACCGCACCCGCGATGCAGTGGAGCAAGAGCGTCCAGCGCGCGGAGTTGACTTTCGCGTACCTGCGTACCGTGCGGAACATGGTCGGCCGCACGAACAACGCGGAGTTCTACGAGTTCCCCGCAGGCACCCTGCTCTATCTCGGCTGCGAACCAACGTCCTCGCGGGGCACGTTGCCGGACGGGAGCGGAAGTACGTTCACCATCTGGAACCTGACGCACAGTTTCGCGCAGGAAGAAAACCAAATCCAAATCGACATCGGCACGGCAGGCATCGTTCTCCCGGCGAAGGGCGGGCACGATTACGTCTGGGTTGAGTACGAGCAGGATTTTGACTCGCCGAACAGCAAACTCACCTCCATCCCGGTTGCGGCTTACGTCGAGAGGGTCTACGAGCCGGGAAACTTCGCCCTCCTTGAGATAGGAGAATGACCGATCAAGTGACACGCCCGGCACACCTACATGGAGAGAGCATGACAACCGACACCATCGACGCGCTGTACAACCCCGACGAGTTTCTTATCGTCGGCCCGCTGTGGTTCCTCGTTCGGCGCACCGCAGTGGGGCCGGACGGCGGGTATCCCGTTTCTGCGGTTCTGCGTGAAGTGGGTTTCGACTTTCCGGTTTCCGCCCTCGTGCCGGTGTTCACTGAACTTGACTTAGCGAGCGTCTACCTGCTCGCGACGGGCGAAGAACCGGACGAGTATCAGCCGTTCCACATGCGCGACTTGGCGAAGCTCGTGGGCACGCTCGCCAAGCTAGAACGCGCCGGGGTTACTCACGTCGCCATCGACGCGGACGGCGCCGGGAGGGGCGTGCGGGCGCACGCCATCGGTGACGTGATCGAAGGCACGCGCGCCGCTGTTCGGTGATTCTGTTCCTCAGTGGGTACTTCATGCAGGACGTTAACGGGCTGGTCGAACAATACCTTCCGCTCGCGCTCGCGGTCGCAAACCGATGGGCGCGGGCGGTTCCACTTCTGGCCGACGACTTCGCGAGCGAGGCGGGGTTGGCACTGTGGCGGGCCGCGCTGCGGTTCGATCCGGCGAAGGGGCCGTTCCCGACGTGGGCGCGCTGGCGCGTGATTCGCGCGTGCGGGGCGCGGTTGGAGAAGGAGCGGAAGAAGAACCCGGCAGCGTTCCGGCGCGTCGGCCCGATGATCGACCTGGACGGCTGCGAGGTGGACGCAGTGAACTCGCTCGTGGACGGAGAGTCACCGGCCGACGTGCGGGCGATGGTGGCCGACCTTCTCGACACGCTCCCTGCCGATCGCGCTTCCGCCCTTGTGCGCCACGTCGTTGGTGGGGAGACGTTCGGGGAGATCGGTACGGCGCGTGGCATCAGCGGGAACGCGGTGGGTCAATTGATCCGGCGCGACCTCGCGGCGCTGTACGCGGCGGGAACCGGTGACACCCCGCCAAATCGCATTAGCGAGCGCAGGCGGGCCGAACGCCCTTCCGCCGTCTCTTTGCCTATCTGAACGTGCGAACACGTCCCACGCGCAAGCCCGTGGCCTACGTCCTGTCGCTGAACCTGCACCGGCGGCACCTCACCCCGTCCCAACTCGCGATGGTCGGGGCGCGGGCGCGGGACATCTAC
>SXGT01904727.1_pt1 | contig 14489 bp, 6 predicted proteins | sample 3176221 | NCBI WGS metagenome assembly SXGT01 (sample SAMN11356862, study PRJNA531348) | freshwater metagenome | isolation source: freshwater sample F1-120 | place: China: Fuxian Lake, Yuxi | collected 2017-12-25
AGCGCCTCCTGTAGCGTCGGACCGACGTTCTCGGCCTCGTTGTAGGCAAAGATCACGAGACTGAGGGAAGGCCAAGGCATGGCCGGCAGGATAGGGCGGCGAGGGCGCCATGACAAACGACGCCGGCAGGCGACGAGGGTGGTCGGCGGCTAGCCCGCGAGGAAGGTCGGCGGCGACGGCAGGTCTGCGCCGTCGGCGCCGTGGGCGGCGGCATCGCGCGGCAGGTCGTCGCCCTCGGCCTGCAGGTCGAGGCGCTCGATGTCGACAGGCTCGACCGGGGCGAACCAGCCGAGCTCAGAGAGCGCCGCCGCCATCACCTCGCCGGGCCGCACCGACAGCTCCTGGACATGGCGGATGACGATGCGGACGCGACCGTCGCCATCGAGCCCCAGCTGCTCTACCTGGGCGCGGGCGTCGAGCGGCCGCTGCTTTCCCTTGCGTTCGACCTCGACCAGCCAGCGATCGGCGGCCACAAAGCGCCAAAGCGCGGCCTCCACGGCGGCGCGGCAGGCCTCGCGGCGCTCGTCATCGGCCATCGCTGGGTGCTCAGGTCCAGGGCGCAGCGCTACGGCGTAGTGGGCGGATCGCAGCGCGCGCCCGAGTGGCAGGGCGCCGTGCGGGAGCAGCGCGGCGTCGTGAAAGCGCAGCCCCTCCGGCGCGGCGTCGTTGAGGCGTTCGACCAGCGCCGCTGGCGAGATGTAGGCCGTAAAATCGACCTCGAGCCGCTCGCCCGCCGAGCGCGCTCCCAGTGGCAGCGCCGGCGCGAAGGTGACGACCGCGTGCTGATGGAAGCCATCCGAGGCCCGCAGCGGCAACCCAGCGCGGCGGAAGATGCGCGGCAGGCCACGGACGAGGTCCAGGTGGCTCGTCAGCGCCTCGGCGCCGCGCTTGCTGTAGCGAAGCCGATAGCGCCACACCGGGCCCTTGTAGCGTGGGCGGGGGTTAGAACGCGCGAAGTTGCGGGCCTTGCGAGCCGCCGCGACCGGGTCCAGGGCTCCCTCGCCGTCGTCGCCCTCGCCGGCGTCCTCGCCGTCGTCGGCCGCGGCCAGGTCTAGGTCGACGCCGGTGGCGCCGCTCGCTCCAGCGCCGGCCTCGGCGTCGGCCCCGGCGCTGTGCTCGACGCCTCCGCCCCCGCCGCCCATCTCAACCGACCGCTCAGCCTCGGCCGCGTGTGGCGACGCGGCGACAGCGGAATCGTCGCCGCCCTGCGTGTCACCACCAGACGCCGCCGGATCGGCGACTGCCCCGAGCGCGCGGAGGAAGGCCACGCGCTCATCGCGCATTTTCTGCAGATCACAGGCGACGCCGCAGTGGTAGCAGACCAGCTTGCGGCTGTCGGCGAGCGCCGCCTCGACGTGGGTGTGGTGCACCTGCATGCCGACGGGCTTGCCACAGGGCGGGCTGAGCTTGTCCTTGAGGGAGCGCTTCCACTCGCGGAGCAAGAAGCCAGGGGCGAGGCCGACGTCGATGTGGTCCCAGGGCAGGGCGACGTCCTCGCGCAGCCGACCGAGGGTCTGCTCGCTCGCCACGCCGGTCGAGGCGAAGGCCTGCTGCCAGCGCTCGACGTCGAGGTGGTCGTCCCAGCCGTCAAAACGTGCACCGAGCCGCCACGCCGCCTCAATGGCCTCTCCGACGCGCCGGTCGCCGCGACCGAGGATGCCCTCGAGGACGCTGCCGTTCGCCTCGTGGCGGCGGAATTGCAAGCCGTAGCGGCGGCAGAGATCGAACAAGATCCGCTGCTTGCGCTCGATCTCGGCCAGCGTGTCCATCGCCGCCCACTGAAACGGCGTGTGAGGTTTCGGGACGTGGCTGGAGACGCTGACCGTGACCTGGGCGTCGCGCTTATAGAGCAGGCCGATCTCGCGCATACTCCGCGCCATCTCTGCGATGGCGATGATGTCATCGTCTTCTTCGGTTGGAAGGCCAAGGATGAAGTAACACTTTACCTTTCGCCACTGCCGCGAGAAGACGCGGTGGGCCGTGGTGTGGAGGTCTTGCTCGCTGATGTTTTTGTTGATGACGTCGCGCATGCGCTGGCTGCCAGCCTCCGGCGCGAATGTCAGCGAGCTGGCGCGGATGCTGCCGATGCTGTCGAGCAGGTCCTCGGCGAGCCCGTAGGCGCGGAGGCTCGCCACAGAGAGGCTGGCCTTGCGGGCACGCAGCTCACGCGCCACCTCCTTGATGAGCGGCGAGATGCACGAGTAGTCGGCGGTCGAGAGCGTGGTGAGCGACACCTCGTCATAGCCGGCCTTGTCGATGGCCGACAACACAGTGCGCACCACCTCTTGCGGCGCGCGCTCGCGCACCGGGCGGTAGATCATGCCGGCCTGGCAGAACCGACAGCCCTCCGTGCAGCCGCGGGCGATCTCGATGCTCATGCGGTCGAAAATCGCCTCAGCGGCGGCGACAGGGGCGTCGTCGGGGAACGGATAGCGATCGATGTCTTCGATGATCTGCCGCACCACGGGCAGTGGCGCGCCGGTGCCGGGCAGGGCGCCGGTGACGACCTCAAAGCCGCCGTCGTCGACCACCGCCCGCTCGTAGAGGTCTGGGCAGTAAACGCCGCCGAGCGCCGCCCAGGCGACGAGCACCTGCTGGCGGCTCCAGCCCGCCGCCTTGGCCTCACGGACCACCGCCAACATGCGCGGCAGCGTCTCCTCTCCGTCGCCGACGACGAAGGCGTCGATGAAGGGCGTCATCGGCTCCGGGTGGGTCGCCGAGGGCCCGCCGGCGATCACCAGGGGGTCTGCCTCGCCACGGTCGGCGTTGCGCAGCGGCACACCGCCGAGGTGCAGCATCTCGAGCACGTTGGTGTAGGTGAGCTCGTACTGCAGCGAAAATCCTAGCACATCGAACGCCGACAGCGGCTGGTGGCTCTCCAGCGAGACCAGGCGGAGGCCACGGGCGCGGAGGGCGTCGCCGGCGTCGACCCAGGGCGCAAAGCAGCGCTCGCCGAGCGCATAGGGCAGGGTATTGACGAGCTTGTAGAGGATCTTGGTGCCGAGGTGGCTCATGCCGATGTCGTAGACGTCGGGGAAGCAGAGGGCGTAGCGCACCTCCGTCGCCGCCCAGTCCTTGCGTACCTGCTGGTACTCTCCGCCGGTGTAGCGCGCCGGCTTCTCTAGCTTGTGCAGGAAGTCGTGCCACGGGTGGCGGTCGTGGGCCGAGGCGCCGAGTCTCGCCGTCACCACGGCGGGTTGGAGCGCGGGCGCGGCTGGCGCATGGCAGGGATTCGCGTCGGTTTGAGCAGACATCGTGCGGCCTCGGGTGCGCCAGACGCCGCGTCGAGTCGGCGCGGCGGGCCGACAAGACTGGGCGGTCGGCCAGCGGCGTCAAGTGCCAATCCGGCAAGTCGCTGTGGTTGGACGGCTCACAGGCCGCGCATCGCCCACCAGGGTCCGGCCACGCGGGCGATGGGGGCGGCGCCTAAGGCGGGCGCGGACGGCGTCTGTGGGCCCTCGCGGCGCGGTGAGTTGGCGACGCGCTCTTGCCCACGCGGAGCGAATTTGTGAAGATGCGCCGGGGCAGTGCGAGGCCAAAGGGGTCGGAGTGAGTCGAGAGAGGCGGCAGCCTGTGCCAAATTTTGGGGCGGGACGAGGGCGCGCGTCGAGGGGCCTCAGCGCTCGTCTTGGCTGCATCGCCGTCGCGCTCGTGGCTCTCAGTTCCCCGAGCTTTGCAGCACCCGCCGACTCCGAGGATGCGCCGAAGGCCGGACGCTTCTCGCTCGCCATCGACGCGCTCCAGATCGGCTCAGCGACGGCGCGGGTCCGCGCCGACTGGGCCTTCACCGATCGCCTGCACGGCGGCCTGCTGCTCGGGGTCGGTCGGCCGCCCAAGGACGATCTCGACGACTACGAGCTTTTTGAAGCCGGCGCCCAGGCGAGTTGGCACTTGCTCGGCGACCGCTGGCGAGGGGTCGGCGCGATGGCTCAGCTGCTCTTTCGCACCGGCAGCGGCACCCGCGTGGCGCAGCCGGCAGACGCGTCCGACATCAAGGCCCAGGGCTTGACCGCGCAGGCCCATGTCGGCTTATTTGGCCGCTACGGATCGAAGCGGTGGCCGTTCTACATGGAGCTGGCGCTGCTCTACGGCTACGATCGCTCGAGCGGCGAGGCTGTGCAGGGCGACGCCGCGATGCCGTTCACCGTCTCGGCCCCGAGTGGCCGGGCGTCGCTCTACCTCGGGGCCCGTTTCTAGCCGCCGCGGCGTCGCGGCCTGGAGTTCGCCATGTCCACCATCCAGGCCCATGCCGCTCTACGCTGTAGCGGACGCGCCGCGCCAACGGCCCGCCAGTACGCCGCTGCGGCGCTGCTCTTTGCGAGCGCCCTCGGCCTGCTGTGGCCGCAGCAAGCCAGCGCCTGCGGTGGCTGCTTCTCGCCGCCGGGCCCGAACCTCGTGGTGCAGGACGCCGAGCGTATTCTGTTTCAGCGCGACGCCAAGACCGGGCGGACCATCGTCACGGTCGAGGTGCGCTATTCCGGGCCGGCATCGGACTTTGCCTGGGTGTTGCCGCTGCCGAGCGAGCCGAAGGTGGGCGTCAGCACGGCATACATCTTCGACCGCCTCGATCAGGCGACCTCGCCCCGCTTTACCACCTCGCGCGGCGAGTCCGGTGAGGGGTGTGACTTCGCTTCATCCCAGTCGACCGGCGGCGGCGGCGCCTGCGGCGGGTCCGCGTTCGAGGACAGTGCAGCGCGAGGAGGGAGCGCCACCAATGGCGTCCCGCCGAGCTTTGAGCGCCGACCCGGCGTCAAGGTGCTCGAGGTCGGCCAGGCGGGGCCGTACGACTACGCGATCCTGGAGGGCGACACCGCCGACGCCCTGCTGACGTGGTTGAACAAGAACAAGTTCGAGACGCCAGACAAGGCGCTGCCGGTGCTCGACGCCCATGTCAAAAAGGGCGACGTCTTCGTGGCGTTCCGCCTCTCGAGCGGCGCCGACGTGGCGCAGATTCGCCCCGTCGTGCTCGACATGCAGGGCGCCGAGGCGTGTGTGCCGTTGCGGCTGACGTCCATCGCCGCCGCCGCCGACATGGCGGTCGTCGTCTACACGCTGGGGCCGGGCCGGGCCGTGCCGAAGAACCACCTCCACGTCGTGCCAAACCCGCTGCGTCTGCGTTGGGATGGCGGCGTCGAGAACTACACCCAGGTCCTCGCCAGCGCCATCGACGAGGCCGCCGGCCGCGCCTTCGCCACGGAGTACGCCCGCCAGGCCAAGAGCGTCCTCATCGGCGAGCCGCAGACGCTCTTCGCCGCCGACCGCACGGCGCTCTATGCCCGCGCGCTCACGCGGTCGGACGGCCAGCAGCTCGGCGAGGACACACCCAACGGCCAGGGCGTCGAGGCCTCGGTTTGGCGCGCCGGAGCGCTCTTCAAGCGGGCTCAGCTGGACCTCTCGGGCCTCGCCACCGCCAAGACCAAAGGCGATGTGGTCAGCTGGCTGCGAACGTCGGGCTTTCCAGTGGTCGACGAGTCGGCGGCGATCCTGGAGGCCCACCTCGGTCTCGCCAAGGCGAACAACAGCACCAACCCGAAGGCCTTTTGGATCGGCATCCGAGCCAACGAGCAGGCACCCATCGGCGCCGCCGCCGCTGACCCTATCCACGCCGAATCGCTGGCGACCGAGCTGAAGGTCGGCATCGTCGAGCCGATCTTCCTGGTCGACGACGCCATGGCTACGGCGGGAACCTGGCTCACGCGCCTGCACATGCGAATTTCGCCCATCGAGATGGACCGCGACCCGATGTTCGGCTTTCACCAGAAGGCGGCCGAGGTGACGATGGACTGGCAGGCGACTTTTCATGAGGTCTGCCTGCGCGATCGGTCGTCGATCGACAGCACCCGCATGGTGCTCAGCAACACCCCGCGCGACGGCAGTTGGCTGCTCGACGGCGCCAAAATCGACTTCAACCGCAACGTCACCGAGCAGGTGTCGACGTCGCTCTCCGTCCCGACGACGGACGACGCTCGCTGGCGCGAGGCGCCGACCGCCGCCGATGTCGCCCTGTTGGAGGAGAGCGGTCCGCCGCTGCCGATCGCCAAGGCCCAGATCGCGCTGGTCGACTCAGCGATCGCCGGCGCCTTGCCTGGCCAGACCAGCCTGCCGGCCTCGGTGGTGCTGGTGGCGGCGACGCCGTTCAAGGCGCCGGCGAACGACGCCTCCGTGGCGCTACAAGCTGCTTCGAAGGCGTCCACCCCGGACGATGGGTGCGGCCAGGGCAGCGGCGCTAGGCGCTCGATGGCGACCGTCGCGCCGCTGGCCCTCGCCGCGATTTTGCTCTTTGCCCTGCGTCGCCGGCAAAATTCACTTGCGGCTTCCTGCCAGGATCGCTAATTTTCTGACCCTCTTTGCGCCCGCCGCACGCTGCGAGCCAGGGCGTCTCGAGTGACAGCAGCGCATCTTCTGGTCGCGGGCGGTGATCCGCTTCGGTATGACCTAGAGGCAGAACGAGGTGAGGTCCATGCGTCGCATCCTGATTTCATGTGTGGTGATCCTGCTCTCCGCAGCCTGCGGCGCGACAACGGGAACCGACGGCGGCGCCCAGAATAACGGCGGCCAGGGCACTGGCGGCCAAGACACCAGCCCAGAGGACAACGGCGCCGGTGACAGCGCCGCGGTCGACAGCGTGGGCGGCGGCGATGCAGCCGGCGGCGAGGACGGCGACGGCGGCCAAGGAGATGATGCGGTCAAGAGTGACGCAGGCAGCGGCGCCGACGGCGAGCTGTCCGACGGCCAGATGGGTGACACCTCAGGCTCCGACGGCGTGAGTGAGATCGTAGGAGACGGCGGCGTGAAGGATGGCGGCTCGGGCACAGATGGCGGCTCGGGCACAGATGGCGGCTCGGGCACAGATGGCGGCGGCACCAGTGACGGCGGCGGCGAAGGCGGCAGTTGCGTCGGCAAGTGCAAAGGGGCCTACGACCCGGCGGCGAGCTGCCAGTGCGACAAGACCTGCATGGAGGCCAACGACTGCTGCACCGACTACGTCGCCGTCTGTGGTGGCGGCGGCGGCAACCTGGGCGGCACCTGCGCCGACAGCTGCGGCAGCAAGTCCAAGACGGGCAATTGCTATTGCGACGCTTTCTGCGTCCAGGCCGGCGACTGCTGCTCCGACTTCAAGCAGCTCTGCAGCTGCAAGGGCGACGCCGACTGCGGCGGTCCCGACAACCTCTGCGTGAGCGGCAAATGCAGCAGCGGTGTCTGCTCCAACGTCAGCAAGAGCTGCGACGACAACAACCAGTGCACCAAGGACAGCTGCGATCCGAAGACCGGCGCCTGCGCTGCGGCTGTGGTGGCCGACGGCGGGCCCTGCACCCAGGCCGGCTGCAAGACCGGCTCCTGCAGCGCTGGGCAGTGCAAGCCGTCAGACAACAAGCCCAACGGCACCGCGTGCGACGACACTGACAAGTGCTCAGGCGGCGACGTCTGCCTCAGCGGCACCTGCGCCGGTGTCGCCCCGGTCGACTGTGACGACGAGAACGCCTGCACCAACGACGCATGCGACAAGGGCACGGGCTGCACCAAGACGCCAGTCGCCGCCGCCACCGTCTGTGACGACAACAACTCCTGCACCGAGGCAGAGACTTGCAACGCCAGCGGCGCTTGCGTCGGAACCAAGCTGACCGATGGCAAAGCCTGCGACGACCTCAACAGCTGCACGACGAACGACGCCTGCACTGGCGGCATGTGCGACGGCACCGACGGCAAGGTCGACTGCGACGACGGCAACCCCTGCACCAGCGCCGAGGTCTGCCAATTTGGCTTCTGCTTCGGCCAGATGAAGCCGTGCGATGACGATCTGCCCTGCACCGTCGACAGCTGCGACAAGGCGACAGGCGGCTGCGTTTCGTCGCCTTCTGCCGACGGCGCTCCATGCAGCGATGGCAACTCCTGCACCACGCTCGACACCTGCATCGCCAAGGCCTGCGTCGGCACGCCGAGCGCGCTCAACTCGCCTTGTGACGACGGCTCCAGCTGCACGTCGGGCGACCTCTGCAAGGAGGGCAACCTCTGCGCCGGCAAGGCGACCCCGGAGGCGGCCGGCAAAGGCTGCAGCGACGGCGACGGCTGCACCGCGCAAGACACCTGCGACGACAAGGGTCAGTGCCAGAGCGGCCTCACGAGCCCCTGCAACGACAAGAAGGCTTGCACCCTCGACGCCTGCACCAACATCGGCGGAGTGGCCAAGTGCGCCTTTACCCCTGTTCAAGCCGGCGGCGCCTGCGAGGACGGTGACGCCTGCACGCTGGGTGAGACCTGCGACAACGACGGCAGCTGCATGGCCGGCAAGGCAGCCTGCGGCACCGCCTTCTGGTCCGACATCTTCTCTTGCGGACAGGCCAATGGCTGGGTCTTCAGCGCGCCTGTCGGCAAGACCGGTTGGGCCATTGACGACTCACCGAGCGCCGTCAAGCCGACCTCCCCGCTATGTTCGCTGAATTTCAACAACGGCAAGGACTACAGCGAGGGAAGCCTGGCGGTGCAGGGCCACGCCACCAGCGCGGCGGTGTCGCTGCCGGCAGACGCGTCGCAGGTCGCGCTGACCTTCCAGAGCTACCACGGCGTCGAGACGAACTCGGACTACGACATTCGGCGCGTGCTGATCTCGACGACGCCCGACTTCAAGGCCATCCACGCGGCGCTGACCGTAGACAACGCCGCGTCGCCCGGAGCTTGGAGCAAGGTCACGATGGCCATCGCGGGCCTCGGCGGCAAGCAGATCTACATCCGCTTCAACTTCAACAGCGTCGACTCGGTCAGCAACGCCACGCCGGGCTGGTTCATCGACGACGTCCACCTGTTCGCCGTCAAACTCTAGGTCGAGGGTGCCGAGCGCCGATCGGGAGGCTCGCCGCGCCGCCAGAGGGTGCGCGCGGCGAGCCTCCGCGTTTGAGCCGGCGCGTCATCGTTGGCCCCCCGCTGGCCGAGGCCGACACTGTCGCTGGACTTTCGGAAGCGCTGACGCCGTGAACTGCGCGGACGTCTGCAGGCTTCGATGCGCCGCTACCCGCGTCGGCCGCCGGGATGTCGGGCCTGCTGGAAGCGCTCCGCCAGCGCGCCGACCTCGCGTTGGGCTGCGTGCAAGGGGAACTGCTCGGCGTCCTGGTCATCGAGGGCGTCGCTCAGGCCGGCCAACGCGCCGACCGTAGACTCGATGGCGTCGCCAAAGTCGGTCATCACCTCGAGCCAAAAGCCGGTCTGGCCGTTGAACACCAGCGCCAGCCAGCCAGGCTTGCCGCCGCGGGCGCTCTGCATCGGCCGCAGCAGCGCTGGCAGGTGGCGCATGAGCCCGTGAAGGTTGCGGTCGGCCTCGAACAGCACGCCCTCAGGGACGCTGCAGCGCAGGTCGGCGTCGGGCGCCGGGATCGGCAGTACCGGCAGCAGGCGCAGCAAGAGCCGAAGCGGCGTGCCGGCGGCGAAGGCGTGATCGCCCGAGAGCACGCGCGCCTTGAGGTCCAGCAGCCGGGCGTCGACGCCGACGAGATCTTCGCGGCCGACTCCGCGCAGCCCAGCGAGGGCGGCGTAGGGCACGTCGATTTGCACTCGGCCGCGGCGGTCGACGATGGGCAGGGCGACGGGCCCTATTTGCAGCGTCGCGGGAAGCGCCGGACCCGCCGCCGCCGGCTTCTCCTTCTGTCGATCCTGCACCCGCAACCGCAGCCGCGCCGCCAGCGCCGGGTCGATCTTCGCGACCAAATTGGCGTCAACAACGGCGACCATCGACGCGTAAATGCGCGCCAGGACGATGATCTCGCCGGCGACGAGGAAGCGAGCGTTGGTGCCCGAGCAGGTGCTCGCCGGGTGGATGGCGACCTTGGAGTCGCCGGGCCCGAGGTAGAAGCGGCCCTGCGCCACCAACAGGTGATCGGCGAACGCCGCCGCAAAGGCCGCGACGACGCCCTCGACTCGGCCACCGCCGCCGATCTCCATGCCGATCTTGCCAGCGATATCGCGCAGCTGATCGTGGGCGTGCTCGACAAAGCGCAAGACGCCGCCGTCGATGTAGTGCCGCCGGCAGAAGATCTCTCGCTTGGCCTCGCCGTCGTCGGTGGCGCCAGCGTCGGTATAGGCCTGCCATAGGTGCAGCAGGGTCAAGATGTCGCCACGCGGGTCAGCGAAGCGCTCCTGGGCGGCGCGCGCCTCTTGCTCCTCGCCGATCGGGAATTGCCACGGCCGCCGGCTCGACAAGAAGGCGGCGAGCACCAGCACCTCGTCGAGCACCTCGGGCGTCTCGTCGGCCGCCCGCACCACCATCAAGCCCAGCGGCGGCGAGAGTGGGAAGGGCGTGATTCGCTTGCCGATCGCGGTCAGCTGGCGGCGCTCGTCGAGGATGTTCATACGCTGCAGCCAGTCGATCGCCTCACGCAGCAGGTAGCGCGGCGCCGCGGTGGGCAGCTCGAACTCATCGAGGTCGTCTACACCGAGGTCGGTCAAGCGCAGCGCCACCTCGCGCAGGTCGCTGCGCAGGATCTCCGGGTCGCCAAACTGCGTTCGCCGCTCATAGTCGCGGGCAGCGTAGAGGCGGATCGCTTTGCCTGGCGCGGTGCGGCCGGCGCGACCCGCGCGCTGGTCACAGTTGGCGCGGGCCACCGGCTCTTCAAAAAGGGTGCGGATGCCGGTGGCAGGGTCGAAGCGCGGCACTTTGGCGACGCCGGTGTCGATGACAAAGCGCACGTCGGGCACGGTGATGGAGGTCTCGGCGACGTTGGTCGCCAACACGATCTTGCGGCGACCGAACTCTGCAAAAACCAGATCTTGCTCCTCGCGCTGCAGGGCGCCGTAGAGGGGGAGCAGCTCGGCGTTGCGGTCGATGCGGCGACGCTGCAGCTCAGCCATCGCCTGTTGGATCGGGCCCTCGCCGCTGAGGAAGGCAAGGATGTGGCCGGGCGCGCCGGCGCGGACGATCCGCTCGACCTCATCGGCGACCGCATAGGCGTGGGCGTCGCGGCCGCTGTCGACGACGGGCCGGTATTCGATCTGCACCGGGTAGGGCCGGCTGTCGATGCGAATGATGGGCACTTCGGCGCCGAGATGGGCAAAAAAGCGAACGAACAAGCCAGGGTCGAGCGTGGCCGAGGCGACGATGACCCGAAGATCGGCGCGGCGGGCGAGGGCGCGTGCCAACAGGCCGAGCGTGACATCGATGTTGAGGGTCCGCTCGTGCGCCTCGTCCACCATGAGCACACCGTAGGCTTCGAAGTCGCGGTCGTGGCGGGCCTCTTCGAGCAAGATGCCGTCGGTCATCACCTTGATGCGGGTGGCGGCGCTGGTCTGGTCATCGAAGCGGATGCTGTGGCCGACGAGCCCGCCGACCTCGAGGCCCTCCTCCTGCGCGATGCGGTGGGCGACGCTGGTCGCGGCGATGCGTCGCGGCTGGGTGACGCCGATCGTTCGGTCGGTGATGCCAGCGTGGAACAGGATGCGCGGCAGCTGGGTCGTCTTGCCGGAGCCGGTTGGCCCTTCGACCACGACGACTTGGTGTCGGCGCACGGCGTCGACCAGGCTGTCTCGCACCTCGTAGACGGGCAGGGCGGCTGCGACCTCTGCCGGCGAGGGCCCTGGCTGTGGCGCGCTGCGCGCCGGCGGCGCTGGCGGTGAGGCGCGGTTGCCTGTCGCTGGGCCGCGAAAGGGGCGGTCCCGCGCTGAGGGGTGCCCGCCGCCGGCGCGGGCGTCGTGGCCTCTGCCGCCGCCTGCGACGTCACCCGGCCTGCCGCCGCGACCGCCGTGCGAGCCGCCTTGGCTGCCGCCGTGCGAACCGCCTTGGCCGCCTCCAGATCGATGATCGCGCGGTCCGCGCCCTCGCCCGCTCACGGCAGCGCCGGCGTCGCGGTGACGATATAGGGGTTGACCAGCGTCGCGATCCCCTTCTGCCGCCAGCTCTGCAAAAACTCGATGTCTTGGGTCATGGCCTCAAAGCTGGCCGGCGTGCTGCTATGGTCCGCCTTCTCGACCTTTTTGTCCTTGGCGTCGCGGACGCGGTCGAACTGAAAGGCTCCGGCGGTGAAAGCGACGCCGGCGTCGGTCTTCAGGTTGCCGGCCAGCGGCAACGCCAGGCCCTCGGCGACCAGGCCACCGATCGGCTGCAAGGTCGGGCCGACCTGTGGCACCTCGAAGGCGCGAATCAAGGCGCGTGTCGCGACGTTGGGCACGATCTCATCGTCGATCGCCATCTGCACCAGCACCTGCGGCGGCGCGCTGCCGGCCCCAGGAAGCCGGTTGCGCAAGACGTGCGGGGCATAACTCGCGGCGTCGCCGGGGTCTACCTGGGCCTGCAAGATGCAGAAGAAGCGATCGACGTCGCCATCGGTCGCGTCGTCTGGCTTGAAGGCCTTGATAATCGGCGCAAACTCCTTGGAGGCCCCGATGATTGAGGTCACGCGGCCGCCCGGTACCGAGAGCACAGCGACGCGAACTGCGTCCGAGAGCGCCAGCAGCTCAGGCCCCATGATGCCGCCGAGGCTTACACCGACGTAGCCGATGGCGGAGGTGTCGAACTCCGCCACGCCGTCGCCGTCGAGGTCCGGCTGTTGGCGAAGGGCCTCGATGAGGCCCAGCTTGTCGTAGGTCGACTGGCGCCAGTTGTCGCGCAGCTGCAGAAAGTCGAACGACAAGGTCGCGACCTGGATGCCGAAAAAGCCGAACACCGCCGCGAGGCCCTTGCCGCCACCGCTCGGGTGCTTGCCGTGGCCGACGGCGTCGACGGCGACCGCAGCGACCCCAATCGGCGCCGCGAAGTCGGCCAACTTGTCGCCCTGGCTGGTCTCACCGCTGAGGCCATGGCCGAAGATAACCACCGGCCAGGGACCAGAGCCGGTCTTGGGCAGCCAGACGCGGACGCCGTGCCGTAGCTGCCCCTGCACGCTGACGCCGCCGGCGGTGGACACGAGGTGGCCGTCCTTGCGGTACTCCGCGCCGTCGAAGCTCGCTTTGCACAGCCGCCAGGCCTTGCCGGGCACATCCTCGCAGGCCGCCGACTGCCAGCTGTGCTTGCGGGCTCGGATGTCGGCGGCGATGGCGACTGAATCGTCGACGATGGCCTGCGTCGTGAACACCGCCAGCGCAGCGACCGACGCTGGCGCCACCCCTGCCTGCGCGACGGCGTAGTCCCAGCGGCGGGCCAGCCGATCTTCGCGAGCGTCCTTGGGCTTGCGCTCCAGCAGCGAACGCGTCCATGCCGACGGCTCAAGACAGCCGCCAGCGCCATCGCCGAGCGCAGCGCCGACGATGACCGCGTGGAGGGTCTTGGGGCGCAGCGGTTGCAGCGGCTGCAGCAAGAGCGTGCTGCCGTCGTCCGTACGCGTGGCCTCAAATGGCAGCCGCACCGGGGCGCCCTCGCCGCCAACGCGCCAGAGCTGGAGCGTGTCGCCCTCGATGCTCGCAGGCAGTCCGGATGGTGGTGGTGCGACCGCGCCGCTGAAGCGCAGAAAAATCGCAGCGTTGGTGCCGAAACCGTCGAGTGTGGAGAGCTGGCGAAAGACGTCGCCGAACGCGGCGCCCGGCAGCCAGGCCAACCACGGCGTGCTGTCATCGACCCGCACTTGTACACCGGTGCGCCCGGCGGAATCGTCCTCGGTCAGCCAGTCGTCCGGAAAGACGTCCAGCCCGAGGCTGTCCCGCGGGGCGTAGCGCGCCTTGGTCTTGCCTTGGCAGAACGCGAGCGTGCGCGGGGGGCCAAGCGCGGGCAGGGCGAGCACGCGGCCCACACCGTCGCCTGCGTCAGCGCCCAGCGCGTCACCGGCGGGCGCCCCGTCCTCAAGCTGGCCGTCTGCGCCTGCGTCAGCGGATGGGTCGGCGCCGGCGCTGTCATCGACGCAGGATGCGAGCGCGAGCAGCGGTAACCACCACCAGCGACGTCGCACTTGCGCCCCGTCGTTCGAAGACGGCTCGCGACGGCAGAGACGGATCATCGGCGGCGCGAGCTGGAGCCGCCGCGGGTGCCGCTGGTGCCGTCTCCGCGGTCGCTGGAGTCGCCCGTCGGTGCCGGCGCGGTGGGCGCTGGCGTCACAGCAGGCGCGGCCGTAGGCGCGGCGCTGCCGTCGCAGCGGGTGGCCGGCAGCTCAACGCCCTTGCCCAGGCGCGCCGAGTGCGCGTACAGCGCCATCGCCTTGGGCAGCGCCGCCCCTAGCGCGGCGATGCGGGTCTCGGTGGCCGGGTGGGTCGACAGCAGCTCCGGTGCGCCGCCGCCGGTCGCGGTCCTGAAGCGCTTCCAGAACTCGACGGCCTCGCTCGGGTCATAGCCAGCCCGAGCCATATACTGCAGCCCGATCACGTCGGCCTCGCTCTCCATGTCGCGCGAGTATGGCAGCAGGATCCCCAGGTTGGCGCCAAGGCCGAAGGCGCCCATGATGGTGCCGCGGTGCTTGCTGTTCTCGAAAGAGACGTTAGCCGCGTCGACGCCCGCCTGAACCACCAGCGACAGCGAGACCCGCTCGGCGCCGTGTCGCAAGATGGCGTGCGCCACCTCGTGGCCGAGGACCGCAGCGAGGCCC
>SXGT01034228.1_pt1 | contig 14488 bp, 15 predicted proteins | sample 3176221 | NCBI WGS metagenome assembly SXGT01 (sample SAMN11356862, study PRJNA531348) | freshwater metagenome | isolation source: freshwater sample F1-120 | place: China: Fuxian Lake, Yuxi | collected 2017-12-25
ATCGTCACCGGCGGCGAGAACGTGTACTCGACCGAGGTCGAGAACGCCATCGCGACACACCCCGCGGTTGCCCAGGTCGCGGTGATCGGCATCCCTCACGATGTGTGGGGAGAGGCCGTCCACGCGATCGTGGTGTTGCGCGATGGCCAGACTGCCGACGAAGCCACGATCATCGAGCACTCGCGTGACTTGATTGCGGGCTACAAGCTGCCCAAGACCGTCGAGTTCCGTGCCGAGCCGCTTCCGTTGTCGGGCGCGATGAAGGTCTTGAAGAAGGACCTCCGCGCGCCGTATTGGGAAGGCAAGGGACGCGCCGTCAACTGAGCCAGTCCCGGAGCGGTCCGGTCAGCTGTCGGTGATGGTCGCCTCGACCGTGAATGTCGTATCGACGCCGTCGTAGAACTCGAGCCGGAACGCCTCGGGTCCTTCGGCGACGCCATCGGATTCGAACGGGATCGTGAAGACGACCTCGGTTTCACCCGCCGGGATCGCAGCCTGGACGAACGCGAATGCGTCCGACGGCTTGACCGGCGGGTCATGCGGAGCTTCGATTGTCCAGCTCTGCCACACCGCTTCGCTCACGTCGCGCGAGTCGATTTCGGGTGCGCCTCCAGGCGGAACGAACGAGGCGAACACCAGGTAGTCGAACGTCTGCGCGGAGGGGATGCGCAACGTCAGTGTGATGCCGGTCGACTCGGTGCCGGTCGGTGTTAGCGGTTCGACCGAGAGGCGAGGCCACGCTTCGTCGTCGACGATGCGCAATCCTCCGATGTACGAGCGCGTGAGCCCGCCGGTCTGGGCGTAGGCGGTCATCAGCAACTCGCGAGTCCCCCACGGCTCGTTGTCGCCGTCCCAAGCGATCGGGATCACGATCTCGGTCGTGCCGGGTTCGAAGGTGATCGTGCGCCACTCGACGCCGTAGTTCTGGTCCGGGATGGCCACGGTGTAGCGCAGCGGCCGGTCGAAATGGCCGCGGATTCGAATCGGGACGTTCGCGACTCGCCCGGGCTCGTCGCCCTCGTCGACTTCGACGTTGCCGATGTCGAGCAAGGGGAGGAACGCCGGCTCGATCGGGATCACCCTCGCGCCGACCGCCGCGAGATCGAAGACATAGGCATCACCGTTGCCCGTGGTGACGAGCTCGATCGCCACGATGGCGCCGAGATCGATGCCGTCCAAACCGCGCAGATCGGCTCGCAAGGCGCGTGCCCATGCCTTCCGAATTTCGATCGGCCCCGGTCCCGAACTCAACGGTGTCGGGTGCACGGCAACTTCTCGGCGGCGACCGGCGTGGTCGACGAGGCGGAGGCGAAGTGGCGTTGGTGATGTGTCGCCGCTCAACGCGATGCGTAGCTCGAGCCGCCGGGCCCGGCGCAGGTCGGCCGGTTCGGGGAGGTCGATACGAACGCGACCGTCGCGCTCCCAGCGCAGGCGATGCGCCGACAGCGTCGGAACCTCGGTGAAACCGGGCCAGTGCGGCGAACCGGGGTTGCATTGTTCGAGCGGCCGGGGTTGGCGTCCCGAGCAATAGTCGACGGTGACGCGGTGGCCGACGGGTGTGTTGCGCCGGGCCGACTTCCACAAGATGGTGCGGTCGCCGCCGATCGCGGTGGCGCGGACGCGGGCGTTCGCCGCGCTTGCCGGTGCCGATGCGGGTCCGTCGAGCAACTCGAGCGTTCGACGATCGCCGTCGAGCGCGAACTTCACCAGGGCAGCTGCATACGTTGCGCCGACGCGTTGTTGATCGATGGGGGTGAGCCGATGCGACCCGAACGGCGAGCACCACGTCGTGTCGGTCTCGTGGCCGGACCAGTCGTCCCACGCGGGCGCGACGGCGAGCCCTGGCGTCCATTCGGCGTTAAAGAAGTTGTGGTTTGCGCCGTAGACCATGACCGCACTGCGGAGTGACTTGTCGGCGCCGCGGCGCACGTCGCGAGCGCCGTCGACGTAGAGCTGACCCTGCAGGTCACTGACGTCGCCGTCGCAGTAGGGCAGGAGCACCGCAACGTGCACGTTCGCGGGCACCTGGCCACCGAAAGCGGTAGGCCCGATCGGGACGAGCCCCCGGATACGCCACGGATCGCGGGCGCGACTCTCGATCGTCGCGCGAGCGACGCCCTCGCCGCCGCGGCTGTGCCCGATCAGAACGACGCGGTCGAGATCGATGCGGCCCCGCAAGCGACCGCCCCACGGGTCTGTGGGGCCAGCGTTCCACTCGGCCAAGCGCGTGAGGTGGTGGCGGATGAGCTTCGAGCGAGCTGCAGCGCCGCCGTCGGTCGACACCCAGTCCTGACCGTTGATGCCGTTTGCCGAGATGCTCACCACGATGTTGCCTTGTGACGCGAGCAGGTCGGCCATCGTGCGATATCCGAGGTGTGAGGGGATCGGGAGCCACCCAGTCGAACAGGGCCAGTCGCCGTTCGCTTCGCCGTTCGGTCCGCCCCGATAACAGGTCGAGTGGCGTCCGTGCAGGATCAATACCAACGGACGCGGCCCGGGTGCGTCCCTCGGCAACGTGATTTCACCGACGACTTCGATTGGTGCGGGGTACTCCCTCCACGGCAAGCCGTCGAGTTCGTAGGCGCGGCGATAGGTCGCATACCGGCCGCGCCGACCAGGGTCGAACGATGCGGGCGGACCAGTTCGTTCGACCGGGGCTTCTGCGGCTGGGTCCCTACGGCCGTCGACGGACGGGCTTCGTCGATCGTGCGCGGGCGTGTCGATGCGTTCATCGCCCCGCCAGAGTTCGAGTCGGCCGGGCGGCAGCGTCGCCAGCTCGCCGACCGCGTCGTTGCCGTCTTCGCGGGCCGGGCCGAGGATGCGGCCGTCGGATCGGATCGTGAGTCGGTTGGCGCCGATGGGGAGCGGTCGGTCGCCGTGCCACGTGACCCGCCAGCCATCGGGCGTCGGTGCCACGGTCCACGGCGATGCCTCGGCCGCAACCGAAGCCGTCGCGGGTGATGCGCCCACCAGCCCCAGCGAAGTCAATGCAGCGAAGGAGAGCGTGCCCGCCAGGGCCCGCCGCGCGAGCAATCGTTGTCCAGCCACGAACGATCTGACGCCGAGCGACCGAACCCAGTTCCCTCGCTCGACGTCTTTTCTCCGGCGCTCGCTCAGCGGCGACGGCGACGCCGCGCTGCGCTGGGCAGATGACGGATTGTGGGCTCGCGTGTCAGGCTCCTGTCGTGGTCGAAACCTGGACGACGAGCGCTTCGATCCCTGGCTGTACCGACAGGGCCGAACGTTGTCCATTCGTCGAGCAGGTGCGACCGATGGTGCGCCGCGGACGCGACGGAGGACGAGGCCGATGAGCGAGTTCGATCTGGTGGTTCGAGCGGGCACCGTGGTCGACGGTGCCGGTGGTTCGCCGAGCGTCGCCGACGTCGCGGTACGCGGCGGTGTCGTGGCCGAAGTCGGCCGGATCGGCGGGCGTGGCGCGCGTGAGATCGACGCCGACGGCCTGCTCGTCACGCCGGGTTGGGTCGACATCCACACGCACTACGACGGACAGGCGACGTGGGATTCGCATCTCGCGCCGTCGTCGTGGCACGGCGTCACGACGGTCGTGATGGGCAACTGCGGCGTCGGGTTCGCGCCCGTGCACGCTCGCGATCACAATGCGCTGGTCGAGTTGATGGAGGGTGTCGAAGACATCCCCGGCACTGCGTTGCACGAGGGCCTGGCGTGGAACTGGTCGAGCTTCGGCGAATATCTCGACGCAATTGCGGAACGACCGCACGACGTCGAGGTCGCGACGCAAGTGCCGCACGGAGCGTTGCGTCTGTTCGTCATGGGCGAACGCGGCGCGAGTGGTGATCCGGCAACGTCTGAGGACATCGACGAAATGGGTCGAGTGGCTCGCGCCGCGATTGCTGCGGGTGCACTCGGGTTCACGACGTCACGCACGAAAAATCATCGAACGTCGACTGGCGCGTACACGCCGACGCTGCGCGCCGAACTCGCGGAACTCGCGGGGATCGCGGCCGAGATCGGTCGCGGTGGCGCGGGTGTCCTCCAAGTTGTTTCCGATTTCGAGTCGCCGCGCGACGAACTCGCGCTCTTGCGCGAGATGATGGCGGTGTCGTCGCGTCCGCTGTCGTTGTCGCTCGCGCAAACGCCGGGCGCATCCGAGAGTTGGCGTGGCGTCTTGGCCTTCATCGACTCGATGCGGGCCGAGGGTCTCGAAATGCGAGCGCAGGTCGCGGTCCGACCCATCGGTGTCCTTGTCGGCTTGCAAGCAACCATCAACCCGTTGGCGCCGAGCCCGACCTATTGCGCCATCGCCGAGGATTATCCAGCCCTCGCTGCTCGCGCGGAGCGGCTCGCCGATCCGACAGTGCGCGAGCGGGTGCTCGCAGAGTTGGGCGAATCAGCGGCGACCATTCGAATTTCGTTCGACCGCATGTTTTCGCTCGGGACGCGTCCGGACTACGAGCCGAGCGCCGACGCGTCGATCGCGGCCATTGCGGCACGCACGCAGCAAACGCCGCAGGCCGTGCTCTACGACCTCCTCCTCGAGGACGAAGGCCGAGCGCTGATCTACGCGCCGGTGTTGAACTACGCCGACTGCAACCTCGACCATGTCGAGGCGATGCTCCAACATCGGTGGTGTGTGCCCGGACTCTCCGACGGTGGTGCGCACGTCGGCACGATCTGCGACGGGAGTTTCCCGACGACGCTGCTCCAACACTGGGGCCGCGACCGCGCCCACGGCCGCCTCCCAATCGAGTTGCTGGTCGCACGGCAGTGTCGAGCAACGGCCGAGACCGTTGGTCTTTTCGACCGCGGCATGTTGGCACCGGGGATGCGCGCCGACATCAACGTGATCGATTTCGACGCGCTCGCCGTCGAAGCACCCACGATGGCCTTCGATCTTCCTGCTGGCGGCAAACGGTTGCTGCAGCGAGCGCAGGGCTATCGGCACACGTTCGTCGCAGGCGTCGAGACGTACTGCGACGGTGAGAGCACCGGCGCGTTGCCCGGAACGCTCGTCCGCGGCGCACAACCCAGTCCGAACGGAGTCGCATCGTGACCGTCACCGACATCGACCACTATGCCGACCGCGATGCGCCCCGCCTCGAGGTCGACTATCCGATCATCTCGGCCGACTCGCATATCACCGAAGCGCACGACACCTACCTCGACATCGATCCGGCGTTTCGTGACCGCGCTCCGCACATCGAAGACGGCGGCGAGAAGGTCGGCGACGTGTTCGTCGTCGACGGGATGCGCCCGATCAGCCTCGGTCTGGTCGCTGCGGCAGGCAAACCGGCCGCGCAAATCCGGGTGCTCGGCGAACGCTTCGAGAATTTGCATCGCTCTGGATGGGATCCGACCGCGCGCCTTGTCGATCAACAGCGCGACGGCGTCGCGGCCGAAGTCATCTATCCGACCGTCGGGCGGGTGATCTGCAATCACAAAGACGTCGACTTCAAGGTTGCGTGCTTCGCGGCGTACAACCGATGGATCGCCCAATACTGTGCGGTCGATCCTGCTCGTCTGTTGGGTTGTGGACAGACCGCGCTGCGGACACCCGACGAAGGGATCGCCGACCTTCAGGAGATTCGCGATCTCGGCCTGCGCGGCGTGATGATGCCTGGTGTTCCCGGGTACGAACACGACTACGACCACCGCGATTGGGATGGGTTCTACGAAGCCGCCGTCGATCTCGGGCTCCCGCTGAGCTTCCACATCCTCACCTATCGCGCCGAGCGAACCCGCGGTCCGGCGATGTCGCAGTTCCTCTCGACGGTGCGAGGTTGTCAGGACATCATGGCGATGTTCGTGCTGGGTGGCGTCTTCGAGCGACACCCACGGCTGAAGGTGGTGTGTGTCGAAGCCGACGCCGGTTGGGTACCCCACTTCATGTATCGGATGGATCACGCCTATCACCGACACCGCTATTGGCTGCCGCCGGGCCAGGAACTGTCGCGGGTGCCGAGCGCGATCTTCTCGGAGCACATCTACACGACGTTCCAAGACGACTGGACCGCGTTTGCGCATGCCGATTCGATGAACTGGCGTCGGCTGATGTGGGCGAACGACTTTCCGCATTCCGACTCGACGTGGCCGTGGAGCCAGGAGCTGTTGGCCGAGCACACGCAATCGCTCAGCGACGAGCAGCGTCGCGCCATTCTGTGCGACAACGTCGCCGAGCTCTACGGCATCGATCTCGCAACGCTGGCCTGACGCGACGAACTCGTCACCCAGACCGCGTCGTTGCGGTACTGGAGTGACGAGTTCGGTGTGCGGGTGGAACGATTGGTCAGGCGGCGCGCATCACGCGGTGTTCGCCGAGTGTCTCGTCCGACGCGGCCCGGTCGTGGGTGAGCCAGCCGAACAAGGCCCGCCACGGAACGGTGAGGCCCGCAACCATGAATCCGGTCATCCAGATGCCGAGGGTTGCGTTGCGCACCGCGATGTCGAAGCCGGCGAACAGCGAGTAGTCGGCGACCAACACGGCTCCGATTGCGAGCGCGAACGTCATGAGCGACCGGGACGTGCGCAACATCGGGATCGAGTCGGTGAGGAAGTCGACCGTTTTCACGACGGCCAATGCCATCAGAGCGACGATTGCGAAGTCATACATGCTCCCACCTCCGTAGGAACGGGCCGGCCGGAATGCCGGCAAGGTTCCGACCAAGCAACTCGAGCAGGGTTACGTCGTCGCGGGGGAGGTGACTCGGGTCACGTCGAGGTGGCGGGTCGTAACCTTCGGGCTCGTGGAATCAGCCGAGATCGAGGAACGCCGCGCCGTGCTCGTCGAGAAACTCGAGCACCTCGATCGGGACATCGCTGCACTCACCGAACCCAACGCCGACGCCGGGTCGATCCAGTTCGGCAAACGTGCGGGCGACGCGACCGCAGCTGCCGCGGAGCATCTGTCGCGGGTTGCCACGGTCGAACAACTCGATGTCGTGCGGGGCGAGGTCGTGCGAGCCATTGCCAAGATCGACCAAGGGACGAGCGGTCGTTGCGACGGCTGCGATGCGCCGATCGCGCCGGCCCGTCTCGCGGCGCTCGCGTGGGCGACGCGCTGCGTCCCATGCGCCAGCGTCGCGTCGCGTCGGCGCTGAGGGACGCCGTCAGCGTGCCAGCAGCACCATCTGGGTGCAGCGGAACAACGCCATGGTCTTGTCGGTCGTGGCATTGTGCACGGTGGCGTCCCACACCTGTGTGGTTCGTCCGAGATGTGCTGGAGTGGCTCGACACTCGACGCGCTCGCCGCTGCGGGCCGAGCTCAAGAAGTTCGCTTTCAACTCGACGGTGGTGAACGACGACTCGGGTGGTGTGTGGAACGGAACGCCCATGGCGCACGCGTAGTCGGCGAGGCCGACGACGACCTGTGCGAACAAGAACCCGGTTCCGGCGATGAGGTTGTCGCTGACGACCAGATGCACATCGATGCCGCTGCCTGTGCACCGATCGATGACGTAGCCGAGGTTGCCGGGGAGACGGTCGGCGAAGAACTCGTTGAGGTGGTCGGCGGCGTCGGTCTCGTTGTCGTACATCTCGTTGCCTCGAGCGTTCGTGCGCCGTGGCGCCGGGCGGTGCCTCAGGGTTCGACGACGATCCAGCCGCGCCGCTGCAGTTCGGCCGCGAGCTGTTCGGCAGGTACTCCGCGCAGCGTGCGTTCGGTGGAGGTGAGCCGAGCCGGCGGGGCCGGTCGCGCGGCCGGTCGAGCCGTCGGTGTGGTGGTCGGCGCGGCCTCGGTCGGTTGTGCGTCGCTGGTCGCCTCGAGTTCGGCCTGCAACTGCTCGATGAAGGCGTCGGCTTCGTCGCGGGTGAACCGGCCGCCGGCCTGTCGTTGGTTGAACCCCAGCGGACCACGGGCGTCGCGAAAGTCGGCGTGCCCTGCTTGCTCGAGGAGGTCGAGCAGCTCGCGAACCTGTCGTTGCGTTGCCGGAGGTCCTGATTGTTGTCCGAAGGCCACAGCAGAGTCTCGCGCCCGGCTGCGACAACCTCGCGTCAGCCGGGATCACCCGGTGCGGCCGTTACTCCACCAGGGTGCGAAGGTGGACGGTGGTGCGGTCGCCCGCGGCGATGTCCTCGGCGCGGCGGATCGCCTTCTTCACAGGCAACACGTACGTCCTACGTTTCGAGTCCGGGAAGATCGACGTGCGCCACGTCGATGCGCCGATCGTGACCTCGACCCGCACCGATCCGAACCCACGCGCTCGGCCGTCGTGCAGATCCGCGATGTCGTCGGCGGCGTCATGGGGGAGGCTGATGAACGTCCACGCGGCGTCGCCCTCCCAGAGCCACAACTCCGCGGTGAACGTGCCGGAATACTCGCCGGAAACCGGCGAGCCGTCGCGCTCGTGATTGGTGCGCTTCGCCACGGCGACCGAGCGTAGGGGCCCCACCGTCAGTCTGGACCCGTAGGTCGCGCTGCCGCTACTGGACAGCGGGTAGCGCGACCGCCGTAATGTCGCCCTTGGTGAACGACGAAGGAACCACCCGTGCGACCGAGCCGGCTCCAACGCCGGAGCCGGACACCTGGTCGATCCAGTCGATCTTCCACTTCACGGTCAACGCGACGAACTTCGAACGGTCGCTCGACTTCTACACGACCATCGGGTTCAAGGTTCTGCGCGACAACCGCGACGTCGTGTGGCCGCGCATGGTCGCCCGGAACTTCGGCATGCCGGCGGCCCAAGGGCGCGGCGCACTGCTCGGCATCGGCGACGGCGAACTCCACACCCGCCTGGATCTCATCGAGTGGCTCGAACCGACACTCGATCCGCCGTCCGACATCCCGATCGCACTGCGGGTACCTCGTGTGATCGCACTGCGGACGCGTAACGTCCGCGCGGCGTACGCCGACCTGTCGGCCCGGGGGATCGAGTTCATGAGCGAACCGCTCAGCGCCGAGATCGCGGGAATCGTCGCGGTGTGTTCGTGCCGCGACCCCGACGGGGTCATCGTCGAGTTCATCGAATATGCCGAGGGCGTGCTCGGCAGCCGCATCGACCACCTCGACCGGAGACCGTGATGGCGCGGGTGAGCGAAGCTCGGGCCGCGGCGTTGTTCGAGCAGTCGAAGCGGTGGGGACGTTGGGGCGCCGACGACCAACGGGGCGCGTTGAATCTGCTCACCGCCGACCGTGTGGCGCGCGCCGCAGCGCTCGTCGACTCGGGTGAGATCGTGCCGTGCGGGCGTGAGCTTCCGGTCGCGCCCGCGGCCGACAACCCGAACCCGGCGTTGCATCACATGGTCGCAGCTGGCGACATCGCGACGCGCGGCAAGGGATTGCAGGCGTCCGCCGACTTCTTCGGTGTCGCGTTCCACGGCATGGCGGTGTCGCACATCGACGCGTTGTGTCACGTGTTCGTCGACGGCTTCATGTGGAACGGCGTTCCGGCATCGGAGGTGACGAGTGCCGGCGCGCGCCGCAACTCGATTGCCGCCGCGTTCAGCGGCATCGTTGGCCGGGGCGTGTTGCTCGATATTCCCCGCGTGCGCGGGGTCGAATGGCTCGAACCTGCCGACGCAATCGAACCTGACGAGCTCGACGCCGCGTGTCGCGCGCAAGGGGTGGAGGTCGAATCGGGTGACATCCTGCTCGTCGCAACGGGACGCGACGCGCGTCGCGACGTGCACGGGCCGTGGGACCCGAATGCACCGGGACTCGCGGGCCTGCACGCGGAGTGCGTTCCGTGGTTCCTGGAGCACGACCCCTCCGTGCTCGGCAGCGACGGCGTGTCGGACGTGCTGCCCGCCGACGATCATGCGTGGCCGATCCCGATCCACCAGTGCCTGCTCGTCGGTATGGGAGTGCACCTGCTCGACAACCTGCGACTCGATCGTCTCGCCGCCGCGTGCGCCGCGCACAACCGATGGGAGTTTCTCTTCACCGTGTCGCCGCTCCAGCTCGCCCGCGGTACCGGCTCGCCGGTCAATCCCATTGCCGTGTTCTGAGCCGACGAGCCCGGACTGACGAGCTGCTGCGATGATCGTCGATCTCTTCAACGAACTTCAGCGTCCTCAGCCGTGGGCTGATCACCACGAACGCGACGTGTTCGCGCACGCGCTCGAACAGGCGCGCCTCGCCGACGAGTTGGGGTACGGGTGTTGGTGGTCGGTCGAACACCACTGCACGCCCGAGTTCTCCTATTCGGGTGCACCTGAGCTCATGAACGCGGCAATCGCGCAGCACACCGAGCGTCTGCGCGTCGGCCATGCGGGGGTGTTGACCCCGTTTCGTATCAACCACCCGTTGCGGGTGGCCGAACGGGTCGCGGTGCTCGACCACCTGTCGGGCGGTCGGGTCGAGTTCGGGTTGGCGCGGTCGGGCGGTTCGGAGTGGTCGACGTTCGGCGTCGATCCCGACGGCACGCTCGACGAACTCGAAGAAGCGGCGCGTCTGTGCGTGACGGCGTGGACCCAGCCCGAGTTCAGGTGGGATTCGCCGCGGCTACAGATCCCGACCCGCACGCTGGTTCCCAAGCCGGTGCAACAGCCGCACCCGCGATTGTGGCAGACGGTGTCGTCGCCGAGCAGTTTTCGCATGGCCGGCGAACTCGGTTTCGGCATCTTGTGTACGACGTTGTTGTCGCCCGTGTCGGTCCTCGAAGCGATGATGGTCGAATACGACGCCGGTCGTGCCGGTGCGACCAATCCGGTCGGGCTCGCGGTCAACGACCAGCGCGCGGTGTTCACGTTCGTGCACTGCACCGAGACGCGCGACGAGGCGATCCGGAGTCGAGCGGCCGAAGCCGCGTTGTGGTACGTCAACGCTGCGCCGAAAGTGTTCTCGGTGCCGCGCACCGTCTGGACGAACCTCATTCGCGGTGACGTCGGTTCGACCGGGCCGCGTCGGGCTCAGGGCGCGGTCGACAAGAGCAAGGTCGACGTCGATCTCGACCCGAACGATCCGCACCCGATCATTCGGCTGATGAACCGCCAAGTGTTGGGCTACGAACTCGACCCGGTCGAGGTCTACGAGGCGCTCGAAGATCAGGATTCGGTCCTGATCGGCGACGTCGACTCGTGTGTTCGCAAGGCGCGTCGTTACGAGGCGGCGGGGTTTGGTCGGTTGATGGCGTTGATGCAGTTCGGACAGCTCACCCATGAGCAGGCGAGTGCGAGTATTCGACGGGTGGGTGAGGCGGTCCTGCCGCAGCTCCGACGAGATGGAGATGAACGATGAGTGATGCGCCGCTCGAGGGATGTGTCGCGATCGTCACGGGCGCGGCCGCAGGGCAGGGCGCGGCCGAGGCTCGATTGTTGGTCGAACGTGGCGCGCGGGTGTTGATCGGTGATGTCGACGCAGCACGCGGTTCGGCGTTGGCCGATGAGCTCGGCGCGGCGGCGGTGTTCGTCCGCCTCGATGTGACCGACGAGAGTGCGTGGCGGGCTGCGTTGGCAGTGGCGCTCGATCGTTTCGGATCGGTGAATGCCCTCGTGAACAACGCGGGCATCAGCACGCCGCCGCGGTCGATCATCAAGACTCCGGTCGACGACTACCGGCGCGTGATCGAGGTGAATCAACTCGGCGCCTACATCGGGATCCATGTCGTGGCGCCGGCGATCGTTGCCGCGGGCGGAGGCAGCATCGTCAACGTGAGTTCGGTCAACGGCTTCGTCGGTGGTTGGGGTGTCGCGGGCTACGTGTCGTCGAAGTTCGCGCTGCGCGGCCTCACCCGGGTCGCGCAGCTCGAACTCGCTCGCAAGGGTGTGCGGGTGAACTCGATTCACCCGGGCCCGATCGACACCGAGATGTTGCGCACCGGGCTTCCCGAGGGGTCCGATCCGATCGAGGCGATGGCGCGATCGGTGCCGGCGGGGCGGGTCGGGACGGTCGACGAGGTCGCCTCGATGGTGGCGTTCTTGTTGTCGAGCGAAGCGTCGTATTGCTATGGCTCCGAGATCGCGCTCGACGGCGGATTCCTGGCGGGCCCGATGGGCTCCCCGAACCTGTCGCCATGAAGCTCTCGTTGCTCTTCCCCGAAACCCGCGACCTCGGAGCCGTGCGCGAGCTCGCGGCGATGACCGACGAGGCCGGGTTCGCCGGCATGTGGCTCGGCGCCGCGTTCGGTTTCGATCCGTTCGTTGCGTTGGCGTTGGCCGCAGCGTCGGCGCCGCGCATGCAGCTGGGCACCGCGGTGGTGCCGACGTGGCCGCGGCATCCGGTCGTGATGGCGCAACAGGCTGCGTCGCTGAGCGCGGTGTGCGAGGGACGGTTCCGGCTCGGTATCGGGACGAGCCATGCGCCGGTGATGAACATGTACGGCATCGAGTTCGACCGGCCGATCAGCCATCTGCGCGAGTACCTCACGATCGTGCGGGCGCTGCTCCACGACGGGAAGGTGAAGCATCGTGGCGAGCGGTACTCGGTGACCGGGTTCCTGGATGTGGCGGACGCGGTGCCGGTGCCGGTGTTGACCGGTGTGTTGCGTGAGCAGTCGGCGCGGCTCGCCGGCGGCTACGCCGATGGCGCGCTGTCGTGGTTGTGTCCGGTGCCGTATCTGGCCGAGGTCATCGCCCCGAATCTGGCGGTCGGGGCGGAGCGCGCGGCACGCGCCACGCCGCCGTTGCTCGCGGAGTTCCCGTGTGTGCTCACGACGGATCGCGACGTGGTGCGTGCGATCGCGGCGAGCGAACTCGCCGTGTATCCGATGATGCCGTTCTATCGAGCCGTGTTCGAAGCGTCCGGGATCGAGATGGCCGATGCCGGCTGGAACGATGCGATGATCGATGCGGCGATCCTGTGGGGTGACGAAGACGTCCTCGCGGCGAAGATCGCAGCGTGTTTCGACGCGGGTGCCGACGAAGTGGTGTTGTCGCCGTTCGGGTTTGGCGAGGACCCCTTGCAGGCCCGGGACGATTGCGTGGGCGTGCTGGCCGACCTGGCTGCGAGTTGATGGAGGACTGATGACCGACGACGAACGCCGAGCGGCGAATCGAGCCACCTTCGAAACGGTGCTCGTGACGATCACGTCGGGGGAGTTCGAACGCCTCGCCGACTACATGACCGACGACCTCGAGTTCGACCTGCCCTACGGGCCGGACTTCTTGCCGATGCCGATCCGCGGGCTCGAACCGTGGAACCAGATGCAGCTCGCGACGTTCGCCATGTTTCGCGGGTTCCGCAACGAAGCCGACGCGATCTATCCGACGACCGACCCCGACGTGATCATCGCCGAGTATCACAGCGAGGCCGAGGTGGTGCGCAACGGCAACGAATACCGGAACCGTTACATCGGCGTGCTGCGGTTCCGCGACGGCAAGATCTCGCACTGGCGCGAGTACCACGACCCGCGCGCCACCGACGTGCTGTGAGCGAGATCCACGGCAGCTGCGATCCGGCGTTCGCCACGGTGCGCGATGCGTTCGCCGAGAACTTCGATGGCGGCCTCGAGCTCGGCGCGTCGTTGGCGATCGGGGTCGACGGTCGCAAGGTGGTCGATTTGTGGGGCGGTCATCTCGACGCGGCTCGTACTCGGCCGTGGGCGCAGGACAGCCTGGTGTGCGTGTTCTCGTGTACGAAGGGGATTGTCGCGATTGCGGTGATGTGGTGTGTCGAACGCGGGTTGCTCGACCTCGACGAACCGGTTGCGAGCGTGTGGCCCGAGTTCGCTGCGGGCGGCAAAGCTGAGATCCCGCTGCGGTGGTTGCTCACGCACCAAGCGGGTCTGCCGGTGATCTCTGCCCGAATGTCCTTCGGCGCGTTGAGCGACTGGTCGGCGATGACCGCTGCGCTCGCGGCCGAGCTGCCGGCGTGGGAGCCGGGGACCGCGCACGGGTATCACGGCGTGACCTACGGGCATCTCGTGGGCGAGGTCGTGCGCCGTGCGGCTGGACGCAGCGTCGGCGAGATCATCCGCGACGAGATCGCTGCGCCGCTCGGTGTCGAACTCGCGATGCCACTGCCCGAGTCATGTGACACGCGGGTTGCCGATCTCGTCGTCGCGACCGATCCGGCGGGAACGTTCTTCGATCGGTGGGATCCGAAGCGATCGCTCGGGCCGCGTGCGTTCGGCAATCCTCCCGACTGCAACGACCCCGCGCATTGCGTGAGCCCCTTGTTCCGTCGGGCGGAGATCCCGGCCGCGAACCTGCACGCGAACGCACGCGGGCTCGAGCGCGTGTATCGCGTGCTTGCTGTGGGTGGTGGTGACGACGAACTGGATCTCGCGTCGAGTGAGGTCGTCGAGGAGTTTGGCCGTTGTCACGTGCGCGGTGACGATCTCGTGATGGAGTTGCCGACTGAGTTCGGGCTCGGGTTCGAGCACACGATTCCCGAGTGGCCGTTCGGGCCGGGGGCGAGGACGTTCGGGCACAACGGCAGTGGCGGCTCGCTCGGCTTCGTCGACCCCGATGCCGGCGTGTCGTTCGGGTATGCGATGAATCGATTGTGGTGGGGCCTCGACCGCAACGACCCCCGCTGGGCTCCCGTGTTCGACGCGTTGTACGACGCGATCTGAGTGGCGGATTGGGAGTGCTTCCGTGGCAGCGGCTAGGGTCGGTCGCACGCCGCGGGGTG